>Ga0126342_10023747_pt1 | contig 10001 bp, 7 predicted proteins | sample Cyp1metagenome_FD_92528 | JGI IMG/M metagenome (GOLD analysis project Ga0126342, IMG submission 92528) | Coral microbial communities from Lord Howe Island, Old Settlement Bay, Australia - Cyphastrea 1 metagenome | ecosystem: Host-associated > Invertebrates > Cnidaria > Coral ... | reverse complement strand
GGGGGGGGTACTAAAATGACTAGCAATCTCCTGAAGAATCAGGTAACGGGGCTGGCCGCCCTCCCCTTTACTTCGTAAAGTAAAACTCAAGGTAGCCCCTCTGGAGCTACCTTTCGTGACAATGTGGTTACAATTCAAAAATTGATCTTTCGGGATGATCGACATCGCCTCAAGGATTCATCGGTGAAAAAATCTCAATCCCGTATCATATTGATTCCCTGATAGTTGAATCCCTATGATTATTCCATATATATATCTCCACATTATCCTGGATATATCAAATTATTCAAAGACATTAAATACCAATGGTTGGCACCCAATGAACATCCATACGAAAGCAGCTACAGCTGCTGGTTTTTGTTGGGATCCTTCCCGCAGCGTTGAAACCACCAGCCAGATAGTCATTCGTTACCCATGAGATATCCCCCATGTTAGATGGTTAAATCATGTTAACCATGTTGAAATCCGCATGATTCGGCAAGTTGAAGTGATGTCAACTTATCCATGGTTTCATTGGGGATTTCACACTGGAGGGGATCAGAAAGAAGCACTGGAGGGAATCCTAGAAGCTTGTCTGAGGCAAAGCAACAGCCTAAGTGAGCCTGCTTCTTATTGGTATTAGAATCATCTCTTTGTACTGGCTTGTTGATAGAGGTTCGCATAGATGGAATAATATGGAATAAGCATGAATAATCCCTATTCTATAAGTAGGTAGTCTGTGGTCGTTTTGCCATTGTACCGACCCATTGATATTCTGGGCACAACCGGAAATCTCCAGAGCCATGTTACGGTCGATTCCCTTAACGGTTGAGTCGTGGATTCCATGATCGATGACCTTCATGGAAAGTCATTTTGCAGGTTCTCCGGATCCATCTTTTGCAAATGCAATTGATCCCTGAAGCCTAGAGAGAAAGCCTGAAACATCAAGCCACCAAGCAACTCTTTACTGTTTTCACAGCCCCATGGCCACCCCTTACTTGCTGATATATATATATATACATATATATATATTAATATATATATATATATAATTATATAATTATATAATTATTTTATGTCGCACGTGCCACACAGCCACGTGCCTAGGTTGGGTGCAAAGGACCATGAACTTGTCTTCTTTCTTGACTTTCCCAGCTCGGCGATTTTCAAAGTACTCCTCTGGTGTTCTGCGCTGGGTAATGAAATTCACCACGGATCTGGAAAAAATAGGGTAAACAACCTCAACTGCAAGGGTGTGTAAACCAGTTCCCCCATTTTCAAATGGCCAGTTTTTGGGAGTGCCATTCTGAGACGCATGAATAGTGCGGTTGATTCATTGTCCCCACGAGCTGCTCGGTGTTGTACCCTCCATTTCGTTGGTGAAATGCAACGGCTCATGCCCTGCACCGGCCGCGTCCTCCATGACATAGACTGGCACTCGTGTAGACTTCCCACAGCCGGTCTCACCCTGAATGCACCTGCGGAGATGGTCCACGCACATCCATTTACCATATTTTTAAAGAAATTGAATGTTCAATGGACCCAAAATTTAACCTGGATAACTGGAGAACCATATTCAATTTATTCTGTAACCAGAAAATTTTGGGATACAGTAATGACCCTTGTCAACCATCATTTCATTTCCGGTGATGTTGTGGTCAGGTCGTAATAAGTTGCGCAAATACATGTATACTAGTGTATGTACTGTATATAAAGTAACCTTGGAGTACATAGAATATGGATCTCTCAAAAGTATTCCCATTTGTCGAAATGTTCTATCTGCTTCAGCATGATCATAAGTGATTATAATATATATATATATATGTGTGTAGCCTGAAATTGGAATTCCAAATATTCTGTAGCGAAATGTTCGGCAAACTCGCAACAGCGTTGCTATGAATCAGCACTGAGGAATCAAATCAGCTGCTTGGGATCAGCATGACCTCCTGTGATTGCCAAATTGGTTCGGGAATTATGTCCTTCCGTTTTGGTCATGATGTTCTGCTTTCTGGTAATTTTTCAGTTAGCAAGCGAACTGGAATTGATATTTTGATGATTAATCCCATTTTTGAAAATGGTGAAAATCTCAGGTGCAAACTGTTTAAGTTGAGCTGGCTAGGAATGGAATCACCAGTGTTTCACTCCGAGTTTTTTTCCGGGTCTTGGAATCCCCCAGGTCCAAACGAATGTTCCCGTGAAAACGGCCATTTTAAGGCTGCCCTGGAAAGACTCAAAAAGTACGTCCTAAAATGAACATTTGTAGAAAATGGACCAAAAAAGTACGTCTATGTATCATACAGATGTGATGTACCTTTTGAAGTTCCGAACCTCAAAAAGAACACTGCTATAACATCCTTTAGATGTACCTTTTGAGATCCCGGCCCAAAAAGGAACATTGCTCTAATATATAATATCCTTAATCCTGAGCAATAATATCCTTAATCCTGAGCAGTCGTCAGCAGGACTCTAAAAAGTAAGGCCTTAACTTAGGCCCTAAAAAGTACATTTTTAGGCCCCATTCGCAGTACACTTTTTGCGGCTAACAAAAACTGGAAGAGTCATCGTGAGTCATCGTGGGTGAATCGTGAGTACACTCGGTCGTAAACACGACCGGCATTGCTATGGTTTCGAGGACTCCTTTGGACTCCTTGCCTTTTGTGCCACTTTTCCTGCAAGGATTTACCCTCTGGTAAACGTTTACATAACTACGTATGAAAAATCACCATTTTTAATGAGTAAATCAACTATAAATGACCATTTTCAATAGCTATGTTAAATTACAAGAGGGTATGCAGTATGGCCTTAGGACTTGCAGGGGTACCCTTCATTTTTGGACAAACCCAACCAAGTCTCGCAATGTCTCGTCTTTTGATCAACGCATGACGCATTGGAAGAACGTCCAGGCCCGAAACAGGCAGGGCTAAACCTGCGAGGAGCCAGCATTGCCAACGGATGCTGAAATCCAATCATACTTCTATAAGACTTGTTCGATGTTTTTCGGTAGACCTGACGAAAAATACCCCTATCCCATAATACCTATTTTTGGCTGGTTAGTAAATAAATATTCCTATTATCAATGGCTTATCATGATCTCCAAAAAGCAACTTGGTATCACCCCCAAAAACTAACCCATCACCAGAGGAAGGCGTGCATACTGGCAGAGTTTCGCAGCTTGGCATGAAGTGAGGTGACGCGAAATTTATCTACATACATAGAAAATGCATGTATGTTTATAATTGTTTATATTTGTCTACAGTATATACGCCGTCGCACTAGTTGGCATCTAGCCGACTCCAGGCACAAAAAAAGAATTTGACTTTGGCCAACCAATTCCTTTGGAAATGGCGACATAGATAGGCTGAAAGGCAGTCCTTCGGTCGCTACCATCTGGCAGTGACACTGGAGATTGCAGTGAACGAAACCGCAGTCTCCAGAACAAAAATTCAACAAGCTCCGCGAGATTCAGAAATGGTTCTCAAGTATTCTCTTAAGTCAGTAGCTATTGGATCATATTGGATCCACCAATGGTCATTGGCAGTGATGATTGGGAGAAACAAGGGGAAAATATGCGACTTTGCAGGGAAAGTACCACATTTTGAGTCACATTGTTCAGCCAAAATCCCTCACGAAAAGGTCGCTGCAAGCATTGAAGAGCCCACCTGGGCATCTGGCGGTCAAGGAAACCTCAAGATTTCCATCTCAGAATGTTCCCAAGGCCACATTTTGTGGGTTCCTCTAAATTAGGGGCGCATAGCCTATTAAAACATCCAGATACCATCTGGTTATGACTCACAGTTCGCCATGGAAAATCCCCATTTTTAATAGGTAAACCATCTATAAATGGGCCATTTCCCATGGCTATGTTAAATAACCAGAGGGTAAACCTTCATGAACTTTCTTGGAATCTGTATGAGTCTGTATGACGGATCTCTTCAACACGCCGAGTCGACCCTTTGTAGTGCCAAACGCCGCCCGCCCGAGACCATGGCTTCCTCCTGCGATTGTTGCGATAGATCGAGAACCACAGATAGTCAGAGACTCGGGTTATAAGATATGTATATATATATATATGTACTATATACATCTATACATGTATTGTTGCACTACATGTATTGCTTTGCATTGCATTACATTCGCTGAGATTATACTATAGTTACTACAAATACACACCCATACATACCTATGTACATCTATACGTGCCTACATCATCTCTCGATCAAACGACATGTATATACTCTGGTGCGTTCGTGGCCATGCCACCAAGTAATATGTACCAGGTTCAGAAAACTTAAAATGCCATGAACTTTGAACCTAAATTGTTCACAGTTCATTTAAAGTCCCCAAATGGTTTATATAATTGGGGATGGCAAAAAATCATTGGGTGTTTTCACAATAAGATGTATCAATCCGTCCTGATGTAATTAGGTAGAATGCAAATAAAAATGGACCATACCCAACACCCGAGAATTATCTACATATTGAGCATTCTGGCGGGATGTTCGAACTCAAGGATGATCATTGCCATAGATGGCTAATCTTGTATAGTAGCCTTAGAGCTGGGTATTATCTTTCCTATAGCAAAAGATTGAAGTACCAGACTATTAGACTGTTCATTCAAGGTTTCCCGAGGTAGTGTCTCCTATATGGGGTTGTGTCAAACTGGTGGATACCCCAGTTCGTAGACATGCAAAAAAAATAGGAAAATGGTTATTAAACAATGGGATGAAATGGGTTCCATATTTTGAGACAACCCCATCTTGTGGCACAAACTTGGTCCTGAATTTGGGGTTGGTTATACCCCTTGGTTCCAATCCTGTAAATGGCTAGCCCCTAGTCCCTACATGTCATGTGATACCGTGATTCTTCCTTTTGCTGGTATTGTAGGTGAATATGTTATGCTGAAACCCCCTTCTTATAGCAAAAGATAAAGGTACTGAAGTATCCATCCAAGCTTTACCCAGAGATTCACAATCATTTGTGGTCAGATCGCCAGTCCTTCCCTTATCAAGTGGATATCTCATGAAATCTCAGTATATCTCCAGTATGTGTATATATAGCATAAGTAATCATAAAATATTCCATTGTATATCCGGTTGTATACCCTATGCACTACCATCTGGTGATTTAACATAGCTACTTAAGATCACCAATAGATATATATATATATATGTATGTACACAATGCTTTATATATGTATATGTATGTATGTATATACAATATTTCATGTATATATAATGATATTTATATAAAATATTATACATACATTATATATATATATTCTATGACTATCTATATATATATATAGTGTACTCTATATATAATTATACATACTATGTATATCATAGAAAACTATATAAATATATTATATTATATTATATTATATTAAATTATATTATATTATATTATACTATATTATATTATATATTATATTATATTATATTATATATTAAATATGATATGATATTACATTATATTATATTATATTATATTATGTCATGTTATATTATATTATATTACATTATATATATGTATTACTTATATCATTATTATGCCATATATATATATTACTTATACAATTATTAGATACATTAAATATACTCTCTTATGTATATATATATATATTACTTGTATCATTATTAGATACATTAAATATACTCTATTATATATATATATATATATTACTTATATCATTATTATTATATATATATGATATATACTCTATTATATAATATATATATATATTGTACTCTATTATATATAATTATATATGTAATGTTCATTCATAATCGCTCTGGCTATATCACGATTTTCCAGGCGATCTCTGCCTTCCGGGCTCGAGATGTTCGGTCTCCTTCCTCAGGTTGAAACTCTGCGAGATCAAGGCCGTTGACAAACTGCTTTCGCCGTCGGGAGAGCTGCGGGGTCGTGGCGGCGGCGAAGCCTGGAAAAACCAAAGGAGTTTGGGGTGTAGCCTATGGAGAAACCCAGAAAAAGATAGAAAAAAACCATGGGATTATGGAAGTATGGGTGTAGCCTATGTTTCAGTCAGTCCATACTCGATAATTTAGAATTATTCACTTTCAACCGTCAATTGGGATGATCGTTCTAACCATAAATGGACAACGATTGGTAGTAACAGAAAGTATGGAAATCCAAAAGTCAAGGACCTTTTCTGGGGGGGGGCTTTGAACCAAACAGCATGGAACTATTGACCAATAACTTTAAGCGAGAAAGACATGGAGGGGTGTTGGATCTAGAAAAGAAATGGGACATAATGGGATGTTGTGACGGTAGAATCAAAAAAAACAGTTGACATTGACTATTAATTTCATTCAAAGTTTTTGCCAAACCCATGTGATGAAAATGGGTGGCTTCCCCGCAGCTATGCATGGCATCACTTTGGTAACCTGCACGACTTGGCGTTGGGTGACTTATTCGTAAATTGCTATGTACCCCGTGCCCCCATCATCTACCATCATGGTGCCTCAATACTTGCCCAGATATCCCAAGCACAACGATGGCAAACATCGTTTTTGAGTATTGTACAGGCTAGTATCTGAAATTTTCTGAGAATGGTAGACAAAAAAACACTAAATAGCTATTTCAAATTATTTCAATGAGGAAAATAATGATAACACACTAAACACTGGTTTTGGGGTAGCCTATCTTCAGACAAACCCATCCTCCGCATAACCCGGTTTTCACAGTTACTCGGGAAATCACCAACCACAGTTGTTACCAATCACACCATGACTCGAAGTCTTAACACCTCGCATCACATGGAGATGCAACCGACCAACAAACCAAAACAGCAGCTTTGCTGCGATGTCTAGCCGTCTAGCCATGCTTCATGATGCAATTTGTTTTGGGAATGCGAGCCAGGTCATACCCACATACTTGACATTTCGAAGGTACACCGGGTATGCCGAGATGATCGTTGGGGACATCTGGTCCTAAACCATAATTACCAGCTTCATCGTCGCAAGTTTTAGCTTGTCACCATTCGTCACACTCACACTAGTCTACTAGTCCGTGGGGTCCCAAAATGGGGCCCGAAAATGTTGGGCAAAGCCCAAAAACTGATGGTTTTCCAAGTATGATATTCCCCATAATATCGCCATGTTCCCCTGGTAAATCCCAATTTTTGATGGCAATTTTTCGAAAACCGGTCGACTCACCCAGAAACTGGTGCGGAAGAGCCGTTGAAGCTGTGGCCGGACAACTCACAATCCAAAGAGTTCAAGGCTGCCATGCCCTGGCGGGTCCCCCGCGGATGGGGAAGTTGTACTTTTTGTACCTATGTTTTACTGCAGCTTAACGGGATTTCATGGTGATTTAATGGCATCTTGTGGTGATTTAATGGGAATAATATCTATATATGGGAATATATATATATGTATCATGACATATCACTGATTAGATCAGATACACAACTTTCTCACCTTGGAAGGCCGAGAAAGCGGTTTCCGCATCGAGCGGCTCAATGAGATGTTCAGACCTTCGGAGGTTCATCCAATGTCCAAAGCTCCTGGCTCAAAAAAACCATGATACCCATGGTACCCTCTGGTAATTTAACATAGCTATTGGAAATGGCCATTTATAGTGGAATTTCCCATAGAAAATGGTGATTTTCCATAGCTATGTTAGTTTACCAGAGGGTACCCCTGAATTTTGATGGTTTAACACCTCACGTTCCTCCTCTAAAACCGTGTTTTTTTCGAAAAAATGGGCATCCCCAGTTTGGCATCGATCAGATGCCTCGCCTGATGCCAGATCTGATGGTATCCGCACTTGCAGATTTCCACCGCATTTTCAATCTCTTGTTCCACGGCCTGGAAACACAAGACCACAAAACGATGATATTCCATCAACAAATAGGATTTTCACTGATTGTACTATCTGGCAATATCTATCATAAATTCACATGTTGATCATCGATTGGGCAGATTGTTGATGGATGGATACTGAATGATATAAACAGGGATGTTTTTGCCGGCTTAGAATAATTGCCAGAGCATGAGTTTTACACACCAAATGATGGCCCGGGTAATCTGCAGACCTCCTCTCAACCCTGACTAGTCTCTGCGCAGATCCACAAGTGATCAATGTTTCCTCCATCCTGGATTCCCTGCTTTGCTTGGAACTCATTATTACAGGAAAGCTCCGCTTGGGCTGTGGTTGTTTGGGGGGTTCAGGCGGTTCTTTTGACACGGACAAGTTCCCCACCCCTGGTTCCGTTGTGCGGGCCCTCTTCATGTCGCTGTCAAGTCGTCCACTACTGTACACATTATGAAGACAGCAGGGACGTGCAGTTTAGTTTGTTGATTTTCTCCTGGGCAGGTTGAACACCTTTGTATACAGTGTGTATATATATATAGCATGTATACATTATATATATATATAGTGTAGATGTATATATATATTGTGTATATATATATATATATATATCCGGTATATATATATACAGTGTATATACATATACTGACATATACTGTATATAAAGTGTATATTCATATACTGTGTATATATATATAATTATATAATTATATATATATAATATTATAATTATATATATACTGTATATACACTGTATATACACTGTATATATATATACAGTAGATATACTGTAGATATACAGTGTATATATACGTGTGTAACAGTATGTGTGTCCGTGTGTTTCTTCTAGACAACTGTAGAGGTAGCCACTTCGCCACGCCTTTCCCGCAAGTTCGCCCAACTTCTTGGCTCTAAGGCGGCCTGGACATGGACGTTTCAAAATTTAAAAATACCTCATTATGACTACATAGATGTATATATATATACATATTGTAAACCTTCGTAAACTATTAATGCAACAAGAAAAATCACAATACATTGTATCATTAAAAATTACGTTATAGCATGATATATCATCGTATGTAACGGTTCTAGCTAGTTTCGCACATGCTATGGCCAGCAGGCCATACCCATGTGCGGCTTTGTGGTTTTTTTTGGAGGCACGGAAACCGTGGAGGGATCAGGGACTTGTGGAAGGTGTCTATATATGGTGATGATGGTTAATGATGGTTAATGATGGTTAATGATGGTGATTAATGGTGATTAATGGTGATTAATGGTGATTAACTATGGTCATATGGTAAATATATATATATATATACCCTCTGGTTAAACATAGCCATGGTATAGATGACCCATTGATTTCTAGATGGTTTACCTATGAAAATAGCATGGTGAATCTTTCCATGGCGAACTGTGAGTCATTACCAGATGGTATATATAATTTTGAGCCCGGTTTTTTTAAGCCCCAATTTGCTCATGGGGGGGGATTCTGAAAATAGTCATACTTCCTTTTTTGTATGGTACCGCAAATAGTTTCAACTAGGGGTTTCTACTGAATCCGGGGTTTCTAACCCCATGGTTATCCCCGGCATCCAAGAGGGCAGCCTCGCTCCACGAGCTCAGCACTCTCGCGATACTGCGCGGGGTTTCGACACCGCCTATCCGCAGGACGCGAATCCAAAGAGGTTCCAAACCACAATGGCTATAGCGGCTATGAGTGATTCCATCCCATTAGTAGAACAGCATTTAATAGTGAATGTTAATGATGGTTGATTATCAACTAATCCCATCCCCGGCCCATTCCAATATTGAACACCCCATCCTAGGGTCCCAAAGCTGTGTAAATCCCCTACTAAACCAGGATTTGTTGGGGGTGTTCAGTACCAGGGGGAAGGGTTTATTACCATTGAATGGTTAGTGATCGTTGGTTGGTTGATGATTATAATATCAAAATCACCATTTGATAGGGATATCATGTGAATTAAATGCACCACAATAGTTTGGGCCTTCAGTGTATAAATAGATCCAATACCGATTGGGGGTATTCAAGTATTCAATAGGGGTCAAGGGGTCATCCGCGCACGCAAATCCAGGTCACATGTACACACAGAGACCTTTTTCGAGCCTTACGGTCACCTGCGCACGCAAAACGACGGTCACATGTACACACCAGCGATCCCACG
>Ga0126342_10023746_pt1 | contig 10001 bp, 7 predicted proteins | sample Cyp1metagenome_FD_92528 | JGI IMG/M metagenome (GOLD analysis project Ga0126342, IMG submission 92528) | Coral microbial communities from Lord Howe Island, Old Settlement Bay, Australia - Cyphastrea 1 metagenome | ecosystem: Host-associated > Invertebrates > Cnidaria > Coral ... | reverse complement strand
CACGGTTTTTGCTCCCTGTATCCCTCATGTTAGGTTTTAATCCCAAGATCAGTCTTGTGTTTGGAAACCATGGTTTATTGGGTGGTCTCACCAACAAACAATCATAATATATATATATATATACCATAATATATGGGCACATTGCATAATAACCACAACATTTGTAGCGATCTCCTGCTCTTTGCTATGGTTTGTTGGTTAAACCACACCTTTGTTGCATAACGAGGCTAATCTTCGACAACCTGCAAGCACTGCAAAATGCGATGTTTTTTGGCAAATGAATAGTATACATGCAATATACAAAGCCATTCATAGAATATAGACAAGATTCAGTTGTACTAAACTACCCTCTGGTAAACTAACATAACTATGGAAAATCACCATGCTTTTAATGGGAAAAACAACTATTGCTTGACCTGGTCATAGCTTTCAGATCCACAACACCAACACCACGCTGAAAGCTTGCGAGCCCCGAAACCAGCAATCGGCGAGCACCAAGGGCACCTCACCAGGGCGGTCGATAGGGTTCCGTTGAGTGATGGCTGTGGCTGAATTAACTATGGTTTATGGTGGATATAACGAACTAGTGTTCATGGGGTTTATCAACCAACGTATCACTGAGGGCACCATCCAGTATTGAATCCTAATTAAATCATCATTAAATCACCATTAAATCCCATGAAATCCCATTAAATCCCATTAAATCCCATTAAATCACCATTAAATCCCATGAAATCCCATTAAATCATCATTTTCCACATTTTTTCCATGCCCGAATTTGGTGTCAGCCACAGTACCGAATCCAAGAGGCCCATGGCATTCTCCGCGTTGTCAGTGTAGGAGGCCAATCCCTGGCCGCCCCCGATCTCTCCATGGGGATTTGACCCAAGAAAAGGCGACCAACCGAAAGCCTGCTGTTTTTGTTGGGGCCGATCAAGCACCATGAACCGCTACTGAAGACTTATTATTACAATATATATATGTATATATATATATACATATGTATACATATATATATATATACATACATATGCACATACATTCACCTGCCGGGGGTCAGCTTTGGGGGTTGGTTGAATCCTCAAAAAAAACATGATCGAAAATGACTTTTGAGCCGGACTGTTGGTACAAACACGCAACCCCAGTAACTATAGTTATAAGTACCATAAACCATAGTTATTGGAGTTATAAACCAACTTAGCTATCTCAAATAGCAAGGGTTTGCTTGATCAAAGCAAACCACGTCTAGTGATTCTTCAGGTCCCCGCTAGACGTGTCCCGTGCAGTTTTTTCGCAGCAACAGAAGCAATTCTTCAGCCCAAAAAGCATTTCTAGATCTACCCAAAAAAACATCTGATAGATTACCTTCATTGCAATGTTAGATTACCTAAGATGCCATTAATGACCACATCAAAATTCATCACTTGTTTCTATCCCCATTGAGGGGGCCGAATTCTCCTGATCGACCCCATGTTTGTTGCCAGGTTTTCTGCCTTGTTTTTCATCACTTGGCCAATCTTAGTCAGATACCTGCAAACAGGGGTTGGTAACTGTCCCATTTGGGGTATATTGGACATCACCTGAAAATGTAGCCATTATAGACCATATACCTAATGGTTGGGTGATGTTCAATGGGGACATTTAATGACCCATGTAGTTAGATACCTGCAAAAAGCATCAAAAAAACATGGTTTTAACCGACGATTGTGGCAAAAAATCGATCGTTTGACCTACAATTCGCCGCAGCCACCACCCAAGGGCCCCGACTGAGAGGTATGAGAGTCCTCCAACAGCCCCCAGACCTGACATGGTCCAGTGGAAGTGTTGGGACCAAAGTGACAAAACCAATCAGATTCAAAGATCTACGGACAGTATATATAATACATAGCATATACATAGCATGTAATAGATATATATATATATACATATTGAATATATATATATTGAATATATATATAAGTGATAAACCTATGATCTATTTGAACAATCTGTAAAATGGTGAACTCGAGCAACAGAAAGATGATTTCACCAAGCATTGGTGCTTGGTAGATCTTAAGCAACACAAAGGGGGCTGGTGAGTGACACCGGTGAGGCCTAGCCAACAAGTACTTGGGCAAGCCATCGGCAACCATTAGATGATCGCCCAACATTGTGGAGAGCAAATGAAATGGAGATTTAACCATATGGCAGTGTGTCAAAACCAATAGTACCCCTGGTGAACATCAAAATAGCTGGTAAATGGATGTTCATCCCCCTAAAAATGGTATTTATAGGTATTGATCCATACCCATATTTAACCTTTAAAAAAATTGTTGCAGTCTGAAGCGTTACCCTCCAGCAATTAACCCTAGCGTTTGAATAGAAAAGGCATTATTTGCATCAGACATGTGTAAATCTTCACCTGGTTGGTGGTTTTAACATGTTTTAACCATCTTGAAAAATATTAGTCAATGGGAAGGATTCTCTCATATATTATGGAAAATAAAAAATGTTTGAAACCACCAACCAGTCACATATCTTCACCAGCCTCGGTCACTGTCAACTACACCCATCTTCGAAACCCCTCTAACGTGTGGGACTCTGGGACTCCAAAAAAACATGCTTTCAGCGGGTTTCAACGGGTTTCAACGGGTTTCAACCCGGACAAGAAACGACAAGAAACTACTAGAAACGACTAGTTTGAGGAAGCTGGTTGGCCTTGATGATCAATGCGTGTAACCAGCCAGGAACCCTTGTCTTACCCATTGTTTGTTCCCCTGGGTATGCCGCGCCAAAGCTGAATGCTACGTTCACGCCGTACCTCGCGTGGCACAACCATTGTGAATCTTAGATACCGGTCAACAAAACTAATTGTTTGCTGGTTACTGTTTTTTTTCTCCATTGATAAGAAAAGATTAAAGTTCTCAAATATTTAACACAGGTTGAACCAGTATTCAACGGGGGGGCCCTTAATGACTGGATAACCTCTACCCCGTGGCCAAATAAACCAGGGCCGTTGTTCATAGATGTGGAAACTGATAGCCGCGCTGGAAATTTCATGGAAAAATGGCGTTCCACATTTTGAGGCAGAAATCAGCAGCTTAGGAATCCATATAAATGGCACCACGGGTAGTAGTAGCCCCTAAAAAGTTGGGGAAACCCCGATTCATGAGTGGGAACGAATTTGGGTATCAATAATTATGTGTGATTTTGTGAAACAACCATGGCACTTATCACATTCAAGAGGAAATCTGATCCACAAACGTGGTCCAGTTTCCAAGTCAACCACAATGGATACCCATTTGGTTAAGATCAAACCATATCAACACCATTGATAGTAACACACACCGAGTGGGGTAGGAGTGGTTCATACCGACTCATACCTCACCACTTGCCAAGTGGGTCACCCAAGCATGGGCAACCACATGGGCAATTTACAATATCACCTAACTTGTATTGGCCAATGTGAGATCCACAATTCACAATAAGAGTCACGATCCCCAATTTGCTTTATGGTCTATGAAGTTGTATCCCAATTTAGTGGATGTTTTATGGTGGATAGCTGATGGTTGATGTCCATCCCCTGCCATTGCTTAGACCTGCTTAGACAAATTGCCTCGCAGTTGGCACTCCCTAATTGACAAACATGGCAATTGAAACTCTAAAAATCCCCATGTTAGACCATGTGTAGACCATTTTCCTTCATTTATGGGCCAGTATCTAATCTGGTTGGTGGTTTCAACCCCTCTGAAAAATATTAGTCAACTGGGATGATTCTTCCCAATATATGGAAAAAAATGTTCCAAACCACCCACCAACCAGTAACCATATGAGCACTGTGTCCCCAGTTTTCTCGCCTTGGTTCGCTAACCTACAGGTCGTAAGTATACCCCTATTTGTTGGTGAAAATCCCCACGTCGATGGGTCAATCACCCATGATATTGTCAGCGTCTAACATCTCAGTTGCATGGGAGACACAGATTTGAACCGGCGACACGGCGACATCTCTTGTGGGTTTCATCATGTTGAATCTTTTTTAATATCCACCTGCTGAACAGTTGCATGAACCTGCTGTATCGCGCACGCAGCAATTCCCCTGCCCTGCCCTGTGAAAAAAAAGGGGGTCGGCGGCACCAGGGCGTTAGCCCATTTATTAGTGGATAATCACCATAGTATAAGCCAGTTGGATTAGTGGTATCTAACTACACAAGTTATGGTCAGCAGTCATTGACTATCTACTAATTGGGATGCACCCCGTCAGTGGCTCACATGAGCATGGAAAAGCCAGTGCCAAGACTTCCAATCCTTGGCAAATGATGGTCGGGGGCAGCAGGAGCGATTTTTTTCCGGGCCGGAAGAACTTTCCAGTGCTGGTCAAATCCTTCAAGAAAGAGATGAAACTTACAAACAACATGTTCGTTGGCCTAGCAAGAAGGTGGACTTACCAACGAGTCTGGTGATAGAACAAACACAAATGAGGGAGTCTACACAGAAAAGGGAGAGTTGAACCATCAAAAAGGGAGGAAGTAGCGAATAGACGTTGGAATGTAACCAAGAAAGCAACATAAATGGGGGATAGAATCAAACACCAACAAGTGTCAACAATAAGCGGACGAGAAGCAACAACACCTGCGATTGGGGATGTTTCCCTTGTTGTTTGCTGCACCATTTACAAATCATCATTGGAGTTCCAATCTGCCAAAGTATTACCTGGGCCTCCCATAGGAATGCCAGTGGAGGAAGGGGTGGCATATGTGTCATGTATGTCTGTATGCATGTATGCATGCATATGTGTATGTGTATATAGATATTATGTATACAATGTGTATATAATATGTATATAATATGTATATAATATGTATATAATATGTATATAATATGTGTATAGTATGTGTATAATATGTGTAATCATATGTGTATGATCTGTGTATAAGATGTGTATAAGATGTGTATAATATGTGTATAATATGTATATAATATGTATATAATATGTGTATAAGTGACTATATTATATGTATATAATGTGCATGTGTGCATGCATTTCTCATACATATATTTAATATTATTTAATATGTACACATCATGTGTGTAAATGTCATGTGTGTATATATACATCAATGTCATACATCGATGTGTGCGTGCGTGTGTGTGTGTGTGATGGCAGTTTGTTTACAGTATGGGTATATATATATTCACACGATTACATATAGACTATAGAGAGAGAGAGCAGCCATTTCCATATCAACAAACATCCATTCAGTGTATGTCAGTGTATCTGTAGTATGATATAGTCTGAATGTATGTAATTATGTTTTCAATACAAATCCATCTCTGTATAATACGGCACAGTACAAATAGCGTCGCCAGGTCCTAGGCTGCCCCACGCAGCAGTAAAGGCGAACATGCGGACCTTTTTTGCGAGGCCCATGAGAAAAAAAATGCATCCCATCCCATGAAATGTTACCCTCTGGTAAATTTTTAATACGCGATTGCAGTCATCGGGGTTCGAAGATGAGTTTCCATTGAAACTGTGCTATTTTCAGGGTCGAACTGTTAGTTTACCAGATGGTACTAGATTGGTTAACATTGGTGAAGCTATCCGACCTATCCGACCAAGTTGCTTCATGGAAGCATCCGTATGAATTTGGAAAATTCCAAAGAAATTGGCAAGTTGATCACCCCCAAGAATCCAGGCAGAAAAAACCCTCCAGTAAACATACAAAAAAGCTATATTCCATAGATGGACCATTGATGAATGATTTACCGAACTTAATAGCATGGTGGATCTTTCCAGTTCGCAAACTATTAAATTACCAGGCAATGGGTAACCTTTGGATCCCAATGGGGCCCGCTGAACCCATCAACCAACCCGGTAGCGTGCCTATCTGCAATGAAATTGATCCCAATTTTTCGTCAGTAGATATAAATTACTGATTTATAAAGGGATTACACAATAAAACACTTTTTTTTGAAACGGAATGGAACGGAGTGGTGTTCCCCAATTTCTGCCATGCTTTGGGACTAGGACTGACTATGAAAAAACACATCCCAAGTACTGTCAGGTGCTGCGTGGGTTTAAACGTCCGGCCCCAACTTCATTCCCAAAACAGGGTGGCACAGATCTGATGAAAAAAAGACCATCCCAAAAAAGGAAATGCGCCCAAAAATGTGTGTATATATATATATATATGGGTAATATGGATAATATGGATAATATGGATAATAATGGGTAAATTATAGTCTATAGTTATATATATACATGGGTAAATGAAATAATATTTCACTAACCTGAATTGTTGGGCCATGATTTCAGGGGATGATTTTTCCCTCACCATGATAAACCAGGCTTCGGGAGAACAGGGTGAACCGGTCGTGATTAGAAATTTACCCAGATGATGGGTATACAACCAGATCACCATCATATTCCCATTGTTGTTGGTTTATAGCCTATGAAAACCACGATAAAAACCAATAAAGATCTACTGTACAATAAAGATCTACTCATAGGTGATGATTTTCCACTCCAGACTCCAGACTCCAGGACTATCTGCATAGTTCAAACATCTATCGCCCATCCCATCTGCCTTGGTGTCCTCGTATTCCTGGAGCTGTGCTGTTCGTGGCGGGTGTGGTGAAAAAAAACACGATTTCGGAGAAATCATGGGCACTGGGTAGTGGGTACTCTACTAAGCTTATTTGCATACCGAAAAAAAAAGAAGTATGTATATATATATATATGTATGTATGTATGTATGTATGTATATATATATATGTATGTATATATATATGTATGTATATATATATATATATGTATGTATATATGGTGGCTTCCTGAAATGGGGATACCCCCAAATCATCAATTTCAATATGATGTTCCATTATAAACCATCCATTTTGGGGTACCACCATTTTGGGAAACATCCATATGATTATATATTCATGTATATACATAGTATATATATATATGTATATATATATATACATAAGTATGGTCTTACATCGCCAATAAATACGACCAAAGTCTGCGGTTTCCCAGACAATTTTTCGAAGCAATGACTTGCTATGCTTTGTCGACATGGGGAAAGGCCCACCACCCGGGACTGTTTCTTCGTCGAATGGACACTGACCCCAAACCGTTCGGATCATGATCCCAAATGGGGAACCAGTTTAGGATTACCTTCTAAAATAAGAAGTCAGTATGGCAAGTGTATCTGTTTCTTCAACTCAACAAGTTTGTGTTTTTTTTGGTGATTCCGGGGTTGACAAAAACTCCCCAAAGCCACCCATGGCAAGTTCTGAACTCCCCGGGACCCAGGGATGATCATGGCTGTTTGCTGCATCTAGCAGCGATGTACCCAGGAGGTCAAGTCTTTGTGTACCCCTTGATGGCTATTGAAAATGGCCCATTTATAGTTGATTTACCCATTAAAAATGGTGATTTACCTATGAAAAATGGTGATTTTCCATAGTTTTTGTGTATGTTTACCAGAGGGTATGGTTTTTGTTATGGAAGATCCCCATCTAGATCGCTGGATGATAGCTAGGGGTAGCTGACTAGCACTTCGCCATGGTCATTACGCTGGCCCTAATCGAAATAGATGGTTTACCGAACTTGATAGCAATGGTGGATCTTCCCATGGCGAACTGTTAGTCATAACCAGATGGTACCCCAATTGGATGGTTCATACTTAAACAATTTCAATCTGTGGTCCAGGTCTTTCATTTTGATCCCCAAATGTTTGTTGCTTGAACAAAGGTTCTTTTGGTATCGATCGATCCCCTTTTTGCCGAAGAAATCACGTCGTGAATTACGATTTGCATTGCTCAAACTTAAGAGTCCTTGGCTTGAAAATGAAGAATTTTGCTCAAAATTATGATGCATAATGACCGAATATCATTGAATCACTATTGCCTAATTGATGGTTGACCAGCCCCTCTGAAAAATGATGGAGTTCGTCAATTGGGATGATGATTGTTCCCAACTGAATGGAAAGTCATAAAAACTGATCCAAACCATCAACCAGCATAATTTGGGAATGAATCTCCTTATATACATAATCATTGCCAATCTTAGATACCCTGCAAAAAATTAAATTCTTTGCTGGTTAGTAGATATTCCCATTAATACCAAAAGACTAAAGGATATTCCAGTATCCATGTAAGATTCACCTAGTAATATACATCGCAATGTTCCAAACCACCAAGCAGTTGCCCTCTGGTCATCAAACCATGGGGAAAAATAATCCCACCATTTTCAAAAAAAGGCCTGCCGCCGCTCTTCCGGACCTGTGTCGTGGGACTTTTTAAAAATCGTGGCATTTTCTGCGGTGCTTACTGAAAACAAAGGGATATGTCATGGTTATATGCAATGTGTTTCAAACTAAATAGGATGTGTATATATATATATCGGATATATATATATACAAAATAAAAGGATAGATGTACATGTATATACATGGAATACCCTGTATTACGTCTCGTCAAGCAGAATGTTATGGGCGCTGTTTTCAGAGTATGTGATGATACAATGAAGTATCATAGCCCGTTATAAAATACAGGTGGCAACCATCGATCCGGACTATGTGACTTCAATTGTTTGGGAACTGAATCTATGATGGGAATATGAGTGCGCACTTTCTGAGGCCGGCCGCCAGATGGTTTCAGCGCTATCGCAATCAGTGTGAGCATCGCATTTTCCAGATGCAGCCTTCCGTGTTCTTTTACTTGCAGTGCTCCTTTGTGCTAATGATGTTTGTTCTGTCATGCTTGCACCAACGGTTTTTGTTTAGGCATCCATGTCCAGAAATCTTCATGATCGGTATGGTGGCCGTCCTCCATTCAAGAAGTTCAAACCATGGCGCGCTCATATTCCCATCGTAGAATCAGTTCCCAAACATTTGAAGTCACATGGTCCGGATCGATGGTTGCCACCTGTATTTTATAACACGTTATGATACTTCATTGTATCATCACATACTCTGAAAGCAGTCCCCATAACATTCTGCTTGGTGATATGTTGTCACATGGGATATGAATGAATGTAAATGGGACTAGCAAAATTGTATTCGACCAACTTACTTTGGGGGTGCGGAACCAATTTGCAAATGGTTGTTAACCCAGGTTAATAGTATATCCCACAATTGGATGAACCAATATGATCTAATGTGGTTATTACCCATTTACGATTCGTGGCATGCGCATCCAAGTAAGTCTTAAAATAGTGGAATTAACTGGCAAGCATGGTGAATACCATTGAAAAAATATTGGCTAAGAAGAAATGGTGTATTTAACTAAACTGGTGAAAAAAATATAATTTGAACAATCTTCAGTGCAATGACCATCTTCGGTGAATAGAACATCGGTGTCATTGACAGTTGAATTTCTGAGAAGTAATCAACCACTATCAGTTGGCAGCTGGTGAAAAGTTCGGACTGGACCAGTCAAACCTTGCACCCCTTCTGAAACGTTCTGGTGACATGGCAAGTCCATTATGATTCATTCTGAATTACCCTCTGGTAATTTAACATAGCTATGGAAAATCACCATTTTTAATGGGAAAATCCACTATAAATGGCCATTTTCAATAGCTATGTTAAATTACCAGAGGGTACTTTAAACAACAAAAATTTGGAATGTTAAGCCAACCGCCTGTCAGGTCAGCTGGGAATCATGTGTTTGAAAACCTCACCAATTGTGTTGGTTAACTTCACCCATGTTTCAGGCTTCAATGCAAATATCCCACCATGTTTGATGTTTGGATCCCAAGTTTTTCCTGGTTCCATTTTCTCCCATATTATGTATATATATATATGTATATATATATATATATATCATATATTATATATTATAATTATATATTATATATTATATTATATATTATATATTATATATTATATATTATATATTATATATTATATATTATATATTATATATTGTATATCAAATATCAAATATCAAATATCATATTATATATTATATATTATATATTATATATTATATCTTATATATTATATATCATATAT
>Ga0126342_10023745_pt1 | contig 10001 bp, 5 predicted proteins | sample Cyp1metagenome_FD_92528 | JGI IMG/M metagenome (GOLD analysis project Ga0126342, IMG submission 92528) | Coral microbial communities from Lord Howe Island, Old Settlement Bay, Australia - Cyphastrea 1 metagenome | ecosystem: Host-associated > Invertebrates > Cnidaria > Coral ... | reverse complement strand
GGTTTCCCCGTTTCCTCCAAAAGGGTAATTTCTTTCAGGGTGTTGAAAAAATCAACGCCACTTGGAGGTACTCGTGCGGCTCTCATGAATGTGATGAGTATCTCATGATATCTCATGCTTATCATCACTCCAATGCATTTTTCCTATTCCAATAAAAGCATCCACTATCTGAATCAAGATAAACATATCTACTAGGATGCACACCGGGAAAATGCATTGGAGTGAGTGCTGAGCACGCGAGTGCTGGCACGCGAGTGCTGAGTGCCAGCACGCGAGTGAAGAAACAGCTAAGCCTATTAGAGATGGTAATTATCCATCCCATTCAGTGGATTATAATCCCATGAAACATTCCATGAAATCCCATTGAAATCCCATTAAACCCCATTAAATGTATATAATCCATATGAAAACATGGCTTTACTGGGATTTCAATGGGATTATATATTATCATATGATGGGATTATACATATGTCCATATGAAATGCGGTTTAATGGGATTTCAGTGGGATTTCAATGGGATTTCAATGGGATTTAATGGGATTCAATGACTTAATCCATATTGCACCCCCAAAACAACGGCACCCAAGTCATGTCATGAGATCCAATACTTTCAGGCTGCGGTACTTGTGACATCCGGCATGGCAAATCCCCGAACCAGCCATGGAGCTTATCAGCCGGGAAAAGTACCTGTTAATATTTCAGAATAGACATATATACATATAATTATATATATACATAGGTTCCAGCCATGGAGCTGATTACTCTGGGTATTCACATTATTTCTCATTCACATCCCCATTTCTCTTGATCAAATCCCAATTATTCGCTATAACTCCCCATTGATTCACATAGAACCATTGGTTGGTTATCCATCACCAACAATAATAGCTGAACGATGCTGAACGTGATGTTCAAAAACTCCAAAGCTGCACATTTCCCAATCCCTTGAGTTATGGAAAATTCCATGGAACAATCACCAGTTATCCATGTTGTTCCATGGATTATACATGACTATTCCCATTCACATCAGTTTCACTCATTTTTCTTGCTGTCAAATCCCCAGAAAACCATGGTTTCACCATCAAATCCCAAGAAATTCATGGCTTCACCAGAAAAAATCCCAAGAATTCCCAGGCTTAGATTTCTTATGGTTTCATAGAAAACACCATGGAAAACACCATCAAAATCCATGGTTTCACAGTGTTTTCCATGGCTCAGCACTGCCTTCATCTCGGGGAAGCCGCTGCCCTCCGCTTCCACCGTGCTGGCCGCCACCAAGCGCGCCAACAGGGCCAGGCAGACGTTGAAACACACCACGCAGAGCAACAGATGGGGCGCACCCAGGGTGAAAGACCTGGAAGGCCAACTATGGCCCCCTGAAACTCTGTAGGGAAAATAATTACCCTCCAGTAAACTAACATAGGGGTTGGAAGATTAGTTTCCATTAAAAATTGTTTATTTTCAGGGTCTATGTTTATTTAGCAGAGGGTACCATCTGGTTATGACTAACATAGCCATAGAAAATCACAATTTTTAAGTTCGGTAAACCATCTATTTCTATGGGCCATGGCTTCCATGGCTATGTTAAATAACCAAAGAGTAGATGGGAAAATGAGGAAAATTGAGCTATCTTGCTCCAAAACAGCCATAGGTATAGGTAAATTGAGTAAAATGACACATTGAAGGAAACCTATGGCTGTAAAAAAAAAACAGCTTCTGAAACTGTAGGGAAGGGTTGGGTTTTTGGGATCCCAACACCTAAGATGGTGTTTGGAGCACTAGGGGAACATGCAGGATGGTTTTTCTAGCGGCTTTATGCAACAACATATATCAGGGAACCAGGTTTGCCAAATGGAAAATAATCTAATGATCCATGCTATATGTAGTATATAATATATAATATACATAATATACATAATATACATAATATACATAATATATAATATACATAATTAATATAACAAAAATATTTTTATATACAATACACTATGTAATACATAATATTAATATACATTACAACACAATATATATTATATAATATAAAATATATTATATATAATAAACAATAAATAACATAATATGTATATATATATATATATATATATCTACATATATTATAATAAACAATGTATAATATTATATATATATTATAACAAACAATATATAATATAATATTAGATATATAAAATACACAAAAACAAAATATATAATGTATAATGTATAATATTTACTATTCAATATATAACATATAATAACATATAACAGATAACATATGATACAATATAATAACATATATGTCATATATAAGAATAACAGCAACACTACATTAAGTATACACTTTACACTCCGGACTCCACCGTCTACATAATGCTACCGACAACAGGATCTCCGGTCTCCACCCTCAAACGGGTCTGCAAGGTCGTCCATTGGTAGATTGGAAGGCTGCATGGAGTTGTCTTTCCATTGAACTTTGGTGGACCATCCAAGAACAAAGTACATACATTATGGGTCCATGTATGGTATATTTACCTACATGACTGGGTGATTTTGGACAAGGGCAAATGTTGGGATTCATATACCAGCACCATGGTTCGCATATGGGCATGATGAATGATATGCTATGTCATTATGTGGTTTTGCCATGTTTTTTCAACTAAATCCTGGATGATGTTGCGATAATGTTATTGTAAATATACCATATACCATAGCACCATGGTTCGCATATGGGATAATGTATGTACCCATAGTTATAATATGGTACATGAATACCATCCATATGTACTTTGTTCTTGGATGGTCCACCAAAGTTCAATGGAAAGACAACTCCATGCAGCCTTGAACCAGCGAAGAAAAGTTGGGGGGGCACCACCCCTAAAGACTGCAATGGTCACCACGAAAACCTCCATGGATGTGCATCTCGGGAATCGTAACTGCTATTATAACATGTTAAAACCTATAATAGCCCATATGTAAATATATATATATATATATTATAAATTATATATATATGATATATGATACATATATATAATATATATATATATATATATATTGTAAATCATATACATATGATATATATATATATATATATGCCATGAATCTAAGTGGCTTCTGCGCAGGGTCAGCACTCACGATTCCTGTTGATGCACATTCAAGTCCGTTATAGAACCCCTACATCCAAGTATGTGTTCCTATTAGAAAATCAAACCCCTATTAAAACAGATTAAACCTGCCTGAAAATTCACAGTGATACCCAGATTCTGCCGTATCTTTCCCACCTTTTCCACCTTTTCTCACCGAGGAACGAACGCAGTAGGCCCACTTCGAAGGTCAAATGATCCACCAAATACGACAAGGCACTGGAGAGCAGCGCAGCCAAGATCCTGGTGGTCGCTGTGGTCGCTCCACAGCGCTGTGCTACCAGGACACCCATATATTTTGCAACGCCATGATGCTGGAACATCACCATATATATCCCAAACATATATATATATATATGAAAATCACCATATTCATATATATACCATATGATATATATATATATATATAATTATATATATATAATTATATATATATATGTTGGTGAATCCCAACATTTGCCCTTGATCACCCAGCCAGGGCTGTAGGTTTTTATATACCAGCACCATGGGTTGATGGGTTTTGTTGCCATGGAAAAAAGGCCAAAAGTGATCAGAAATGGACTCAAATGACTCTTCATAGTGGAAGAAAACTGCTATTGAAATGCTCAGTGTGGACAAAAAGCATGGAACAACCTCTTGAAATTGTGAATTATCAATATATGGAGGTTTCCGAAGTCATGGGGGTACCCCTAAATCATCCATTTAAATCGGATGTTCTATTATAAGCATGGTAGGTTGTTCCCATTTAGAACCCTCATATCATCCAAATCACTTCTGGTTGGTGGTTTCAACCCCTCTGAAAAATGATGGAGTTCGTCAGTTGGGATGATGACATTCCCAATATATGGAAAGTCATAAAAGCCATGTTCCAAACCGCCAACCAGCTATATATGTTCACCATTTTTAATTATGTAAATCAACTATTTCTATGGCCATTTTCAATAGCAATGTCAGTAAAAAATAGACCATGTAGCATGTACCAATCTATTCATATCACTATTAACCAGATATATCACCATTAATATCACCATTGATAATCATTACCCTCTGGTAAATTAACATAGACCCTGGCAGATAGGGGTTGGAAGACTAGTTTCCTCTAAAAATTGGTGATTTTCAGGGTCTATGTTTATTTACCAGAGGGTATTAACCACTATTAACCACCATTAACCATAACTCATCGCCAAGGAACAGCACAATCCAAAAGCGTCGCAAGATGTGCGCGGGCCGCGCCGGTTTTTGTTCATCATCACCGGGCGCCGTGGTCTCGTCGATCCCTGCACGCTTGGTCCAGGGGGTGATTGGTTGTTCATTTGAACGGAAATGCCCAGCTGTGAACGGAATGGCTAAGTTGATTTATAAGTCCAATATATATATATATGTATGTATGTATGCATGCATGCATGTAATGTATATATATATATATATTATGCATAATAATTCTTGGGTTTATGCTAGATATATCATGACACGTATATATATATATATATTCCTAATTATTGATATAATATGAATCGATAAGCCTGCACCACCCTGTCTGAGTTGCAACCTCATCATCTTTTCTTTGGCGGTGATATCTATGGTTTACCCCCGACACGACACGAAAGTAGTTCCAGGATATACACAACATGCTTTGTCCATGATTTCTGGGTTACTCTTCGGCATCTTTGTTGGGCTTGCTATTGTATATAATAATTGTATACTTAGTATAAACATCTACAAATAGATATCTGTATCTGTCCCCGTGGGAAAAAAGGGCCCTGGGTTGACATTCAGCACTCTTCTCTTCAATAGGGTACTGAACTTACTGAAAGATATTGAATAGGGCATTGAACGACTGCTATGTGACGACATTAAGAGCGACGGTCAAAACCAAAACTTTCTTTGTAGGATACGATGTTCTGAATTTTGTCTGGGCACAAATGCCATTTAAGCCATAGAAATAACAATTCAATTCAAACTTCCATGCATCTTCCATAACAATAATCTAGTTACAGAGATATATAGACACGCCATATCCGCTAAATTAATGGATTGCAAGAGGCCTGAACAACAACAAATGAAAACACTCCCCCCATGCCATTTTGAAAGCCCGCTCCTGGATAGATACAACATGATACAACTACTATATAATAGTCTGTCAAATCTTTTTGGTCTATTCCCCAAAGATGTCTGGTAAGAACAACCATGATCAACCACGAAATCATCATACAATCTCCAGCCTGGCTCGAGAGAATGAGCACGGCCCACACGGGGCCGCGTCTCGCGTGGTTTTGTCGTTTCTTTTGAGACTAAATTGTGAAACTGCCGGGAAGAATCGGGAAAATGTGCAAGTCAAGCCCGGCCACGACGGTGTACAATTGAGATCCAAATGGATTCCCATCATTGGGGCAACCAGGTACATAACCAGCCATTAACAGTAACAAATCTGTTGCTATGACAAAAGAAAATATCAACTCACCTACATGACTACATGATCACCAGCCAAATGGAGAATGTATAGTCGCAGCTTGACCCTTTGTGATAACCTCAAACCATTGAGCCAAGTGTGACCTAATTATGTAGCTCGACCACGATTGCCAGCAGCAAAAAAAGAGCCAGCCTGCGATAGCATTGTGGTTTCACAGAATTGTATTGAGGGAAACAAGTTAAGCAGAACCCCCTGCAGTCCTATGTATATATATATATACATGCACACATACTGTATATCCACCGGTCTTTTTGTTGGTCATAACCTATAGTATTGCCAATAACAATTCCCCAATGGTACTTGGCTAAGGAATGTCTTAGGTAAGATGTATAGTTCCTGGAACCCGTGTGATCCTCATAAAGCTTTGACAAGCAAACATCCCAATGGAGGGTTAACCAACCAAAATAGAGCTCAGTTGGTTCCCGAATAGATCAGTGATGATAAGTGTCCATAGCTATACTAGACATTACTAGACTATCCATCCAAGGCATTCCTTTTGGCCTCCTAACTTCTGTTGAGTTGATACAACTTGGTGCCTCCAGGTCCAAGTTATGTTTGTTGGTTTATAACCCCATCCAAATACAGTATACTATACTGGTTGGTGGTTTCAACCCCTCTGAAAAATATGAAAGTCAGATTGGATCATCATCCCAACTATGGGGGAAAATAAAATTCATGTTCCAAACCACCAACCAGACCATAGTTCGATCTAATAAACTCATGAAACCAAGTAGATTCGTCACCCTGAGCCCAGGGGCCGCTTTGGAAAGCTGGGCGAATCCGCCTCTGCAACAGGCGTGGCTTGGGAGACATGTTTTGCGAGATCGATGGGGATACCATGGGGATATGCTGGGAAGTTCTGGCTCATAGATGGATACGTCTGAATACATCTTGACTTTTCTTTAGTTTACCCTCTGGTAAACTAACATAACTATGGAAAATCACCATTTTTAATGGGTAAATCCACTATATAAATGGCCTTTTTCAATAGCTATGTTTGTTTACCAGAGGGCAAGAGTAGCAAGAACCGGGATATGGAGACATCCTCCTCTTCCAAACTAGGACCCGTGACCTGTGGCAATCTGCCATGTTTTTTAAACCAATGCCACAAACCATCCCAACAGCAAAGCAGCAATCGAGGTCATTTTACATCATCCTCAAAAGACAGGGTATGGCCACTATCATGACCTCATTTTTGCAGTGGTTACAGTATGATTTTTATTGGCTTTACCTCACTACTCCATTTTTCTACCTGAAATTGAAGTAGCAAAGGATCCTGTGAGCCTTTCAATGAATTGTCCAACAAGTCCTAGGTCCTAGGCACATCTCACGTGCAAAACAATCTCCGTTTTCGCTTTGTGGCTACATTAAGTGAAAAATCAGCCCTCTGCTGTTCACGCCAAATCAGCACCGGGGTGACCATCACCCAAAATATCAAATGTTTTTGGATGATGTATTACCCTCTGGTAAACAGCCACAAAAAACTATGGAAAGATCCACCATGTTGAATGGGTAAATCAACTATTTCTATGGTCATTTTCAATAGCAAACAGTAACAAACTACCAGAGGGTAAACAAGCTGGGAGTTATAAGTTATCGTCATCGTGGTGACCTGATCTTACTCCATGGATACCCATTAATATGGTAAGCATCATATGGTACCCCTGTGAGTTATATGAACTGTTCATATCAAATGCTGGTTGGTGGTTTCAACCCCTCTGAAAAATATGAAAGTCAGTTGGGAAGGATTACTCCCAATATATAGAAAAATAAAAAAGTTTGAAGTATGATATATGCTATCTTCACTCCCATGGTTTTACTTGTGTCGTTTTACCATAAAATTGGTTTGTCCATGTCCAAAAAATAGGGGACCCTAAAATCCAAATGGTTTATGATTATGTTCCACCTTAAAATCCGTCATTAAAATCACAACATCCTTTGAATACTCCCGTTCTTTGACTCTCCCATGTGTAAAGTGCTCATTAATCCCATGCCATGGAAATCCCACACCATGGACATATCTTGAATAGGAACATTTGTCACCATCCAATGAGTGAATTCTACGAAATGATGCTTGGTTATATGAATGAATATATGCTTTCTGAAATCCCCGTGAATCTCACTTGAAACTTTATAAACTTATAATATATACTATAATATAAATCTCACTAAAAAACGATGTTTTTCTGTTATTTTGCAAGGGTGTTTTTGTATATAAGTTTTGCTGCTGAAATCCAACTAGCTTCTGGGAATCCTCCAGCATTTCGATGTGAACCGGAGGCTAGAAAAACCACTACTGATATAACATATATAATTGATTCATATTAGTTACTGGTTGATACATCATATATACATCATAAATATAATATATATATATATATATATTGATATATACCATAATAATCAATATCCATATTCAATACTGATATAATATATTCATATTGATTCATATTGATTCATATTCCATATAAATATGCCATTAAATATTCACATTTATACCAGCATTTGTTTTCAAGGTGAACTCTGGCCCGCCCGTTGACCAACGGCCTCCATGGAGTTCAAGATGGCTTCTACGCCTTGGAGCGCGGCGCGTTGCGGAGGGTGAAGAAGATGAAGAAACTCCAATGGGGATACCCACATGGATGATTTGGGGGTACCCCCACACTTTACGCTATGGAGCCAAGTACCTTCTTAGGAAGTGTTTGGGGTATGATTTGGGGGGTTTAGCACCTTCTTAGGAGGTGTTTGGATCCATAGGGTTATATAATTTTATGGGATGATTATGGGAATTAGATAATTCATGTATCTGTATAAGAGCTTGTGGAATTTGTGTTGCGGATAATATTAGACACTTTCCCCTAATTATGGAATGTTATGGATAAGTTTGGATAATTATACAAGGAAAATTAGGGATCGCCGTGGGATACGTGTGAATACTTATGGGATACTATGGAGAATATGAATATGGCACCATTGTGGGATATGACATGCCATTGGAAGGAGTGGGAAAAAACACCGAATCATTTTGATTGCAGACAAGGACGAACAGTTCAAACAAACAATGCAAAGAAATAGGTCGACCACACGATGTTTGGATTCCAGGTTCCCGGAGGTGTAAGATGATGTTTCAGAAAGGTTTCACGCAACAAAAAACAAATGGAACATGAAACTGTAAGATACCCTCTGGTAAACATACAAAAATCTATGGAAAATCGCCATTTTTCATTGCAAAATCCCTCATAAATGGCCATGGCTTCCATAGCTATGTGAAATTACCAGAGGGTATCTCAAAGATTTCAGGTGCTCGTTTCGGTGACGAAGAGTGGGGATCCATGAAGCATCATGAAGCATCCAGCGGAATGCGTGCTATTGGGGTATCCCAAAAAAAACGACGATGGAAAAACCTATCAACGTTGGGTTTATGATAGATATATTTTATGATAAATCTGATGGTATAACATGTTATAACTCCTAATAGTTGGGGCTATATAATCACACATATAATCAACATTAAACCAAAGCTCTTGGTGATTTTCCATTTATGGCACCCCCTTGTTATAACTCACGAAAGTTGGTTCTGTTGAACAAAATCCGTGGTTGGGGTGAAGAGAAAGCAACACAAGTGGGGACACCGAATCTCGCCGTTCCCAGTTTCGGTGTCAAAATCGACACAGTTTTTTTGGGGGGCTTCCATAGTCATGGGGGATCCCCTTACCCTCTGGTAAACTAAGATAACTATGGAAAATCACCATTTTCAATGGGAAAATCCACTATAAATGGTCATTTTCAATAGCTATGTTAAATTACCAGAGGGTAAATAGCTGGTTGCTTTATTTCATGGAAAATCCATGGAAAATCCTATATGGATAATTTGGGGGTACACATGGGTACACCCATGACATTGGAAACCTCCAAATGTTCTGCAAATTTCGGAACACAACCCTCCACTTTTCCTGCAGATACTGAAATCTGGGCCACCCCAGCTGATCAAGGGCCTCGATCGAAGTGCGGAAAAACCATTGGGGGCCCGGTTCCTTCTGGTGGTCATCACGTAGCTCAAACAAAAATCTCCGAACGAGTCATGGAGGCAACGGGATGGCAACATCGAACTGAATGGGGGATTCTCATGATCCAGTAATCCCTACAAGGTGGTGCCCCATAGTTATAAGTTGGTTTATAACCCCATTAACTATAGTTATATCTACCATAAACCATAGTTATTGGAATTATAAACCAACTTAGCTAACTATGGGGCACCACATTGTATGAGCCACACATTTTGAAAGAACACAAATCTTTGAACACCGACATGGGCTTTGTCATGACCGCTTTCCTGAAATTAACCCAGACCGCATCGATAGGGTAGGGATGGGGGGGGTCTTCAAGGTGGG
>Ga0126342_10023744_pt1 | contig 10001 bp, 8 predicted proteins | sample Cyp1metagenome_FD_92528 | JGI IMG/M metagenome (GOLD analysis project Ga0126342, IMG submission 92528) | Coral microbial communities from Lord Howe Island, Old Settlement Bay, Australia - Cyphastrea 1 metagenome | ecosystem: Host-associated > Invertebrates > Cnidaria > Coral ... | reverse complement strand
TTGGTCGCCGTTGGTCGCCGTTGGTCGCCGTTGGTCGCCGTTGGTCGCCGTTGGTCGCTGTTGGTCGCCGGTTACGCCGCGGCACTTTGCGTGGCAGGCGTGGAACTTGGCGACATCTATCTTCCTTTCACGTGGCAGGCGTGGCACTTGGCGACATCTATGTCCGTTTCACGTGGCAGGCGTGGCACTTGGCGACATCTACCTTCGTTTTGCGTGGCAGGCGTGCTACAGGTTACATCTTTGACACGCCATCCTTCACACCACTTTGTCACACACCATCTTTCACACACCACTTTGTCTCACATCACTTTGTCTCACACCATCTTTCACCACACCATCCTGTACACACCACTTTGTCACACACCATCTTTCGCCACACCATCTGTCACACACCATCTTTCACACACCATCTTTCGGCACACCACCTTTCACACACCACTTTGTCACACACCATCTTTGACACACCACCTTTCACCCAGCATCTTTGACACACCATCTTTCACACACAACTTTGTCACACGCTCTCTTTCGCACAGAACTTTCACCCACACCATCTTGGACACACTATCTTTCACACACCGCTTTGTCACCCGCCATCTTTGAGACACCATCCTTCACACCACTTTGTTACACACCATCTTTCACACACCATCTTTCACACCACTTTGTCACACACATACCATGTTTCACACACCGTCACAGACCATCTTTCACACACCATCTTTCACATACCACTTTGTCTCACACCATCTTTAACACACCTTCCTTCACACACCACTTTGTCACACACACCATCTTTCACCACACCATCTTTCACACACAACTTCGTCACCCACCATCTTTTTCCACACCATCTTTGACACACCTCTTTGTCACACACCACCTTTCGGCACACCATCTTTCACACACCACTTTGTCACACACCATCTTTCACACACAACTTTGTCATGCGCTCTCTTTCACATACACTTTCACACACACCATCTTTCACACACAACTTTGTCACACACACACACCATCTTTCTTTGTCACAGACCATCTTTCATATACAACTTTGCCACACACAACTTTGTCTTTCCTTCTTTCCCTGCCCCGCTACAACATTTGGTGCTTCTTATTGGAAGAAGTTGCCTTGTGGGGTTATCCGGTCCTTTAAGTATGATTATGAGGATGATGATGATGATAATGATGATGTTGTGGACGATGATGTTGAGGATGATGATGTCGAGGATGATGGGGTGCAGGAGGAAATGTTGAGGATGATGAAGTTAAGGATGATGTGGGTAAGGATGATGATGTTGAGGAGGATGAGGATGTACTGATGATAATGCGGAAGATGAAGTGGAGGATGATTATGTTGAGAAGGAGGCGGATGATGATGTTGAGGATGATAACGTGGAGGAGGATAATGAGAAGGATGATAATGTTGATGTTGCGGAAGATGAGGTGGAGGTTGATGATGTTGAGGATGGTGAGGCGCAGGATGATGATGTTGAGGATGATGAGGTGGAGTATGATGATATTGAGGATAATGATGCTGAAAGGGAGGACGACTCGGAAGATGGTGATGTTGAGGAGGATGATGAAAAGGATCATAATCTTGCGGAAGATGAGGTGGAGGATGTTGATGTTGCGGAAGATGAGGTGGAGGTTGATGATGTTGAGGATGGTGCGGTGCAGGATGATGATGTTGAGGATGCTGAGGTGGAGGATGATGATGTTGAGAGCGATGATGTTGAAAAGGAGGAAGATTCGGAAAATGATGTTGAGGAGGATGATGAAAAGAATGATAATGTTGCGGAGGATGAGGTGGAGGATGTTGATGTTGCGGAAGATGAGGTGGAGGTTGGTGATGTTGAGGATGATGATGCCAAGGGGGAGGAAGATGATGATGTTGAGACTGGTGATGTTGAGTAGGAGGAAGATGATGATGTTGAGGAGGAGGACCGATCCCAAGACCAGGGCCCACACTTTGTGCGATCATGCGTGGTCGAAATGCACATGGACATTTCACAAGAGGCACTTTACACGGAAATTTACAGGCAAAAGGCCGCAGACCAAGAGCAAGCAAAACTCACGGCCCAAACTTTGTGCGAGCCTGCGCAGTCGAAATTCACATGGACATGTAAGAAGAGCCATTTTATGCAGAAATTTACAGGGAAAATGCCGCGCCCCAGAGTGAGCACCTCGATCAAACACCGGCCTTTACCCTTACCGCAAGATCCCCTCAGTGTGGACACACTGTTTGGGGAAAAAGATAGAAAAGTCATGTCATGTCCTATAACTTGAATAGTGATAAATGACTTTTCATGACTTTTCTATTTGTCTGTGGAGGCTACTATACCCATAAAATCTGTAGATATATCATGATATATCAAACGTACCGAGGACCACTGCAACAGGCACGACCAAGTACTTATGTACACAGCATTTTTGAAAACACATCCCCATCATGACTGGAGATGGCCTCTACAACCCATAAATACATGGGGGCTTGGGGATGGTTTATGATGCTTTCTGAAAAGGGCTTTACCGCATTTCTAGCAGCCTCTAGATAAATCGGATAAACAAAAAGTGTTTCCAGAACTGGAAGGTAAAACCCAGCCCCCCAGCCCGGCTGCAAAAGCGCGGCTGCATCACGAGTGAGGAAACAGAGAATGCTGGAGTTCCAGGTTGGTTTGGACCCCACAAACATCACTATCTGGCTGATTTAGTGGAAAAATATGATTAATATGACATTATGAAACTAAAACTTACAAAGCCATATTTGAGACCTGCGGATATCAGGGGAAATCTAAGTGCACTAACTCAACGAGCCTTGGTCAGCCATGGAATTGGTCGAAACCGAATCACTGATGGCAGGATTCGTTGGCAAAAAGAATTCCAGTTGTTTTTAGGGTTCTGATTGGGGCCATGTTCATCGCCGCAGCCAGGATTTGAATCTGTAGTTCCTATTCATAAAATGAATATTCCCCAGAAGTATTCCGAGTCATCCATCTGGTTCCATCCAATGACATATGCGATGAACTATGACATATGCTAAGTAGCATCCCTCAAATTCACATAGACATAGAGCCTGCGTCTTCCATGGAAGATGAATGCAGATAAGTTTCCACTAAAAAATCTCGATTTTCAGGGCCTATCTGACTTCGGTGCAGGGCAGTACTCCGGCAGTTGCTGGTTCCATAACCTCCATAAGATGGGACATGGGCCCCCAGAACTATGCTGAAATCTAATCCCCTCACTCATGGAATTGCAGAAGTATGGTTGAAAGATACCAACCATTGACATCTATTAACATCTATGAACAATATTTAAAACCACCAATACTTCTTCCCAATCATTTCCCCATGATCTGAAAGCAGCTCCTGCTGAACTCCTCCTGGAACCCTGAGGCACTGCGGCCATGATTGTAGCTATAGTAACTACTAGTAGCTATTAGGTGGTTATATTAGTGGCGCTATAGAATGGTTATAGTTACTATTAGTGCTACTGGTACTTCCCTACAACTAAACGGGTAAACGGTTTAATTCACATCCCATTCCCCATTCGTCCCAATGATGGCCGAGCAAGGAATGGCGCACAAGGAATGGCAACGAGCAGGTCTGGGATCCGTCCAAACCTGAGGGAACGGTGGCTGAACTCATCCCATTGCGCTCACTGAAAACCAATCATCCCTCAGGTATGGTGGAGAATCATAAGATAACAATAAATATTAGATACGTCCAACTTTCAACCACTAGAAATGGTATAATTACACATAAAAGTAAAATATCAATGGGCGCAATGTTGGATATGAATGGGAACAAACTTCATGGAAATAACATGGGATACTAATGGGAATACTATGGAATTTAGCCAACCAATATGGTGATTCAGCCAACAATAAATGGATATATTGGACATAGGATGATAATGGGAATCTAGTGGGATATACTGGGATACATATATATATATATATACTGGGTATATAATCCTCCTGCCATTCCAGTTTGTTCTGGACTTCAATCAGAGAATTACAGCCATCTTCGGGATAGATGGAAACATGAAATACATGGGGGTTAACCAACCATTTTTATGGGGATATGAGCAAGAACGCCGGGAAATTGGATCACAATGGGTATACGGTTTACAATGGGATATAGATGTATATAATATAATGTAATGTATGTAATGGGTATATAGCCAACAATATGATGTTGGCTGTTCGCTAGCTAGCTATCAAACTGTTACATTATTATCATTGGCTTTACACGATTACTAGATATCTACATGTCTAGCTATATAAATTTAGCTATAGCTACTTGTCTAGCGAGCTATTTGTATATCTAATTAGTTATCGTTCCTTGTATGTAAAGCTAGACAAATGTATATGGCAACCACAGGCAACCAAAGATAAGGAACATGAAAACCCGGAAATATGGGGTAAAGATAGTAAAGATCATCCCTGACATCTCGGATGTGTGTGGGTATTTTTCTACGTCTATGTCATATTGGAGTTCCTTCAAACAGCTGTTTATGTACATCATATATTTGTAATTATTTGTATATGTCAGCGCATTAGTATGTGTAAAAAAAGAAGCTGTAGCTGATTAGGTGTATGTGTATATTTAGGTACACTGCTGAATGCTCTGGAAAAAAAACAAAGCCAGTAGATATCCGCGAGCTGAGTTGTTGTGCCAGGAAATTCGTGCTTTCCCTATGTGTTCATCATGTTGTCGTGGTCAAGGCATGGTATGCCCATCTTACTGAGAATCCTTCTGTTGGCCATGATCGATCCCTCTTGATGATGGCACGACCATCTCCGAACTACTGTAATGGATTAATCACTTCCAACGTTTGACCATGGCACATGTTGTCATCAGTTCTCGGGACATTTTCGCTTGGGGCTTGGATTTGCTTGCGGAGGTCTTCACAGAGTCAACATATTCCAAAGAGTTCTGAGTGGTGGTGAGGTTTCCTAAACTATGTAGGGATACCATTTACCCGAATCTTCCAAGTTATGGATGACCATGACTTAGCATAGGTCAACCCATGGTGGTTTGGGGGTCCCCCCACTGAATCAGCAAATCCATCCACAGCCGAACTGTGCTCCCCTGCGCTTACTTGCTTGTCGCGATTGTAAAAGAACCGTTGACCTATCAGGTTTCTGATAAATCAAAGGGTTTAGGATAGGTTTAGGGTGTGTCTACGATGGATTCAAGATTGACTTAATTCATTTTTTTGGTGAGAATCAATGGGTTGATTTCATTTTCGGTCATACTCTATTTTCCTCTTCCATCTATATATGCGGGGCCAATAGATCCTTTTTCGAATAGTCACCCAAAGCATCGCTTGAGCATACCCTCACCATCAAGGTACCCATGCAAGCGGGCAAGAGCTATACGCAATTGAGAATATGACCATAATTATTTATGGGTATAGTATATTATCTTGGTATATCTTGGTGGTGTTCTGATGCCCTCCTTAAAAAAAAACATGGTGGGGTTTGTGTGGATCAAAATCCATCTGAGGCCCCGAAAGAACAGAAATCAAGCTGTGTATGCGGATCTAATCCATCTCATCCAGTGAAGTGTCTAGGTAGACCTCAAACATGCAGGACATCATTTCAAGACCATTTTTTGGATTGTTAAACCATATATTGAACCACCATCCTTGATGGTCAAACCCCGATTTTCATCAGGAAAACCCTACCCTATCCATCCCCTGTTCTGCCCCTCGCCTCCCTCGTCGGTGTGTTCAGACCACGCCTCCAGGATTTTCTGTAACGCAACCTTTGGTTTTTTAACATAGCTATGGTATAGATAGCTCATTAACAGATAATTCAAATCATTTTAACGTGTGATTTTCCATAGCTACTTTAAACATCGTTAAATTACCAAAGGGCAATCCCAACAGAAACGGTGTATAGACCAAGACGAACATACATAACAATTTTACCAACCAACAATGGTGAATTAACGAAGATAAATGATGTCCATCCCCTGTACCGAAGTTCTAAATTGTGTGTTCACTTTTACCGGCGCCTGTCTTTGATGTGTTTTTTTGACAAAATGGTGAATTTGGATGAATTTGGAGTGTGTCAATGGATGTAAGTGCTGTTTATAGAGAGGGTAACGGTGATTTAAGCATCAACAATTGGGATTCCTACAAAAAAAGCGCGCGTCAATCTGTACGAGCCCCCAGCGCAAAGACTTCCATTGGTTATATTGGTTGTTGCTGGTAAATCCCCTTTGTACAAAAATCGTTGTGGAAGTCTTGCTCCTTTCGATGTTCACGAGCAAGACTCCTCTAGCGATACTCTACTACTCTGCAGGCAGAGATCAAGGCTTCCCGGGGCACGGAAGAGCGTAGCCGTAGGCAGAAGGAAGCAGTGCCGAAACAATTAGTATTATGTAGTATTGGGGTATCCAGTGGGAATTATCGTTTCTTCCTAGTAGAAATGGTGGTGTTATCATCAAACATAGGGGGTCAACATGGGGTAACATGGCGTAAAAAAACGTGTTGGTTTGCCGAGGAATTTGAAATTGTTAATATCCTTAATCGTACAAAAAGACTACCGTAGTAATAGCCAATGTTTATATACATCACATGCTAATACAACTATGGTCTAAATTAACCAACATGTGCACTTTCGAGGTCATTTAATTTTGACACATGATGGCCAACAATTTTACACCCTCTAACTACCCATGCAAAATACCCAAACAAAAGGGTAACATATTTGTTTGCTTGCTGGGGTCCAGGGATGGTATTGTTCATAGCCCCCAAGTTGATTCCTTGTATCTTTAGCGAAACCGATGATTTTCATAATGTTGAGAGGGATGAAGCACCGATACCAAGTTTTTATATAACTATTTGCTGGACCCATTTTCAGCCCGAAAACTATATTGTATATACATAGTTACATAATATGTATACCAGATTGTTTTCACTATTCCTTCAAGATTTCCAAGATTTCCCCAGTTCCATTGGATCCATGTTGGAAGATAAACAGGGGAAACTCCACGTTGCCTGTAGTTCCTTGATGGAGTCTCGTTCTGCCTCGTCACACCTGATGAGCGACGTTACGTGAAGTGTGCGACAGAAATCGCCATGAAATTTTTGGGAATAACCATGGTTTATGGTAGATATAGTTAATAAATGGCTAAGAAATCCTTGGCCTATCAGCTGGCATATGGTACCATCCGAAGAACCAATCACCGTTTACGAAATCGCTAATTTGGCTCAGACAATTCCAGTAACTATGGTTTATGGATGTTTATGGTAGACATATCGAACTAGTTCATGGGGTTTACGAACCGACAAACATAGGGGGGTGGCACCATGTTGTACCCTGCGGCAATCAAAGAGTTTCATGTGAAAATAGTTTTTCGTACCACCCGGGAAGAAATTTAAGACGTGCACCAGAAAAAATGTTGATGTGAAGCTGCAATACCCTCCAATACTCAAACATTGCTATGGGCAATGGTTCGTTTTGTCATTACAATATATTGTACTCATGTTTTAATGTATTTGAATAGGAACAAGGATGATTAACCCGGGTCCCTGATTTGACCAAGCCGTAGGTTGCAGTGCAAGCAGAGAATGGTGCAGCAGTACTGCCATGGTGAAATAGAGTGAAAGGAACATCACCGTGACTTACCTCTCCTTGTTACTAGAAAAAGTACCTATAACCTTTGATGGGTTGGACATCCCACTCTTGTTGCTGCCTCTATGCTGGGGTATTGATCCAATAGAGCAGTACTTGGTGGAGACAGGGATTCCCAATCTGATGCACAATGATAACCCCCAATAAATGAGCGGGGGCCAAAACCAAGGGTCACAAAGGCGGTCATGGAAAAAAGGTATCGATTTTGTCGTTCGCTATATCGATTTACATGGTTCCATTCATCTCCACATCAACAATAGGGGCGCTTGATGGTCAGCAGTCTGCCGTCCACTGTTTGTCTTCAAAGCGCGGAAGGAATTTTCCTCAGACGAGTTTGGTTTTTGCACTGTCGCGTGCCTTCTGCAGATTCTGTTCATCTCTTTGGATCAAAGTTTTGTTCAATGGTAGGTTTCAAGGCCAGGCTGGACGGCCCCAAGTAGATGTTTCAAGACATTGATGCGAAATTGAAGTGCGCCACTCCAGGGATGGATTGGGACTCTGGCTGTTCTGGTTATCGCTACGTTATCGCGATTTGGTTATCGATAATTTCACCTGGTAAAATCGAAATATGTGAAAGACTGTTTCTCAAGCACAGTCTCTGCTTTCCAGAGCCTGCGTCCTGACAGGTTTTGGCAGCAAGTTCTGTGGTCAGAAGTGCGTACTCTAGTCCTTTTGGGAGCACCTCTAGGCCTTTGGGGAGCTCCTGGATTCACATCCGACGAATACTAAAACAATGGATATACAAACCCAAATGGTTGCGAAAAACAACAACACCTTTCAACTTCACCATCAAATCATGTGGTCGCTTTAAGTAGTTCACCATATTGCTGTCCATGGTTTGGGCAGCATTTTCCACCATATGACCTGTCATGTAAAGGTTTCTGCACCATATGCTCACATGGTAGTATAACCCTCGAAAAAAACCTCAACCAAAAGTGGTATTGAACACTGCCCAATAAGATCCTCTAATTGGGGATGCTGCGGTAAACATCGGTAAACTCCAATCAACCTGTCCCCCAAGAGGGTCACTTCCTCAGCTGAGGATTTGGAAATACCTCGCTACTGGACGAAGCCAAAAGGTCACAGCCCTCCAACTGATGAGTTATACGGATGCATAGGCTTTTTCAAATGTGCCGGCATCCATAGAGGCCGCATCAGCCTGCCACAAATGAACAGCTATGACTCCAACAGGCTCAGGAGCGATGGAGCAAGCCGAGGCTGACAATGCCACGCCACGATGTTTTATGGATGTTTATGATTGTTTATGGGCTGGAGACTTTGAATTTGTTGCCAGAAAACACTCTGCACATGAAGTGATTCAAGCATTTTTAGCCAATTGAAGCCTTTTAGCCGCTTTTAGCCCTTTATAATCATCACTATTCTTGGTTAAACATGGTGACACCGATATTTCATGGTTGTCACAAGTTGTCACGGCTTCACCCCAGACATTTCCACTCCAAAAACTCGAGGCCCCCGACTTCCTTTTCAACCTGTCGATCTCTCCAATCTGATCCTGCCACCCCATGGCTATGGGCTTGATGTGACTTTCCCATGGCTTTAGTAGGGGTGTATACATGGGATCTAATTTCGTATAGATATTGGTCTAGCATTGAGTTTCAAACTGGGTTGAACTGCACAAAATATAGGTCAAACTTGGGCTTGCATCGGTTTAATGTGCCTTTGTGGGGTTTGGATTTGACACTGAATTATACAGTGAATAATATATACGGAATCATGTGGGTCTAATGAGACAATGCTGTCATGGTTTTTAAACGGGATAAGCTAATAGATATCTAAGCATGTTGCTTTGCGGTTGTTCAAATTCCTCTGTTTGCGTTCGGTAGCGAGGTTACCATCCTTCAGCATGCAACTTGGACACCCTGGACACCCAGCACCAGTGGGTCCCCCTCAAAAACAACTCATTTATGGATGATGGTGTCCCCCGTTCTTTGAACAGCCCCCCATGTAGTACATTGTAGTACTAAAAGTTATTTCATAACAATAGAAACCATAATGATCGGAATGTGATCAACTATATAATGATATCAAAACAACAGCACCATATGATGACCATCATCCAATAGAGGGCAACCGAAGACTGTCCTCCTTGGAAATATCACCAGATCGGAAGTGCACGATGGCTTTGTACCTGGATCCCCCGTGTGTCCAGGTCGAAGAACACTGACCCAATGAATTGTCTAGCTATGACTGGTGCAAGCTAACTTGAGAAAATATGTGCCAGGGTCAAGTTACATGATATATATATATATATATATGTATTATGATATATATATATATATATATATATATATATATATATTTAAATATATATATATATATATATAAATAT
>Ga0126342_10023743_pt1 | contig 10001 bp, 6 predicted proteins | sample Cyp1metagenome_FD_92528 | JGI IMG/M metagenome (GOLD analysis project Ga0126342, IMG submission 92528) | Coral microbial communities from Lord Howe Island, Old Settlement Bay, Australia - Cyphastrea 1 metagenome | ecosystem: Host-associated > Invertebrates > Cnidaria > Coral ... | reverse complement strand
TCACTTTCTCGAACAGTTGCATGGTCCGCAAAACATGCGGAACCTTACGAACGTTTACTTCGGCAAGAGAACCTTTACTTATTCTTTTCCGGGGTCGGCGGCAGGGGCGGCAGCCCTTAAATTGCATGCTCCTTGGAAACATTCTGCAAGCCACACAAATGATCACTCATGGCTGATCCGTCCTATCTCTTAGAGTGCCATGAACCGTGCCCTCATGAGGGCCACGCCGGCCACGCCTCCAATCAGGGCTATCCATCTTTCCCGTAGCTCGTGGGAGACCCTGGCGAAGCCAAGGCCCGGCACATCGACGAGGCGGAAGCGCGGCAAGGCCTAAAACATGGGGAAAAAAAGCTACGCAATGCGGCACAGCTGCAACCACAAAACATATAAAACATATTATTATAAAACTATTATAAAACCACGAAGAAAATACATGTGCTTCTGAGAAAACACCACATGTGCGTGTGAGAATGCGAGGCTAGCAAGGCCTAGCAAGTTGCAGGAAGCTCTGTGGCTTGAACTTGAAGTTTACCATAATGTACCGTATGTGCTGCACGAATTGTTTGTCAGTTTTGTCTGTTGCTGTCTCAAGGCTGTGATAGAAGGCTGTGATCCACCGCATCTGCTCATGGCCAGTACGAGTATCAGCTTAAGACAGCTGCTGGATGGCCATGGTTTACGTCGAAGAAGTCCATAGTCTTCGTTCTGCCAGGCCTTGTAAACTGGAATGTCAATCAGTCTCACAAACTCAACGAAAGTGTCCAGAATTGACAATCCACAGAGAGTTTTGTGCTGTACTCTTCAGTTTGGAGTTACCTTTCTTGAATACATTCGCTTCTGACTCAAAGAATTCACTGTCAGTAAGTCCTCAGCCGCGAAGAGGTTGGGGCAATTGCTGACCGATTTAGCAACATGTTGACCTCAAGCGGAAAGAAAAGAATGCTGGATCAAGACCTGTAAATCGTTGGGTCAACCAGGAGGCTGCTCACAGAGTCGCATTGGGATCAGGAAACTTGCTGCAAAGACTCCTGAGCGTGTTTCTTCCCAAAACAGTATTGTGGAATATTGTGGATCGGTTTTACTGGCTAGCTGAAGAAGTTTCTGGAATAAATCACAATAGATGGGTCAAACCAGATCTTAGAGCTCTTAGAACCCCAATGCACTACGGTCAACCAGATCAGTGGCAACCAGATCGTTGGCAACTGTTAGTGCGTAGTGCATTTCCTGCTGCTTGCTGTTGTGGTCACTCAGATTTTTGCAACTGGTTTTACTACCAAATCCAGGTCAGTGGCCAAAGAAGACTTGCCAACATTGCTGCGACCCGCAAAAACCACCTGGCCGCAAAATGGCGGTAACCATGGTAAACCTTTTATTCCGATGTTTCACATTCCAACCCTCCTGAAGGTTCTGTCAACAAGTGATCAGGTTCTCAAAACATATTGAAGGGCAGTCCCTTCCAAAAAGAATCAGTTCAGAAACACGCACATTGAAGATAGCAACTGGACCCGGTATATAAGCTCTCAAAAGTGAATAGTCAAACCATCACAAACCGCACAAAAGTGTGCGCTTCCAGTGCGGAATTCGTCAAGTCGATGATATCAAATACATATGTGCAGCCTTGGTAGCACTTGCAAATCCCCCTCAAATGTTCTTCTTGCAAGAGCATTATCTCCCTTGGGGCACAAGTCATTCAAAAGATCCTTCCTTAGGCCTCAGCCCATTGAATAAAACCGTGGGAAAATGTAAATCGTTATTTTTCAAAAACGATTGGCAGTACCTCAGGGCACACTTTGTCTTCTGGAGCTTGTGGCAAATCCCAAACCTGGCAGCATGCTCAGCATGTCCAACACAATCATCATGTTGGCATCACGTTGAAATTGATCGGGTCGCCTTTTGTAATCTGGTGATGCGCTTGACCACATTCACTCCAATTGCCTGACGGGAAAGGTTTCTTGTGATATGACATGAGAACAATGAACATGTGATCATGTGCAATGGCAGTACTTGCGAATACATTGCCCTGAAGATGTCTTCCTTGAGTACCATTGCTCCTCCTTTGGCCTCGTATGTAAAGGCGTCCTTTGGGATTGCCAAAGCCTGTCAGCAAATCTGGCGTTCATGAAGTCAAGACCTTGCAAAATGATGTAAAAATGCCGTTACATAAATTTTGAAGGATAAACAGGATGGCGACATGCTTGATTGTGGATGATAATGTTGTGATTGACTCTACCAGCATCAACGGAGAACTTGAAGAACTCCCTCGAAGTGTGAGCAGAGCCTCCATCCACTCTAGGACACGAAACGACACTTTGACAGCATGAGCTCGGCCACAGGACCTCACAACCGTCGCTTGTGGTCATTGTCAGTCGAGGTTTGCCCGTGTGCTTGCCTCCTACGTCTGACTCGTGCCCTATCCGTTGCCGGACCCATTTTCTCACCCGTTGTCAGACCTGTGTTCCGGCCCGTTTTCTGACCCGTTTTCTTACCCGTTTCTCACCCGCTTTCGGATCCGTTTGTGACCCGTTTCCGCCCCGTTTGAGCATGTTCCCAGCTTCATTCTGTGTCCGACCCGGTTCTGACCCTTTTCCGACCCATTTTCGGCAAATGTGTTCAACCACCGAAAGCCGAAAGCCGAAAATCAATCAAAAACGAACCTGGGGGCCACTCTGGGGATCACTACTCCGAGGTTTCTTGGCAGGAAGGGTTTTGATCTGAAAGTGGGTGTAGGGCAAAACCTTCGCCGAAAATTAATCAGTACACAGCAAGCCTGTCAACATACAAAATCGATTCTGGAAGGCCTTGCTACAGCTGGAAGCGGCAAGGAGATGTGTATAGTAAATGATATAACTTGTATAACTCAGTATAACTTGTGCAACATGAGTCTGATGCTCAAGCCTGGCAGGGGCCACTCAAAGTTGCAATGTTAAGGCTGTTCAAAAAATCAGAAAGCAGCAAAGCAGCTTGACCCTCTCTTCGCAGGGCTTTGCGCCACAGAAGTGAATATGGAATCCACCGTTTTCGGCAGACTGGTGAAACCTGCGCTTGATTAAAAATTCAGAACGCCAAAATGTTTTTGTTTGCATGTGTCACAACATGTCAACCAAGGTCCTTTCTGGGCTGTATACAGTGTGGCAGAGGCGATACAACGAGCTCGGCTTAGCAGCTTTCTGCTTGTTGTGTCCCTATCTCCTTGGCCTGGCAGGTTTTGGACCAAGCATCGGCCAAGACCCAGGTTTAGGGATCTTGTGCAAATCGCGCTCTGGAACAACTCTGCCTTTTGCTCCAGACTGCTTTCGAAGCACCCACTGGCGGAGCAAAAAAGGCAAGTAAAATGCGGGACGCCAATCCAGGGGAAAATGAACATAGTCTCTCCAAAAGCCATATGGAGGAAAGATTGGAAGCAAACAGCCACCCATCACAAGCGCTCCAAAAGCCATATTCACAACATTCTCGGAGATGGCAAATTGAAGAACTGTTGCCACGAACAGTCCCGCAAGGAAAACTATACCAAGCAGAACTGCATTCGTAATTATGGCAGCCTTGTCTGGGATCTTCGTCTGTTTTGGGGCCTCTATCTCAAGCTGATGTAGCAGGGGATTTTTTGTGTTCCGACGGACCTGAATCTCGGATCCAGGATCACCTATTTGAATAAAAATAGGCTGTGGCACCTCTATCTTTGGAACGTACACTGTACCTTGCTGGTTGCCAAGATCAAACATATACGAGATTTCCCGACGAGTGGCAACAACGTCCCCCATTCTTGTCTCCATCTTCTCTTGTTTCTCTAGAAGGGTGCCATCTATGAGTGCCGAATCATCTTCCCAGTTTTTACCATACTTTCGTCGCAAGAAAAGCTGAACTTGCAGTACAGGACACACAGCCAAAATCGAACCAAAGGCTCCATAGGCTATTACCGCACCTGCTGGCCAGTTGTCTTTGGACCATCCTTCTGACATTGCTGCACTTTTTATAACTTCATCATCTTCATCTATCTCTTGAGCACTGCACCAGCCAGAAATTTGTCCTGAACATGTTCCCTCCAAACCCCGGGTTCACCCACACTCAAACAACATATCCAAACAATATAATTATATAATATACTTATTACCAGAAGATGAATGAAAACACTGGCTATATGCAGCATCTGTCTGCACATGTATGTCGCGCCCCTCTTAGACTAAAACATTGGAGACTAGTTGCTTTGAGTGCCAAGCAAGAGAAGCTCATTGAAGGCTTCTGCAAAGCATTGCTGCCTTGACGTTTTTCCATGTTTTTCCAAGTCAACTCAAAATGGATATTTAAAATCCCAAATTGTGGCACGATTTTCAAGATTTTTTCCGAGACAGTCTGAAGCCCTCGCCCCGGCCTTGTCTTCTGGGGGAGTTGCCGCACGTGCTCTGCCCAATCACCGAGCTTCGGTATGAATTCCACTACTTCGTTCACCGCCTCAGGGGCACGCGCAACTGTGCAAAGTACACAGCTCAAATCGGCAGCTCAAATCGGCATCTGTACGCATGGCATTGCAACATTGCATAGTCAAATTTACTTTCCTCTTTTTGCTCCTCCATTGTTCTTTCGATGCGTCAGCACTGAGAAAGAAACTCCTTGTACTACAGGATTGGTCTCAACACCAGTCAGAAAGTTTGATCCTCTCAGGTCTGCCAGCTCCAGGACAGCTTGAGGAGTGCATCGCATTTGAACAGCCCAGCAAGCCCAGCAGACTCAGCAATGGATGCTGCTCCTAACTTCTCGCGCTCTTTCAGAATAGTACCGGTGAGTCCCTCAGCCAATGGAGGGCAGGTAATTATGCCGCATCCAAAGTATGCAAGGGATTGCAAGGGCGTTAATTCAACAGCTCCTTTTGTATGAGACTTCTAGTTCAACGTGTGCGCGCAAGCTGCTGCCAGCAAGATCAGGAGATACAGTACAGGGAAAGGACTGTTGACTTCACCTTGCGAGTCCGAGATGTTTGAGCTCGGGACAAGGGCAAGAATCTCAATCAACCTGAGGAATCAAGCCGGATTGGCGCTGTCAGGTATATAAGACTTATAAGATAAATTTTGCCACCGTCACTTCTTGCTTCAAGCTTGATCATTTCATGACCTACTCGAAAGCGCAGCTTGCTGCATAGGGAAGAACTGGATTTGCTTTTTCATGTTCTGGATGGCTGCGAAACGCACCACTCTTGTAGCTGACTTGGGGTGCAGCAGTTGAGCTGAGTGCACCTGGGAACTCTCTCAGCAATGCACAAGAATGTGTTGCATTCATGTCTTGTTTTGCATCTAAAACAACTAATTGGTTTGTTTCGTGCTGCTAATTTCAATTTGCTTTGAATTCGTTTGTTGAGCACGGCCAAGTTCCGAACTTCGTCAAAGACATCCACGTGCCGCATTGCAGACTTGACATCGCCCATGCGCGCGTGGCTGTGCGCAAGTTCCTGGCTGCTATGAATCTTTCATCCACGCAGAAAACAGACTTGACTGAGAACACCGCCACAAAATAAAGACAGATACAGAATGATTGGCCAATATGTTAAAAAAAAAACGAAAAAAATGAGGATTCTAAATTCCAAAGTCATCCTCACACCAAATAAACCGGAAAGCTGGCCAGTCCCGGATTGCTGTGGAAGACACATCCCAAGGCTTGACCTCCTCAGTGACAAAGCAGTGCTGAATACGCACCAAGCAGCAACTAACAAGCCATGTTGTTATGACATGTTATGACTTATATGACCATATTGCTGCTAATTTAATACCTAATATGAATACTATCTAATACTACGACAGTTCACTCAAAACTGTCGTATCCCTGAAGTATATCAAATCTCGAAGGACAACCCGGCTATCCTTTAGGTCCAAACCACTTTACAACGCTTTGCCAAAAAGTCCATCGTCCAAGGTACGCTGAGGAGTTCTTCAGCGCATCGAATTCCGTCGCGACCCATTCGAACGAGGCTGTAAATTGCCTCAGTTGTAAGAGCAACAGAGAAAACAAGGAAAGAAGATGAAAGAAGATAAAAGATCACAAGACAAATCAATGGATTTCGAAACGATTTGAGCTTTTACAAAACATGCTTCGTTTCGAAGCACGACTCTTGGGGTTTGGAGCCTGGGAGCGGCTGCTCACTGCCTTTTGGCCAAGCCTCGGTCAGAACACAAATATGATGGACATGATTCCATGATGATATTACATTACATGATTACATGATGTACAATGTATATGACTTGTATGATCTTGTATGACAGTAATTGATGTACACCAGTCTTTAGTCTCCTTAGTGCTAAAATATGTGTTCCAAATCTCTTGGCACCTGGCCCAAATTGCATGAGTTCCTGTCAAGCACTGAAACAAGTTGGGCAAGTGCACCGCAAAGAAGGCAAACACCATCGGTGTTCCAAAGTCTTTCAGGAATATATGAAGGATCGTGGCTTAAATCCTGAAGACCCAAATCAACCCAAATCATCCCAAATCATCCTAAATCATCCTAAATCAATAATATTTTTTAAAGTGCCCAAAGTTCACCCAAACGAGAGCCCAGACAGGAAAACGTGTCTCTTGATTGGTCAGGCTTCAACATTTTCCAAGGATGTTTCCAGGCCTTTGGTCTTTTCAAGGTCCGGAGTTTTGCCATCTGAGCGATGTCTTTCTCTGCGCACAGCTCCTGAGCATCCTGTTCGATGTCAATTGCATGCTCAAAGTGGAAGGTTTAAAGTCTTAGTGCACAGGAATGACGGGGAGTTGCTTATGCTTTGTTTATCTTGCAAATCTGATATTTACTGCCTCTGACCGCCGTAGCAGGCCACGTCCCAAATCCACCTCAAACTGACCATGGCAACAATGGGATATGTAGCACATTGTAGCACCTACACAGATCAGAATCCAGGGTGATCTGCATTAGTAGCATTAGATTTTGATCACTGTATATCAAGGTTCCAGGCTATCTTGGTCTGCCCAGTGCTCAATGCAAGCTTTGCCTGGCCCGGCAATCTTGGTGACACTTCCATCACCGTTAGCCCTTCTCCATGATAAAATTAGTTCACGCTAAGTACCTCTACCCCTAGACATTGAATACAGTGGGTCTGTTGTTTTCACTATTTTCACCACCTCGGCAAAGCAAATCCAGAACCTAGCTCCAACTTTTCTACTACCCCTACTAGTTTGATACAAATCTGGTCTCAAAGTTTTTAGGTTTGCAATGTTTCAAGGCTCAAAAGCTGAAGGTACAACGTTTGAGGTTCATAGAGGTTCCAGGTTCATCCAGGTTCAAGAGTTCCAGGTTTCCACTGAGTGGTGCGTGTTTTGGATTCCAAGCTCCGGTTCCTTCCCTGAGATCAAAATCTCAAGGATGGCATCCTGTGGAGCGCTGTCAATATCTGTCAATAGACTGGACCCTCTCTAAACAGATGGAGAATAGCTGGCAAATCCGTCAAAGATCGTCAAAGTATGGGCGATATCAAGTTGGCCTGCTGAACACCACTCTCGGTGCTCATGTTCGTGACGACTCCTGCTACCTTGGCAGAGTGAAAAAAATGTGAAAAGCGTCAGATCCGTGTTCGAGACTTGGCCTTGCAGAACGGTTGCACGTCTGAAGTGCCCAGAGGGCCGAAGCCCAGACCCATTTTTCTGCTGACTCCATCCGAGAGCGCCCCTGCAAGAATTCCACCTGAGAAAGTTTTATTGATGGAGGAAGGCTGAAGTTGATGCACATGTCGGAGGGCCATTCTCCAATGTCAACTGAGTCCCTCTTATGCCATGAATTCAAACTATGCCCTGCGAGCTCTTGCATCCTTTTGTCATCCCAATTCCCATGCGTCCTCGCTTCATCTACACTAGCATACTCACTCACTGCCAGCATGTCCAAGACTTGCAACAGAACATGCCTCGCAAATTGGCTGCGGCAAGTAGCAAACGCTTCTTTCTTTCGGGGAAAGAATGGCAAAGAAATGTTCATAGAGTTTATCTGCAAATGTCACATTTCAACAGTGTTCAAATCATCTGTGGCCTCCGTTCCTTCGGTCTAATTCTATTTTCGACCTGTGATGACTCCCACTGGAGGGTATGCATGGATGGGTATGCGTCATCAGAGCCTTTTCCCTAGGCTTGCCTTTCGGCATGTCGACCCCGGTTGTGGTGCGCTGCCACAGGCAGCAAACAGAAATAAGGAGCTTCCTGACTAGTACCAAGGCCCTGCACACGGCCACGGTAGCCTGGCGTAGAGCAACCCCTCGCTCTCTTGGCAACTTTCGACTCACAGAACTCTCGAGCAACTCTCAGTGCCTCTCCGTGACTCTCAGTAAGTGTCAGTGTCTCTCAGTACAATGACTTTCAGGAACTCAACCCGGAAACTATCGCTGACTCTCACCAACTCTCAGGAACTCTCAGTGACTCTCAGAGACTCTCAGTAAGTCTAAGTAAGTTCATGAATGTGACTCTCAGTCACTCTAAGTAAGTCTCAGTTCTCGGTCACACAAAGCATCTCCGGTGCCTCTAACTGACTCTCAGTGACTCTCAGTAACTCCAAGTGACTCTCAGGAACTCTACAGTAATTGACTGTATGTGACTCTACGTGTCTCTCAGTGACCCTACGCTCTCGGTGACTCTCAATGATTCCAAGTGACTCTCAGTAGCTCTAAGTGACACTCGGCAACTCTCTGTCATTCTCAGTGAGTCTTAGTGACTCCAAGTGCGTCTTAGTGACTCTAAGTGACTGCATGTGACCCTAAGTGAGTCTAAGTGATTCTAAGGACTTTGGTTGCCATGTTGAAAACGATGGGCCGATTGGCTTCGTTGAAGCCAGCTCTTGTGTCATCAAATCATATCCAAGCGCAGTATGTTGGGCCTCTATCCACAAGGAGCACAGCTGCCCAACAAGGCAAAAAGGAAGCGATCAGCTCCTCGTGCAACAAATCAAATACAACGATGAGAGGGCACCGCCACAACAAGGCGGAGGATTTGTTGGTGTTTGGTGTGTATCTATATCATTCTATATCTATGTCTATATAATTCTATATATATAATACATTATAAATTATAATACTATATACACAACAAACAAATGAATTCAGATGAGCACATCAATCCACAAGTGCGCCATACATTTTTTGGCATACAGTCACAACATACATGGCTCAAATTGTGGCTATTTGCTGAGGATGCTAATGATGTAGAAGCATTGGATGGATGGATCCGTCCAAGGCAGCATGCCTAAATTCAGAGGTAAAAATCCATTGTAGAGCCAGCTGACTGATAGAGCAGACTGTCAGTCCTCTTGAGCATCACTTTGTCCCTGTTCACGCACTGACCCCAGAACCTGCACAGGAAAGTATAGCAAGGCATCCAAAAGCAATCTTGCAGCCACAAATTTCATGCAAGGCGTAAGAGAAAGACTCAAGATTTGATCTTGTGATGCTTTGCTCGGACCTGTCGCTACCTTTGCACACCTGCCTCTTGTCAATTTTTGCAAGCACATACTCAGCTTATAAGCCGCTTTTCAGCACGTTCATGTCATTTCGTCGCGCCTCTGCATGCAGCTGTGCTCTGGTACTCCACGTTGCAATAGGGGAAATCTGTACGCCCACGCAGCCCGTGAAACCCAAACTGGTCAAAGATCTCTGCTCCGCAATAGCACCCAGGCCTGGCAGAGGATTTCCCGAAGACCACTGAAGACTCAAGAAAAAGCGTGGACAATGTGAAAACTTGCACAAAAATAAACTCAGGTGCTATCCCCAACAGCTTGAAAGCTTCTGCGTTTTTGCCATAAAATTAAACGCTTATGCCATAAAAATTAAGCGCTTATGCTATAAAAATTAAGTGCTTATGCCATTAAAAACATCGGAACCCTTTGGGATTTCACAAAGCATCTGCACCAGAACCCTCCGGAACCTCACAAGGTCTCTGCACCGGAACCTGCCGGAACCTCACAAGGTATCTGCCCCGGAACCTTCCAGAACCTCACAAGGTCTCTGCACCGGAACCTGCCGGAACCTCACAAGGTATCTGCC
>Ga0126342_10023742_pt1 | contig 10002 bp, 13 predicted proteins | sample Cyp1metagenome_FD_92528 | JGI IMG/M metagenome (GOLD analysis project Ga0126342, IMG submission 92528) | Coral microbial communities from Lord Howe Island, Old Settlement Bay, Australia - Cyphastrea 1 metagenome | ecosystem: Host-associated > Invertebrates > Cnidaria > Coral ... | reverse complement strand
CTGACGTGTTCATTTATCAACCGCTGTTGTCAACACAAATGTGCGCACAGAATGGATTCTGCTGCAATGCTTTCTGTAGTATTCGACTCGTACCCATCCACTCTGTAGCAGTTGTCTTTCATGTTGGTTTGTTTTGGGAGGGTTCGCTGTTTATCTGTTTTGTCTTGCTGCATTTTTCTTAGAGCAAGTACATAATTTGATATAGCTTTCATTTTTTGCATTTTCAACAAGTACGGTCCTGCCTTGGGCTGGCTCTTGCTGTATTTGTTTACTGACATGTTCATTTATCAACCGCTGTTGTCAACTCAAATTTGGACACAGAATGGATTCTGCTGCACTGCTTTCTGTAGTGATTCGACTTGTACCCATGCACTTTGTAGCAGTTTTCTTCATGTTGGTTTGTTTTGGGAGGGTTTGGGTTTGCAGCCGTTTTATCCTGCTGCATTGTTCTTAGAGCAGGTACATAACTTGATATAGCTTTCATTTTGCTGTCTTTTTCAACAAGTACTTTCCTGCCTTGGGCTGGCTCTTGCTGTATTTGTTTACTGACGTGTTCATTTATCAACCGCTGTTGCCAACACAAATTTGCGCACAGAATGGATTCTGCTGCAAGGCTTTCTGTAGTGATTCGACTCGTGCCCATCCACTTTGTAGCAGTTGTCTTTCATGTTGGTTTGTTTTGGGAGGGTTCGCTGTTTATCTGTTTTGTCTTGCTGCATTTTTCTTAGAGCAAGTACATAAATGATACAGGTTTCATTTTGCTGCATTTTTCATCACTTACTTTCCTGCCTTGGGCTGGCTCTTGCTGTATTTCTTACTGACGTGTTCATTTATCAACTGCTGTTGTCGCGACGTTTGGACACAGAATGGGTTCTGCTGCAATGCTTTCTGTAATGATTCGACTCGTACCCATCCACTTTGTAGCGGTTGTTTTTCATGTTGGTTTGTTTTGGGAGGGTTTGCTGGTTTATTTGTTTTATCTTGCTGCATGTTTCTTAGAGCAAGTACATAATTTGATGCTTTTTCGTCCCTGAAGTGCTTTTCTTTTTCTTCGGGTTCTTTTGTTGCCTGTTGTTGTTTGTTCTTTTCTACTGGAGTTGGTGCCTGGAGGGGATTGAGACCAAAAGGTGTTCCACCCCTCAAAAATGTGCTTGGGAGATTGACCCGTGAGATTGCGTGGAGATTGGTCCATGCACATTCTTGGAAGGAAGGATGCATTATGGTCACAATATTCGCTACCTTTTGCTGTTTTTCTTTGTGACAACTTTTTAGGGGCTACAAAATTGTAGGAGCAGGGTTCCTTCGACCAAGAACGAATGAGCAAACCAGCACTACTGTACAAGTTGCCATCGGAAAAGATGGCTGATTTTGCTGGATGTTGAATATTGGGATGTAAAGTCACTACAAACTGTCCCAAGATTTTATGTTGAGTTTCAAAGGTTTTTTTAATGAAGATTTGGGCAACTTGTAGTAGACTACTTTTTCGATGATTTAGCAGATTGTAGTAAACAAAAAAAACCTCAGGCCCCGTAATATGTAGTAAACCCACCCTAAGGCCGCAGGATTGTAGTCTACAATTATGAGAATTTGGGAGCCACAGGCTGGGGCTCACAAGAACTTTTTTCAAAAAATCATCGCTTTGGCTATCATCAGACTTGTCCTCAAAATCTTCATCTGTTTGGCTAGCTTTATTTCTGTATCATGTGGATCATCCCAATAAACATCACCAGCAAAGCAGGCTCACCAAACAAATTTCCAAGTCAGCGCTCGTTCTAATCCGATTACTTTGGATTTACACTGGAATCTACCAACGGCCCAATAGGCTTCCTATGTTAGAAACTTCCGCTACCGTCACCGGGCAACCGAGATGCGCGCTGATACTGCCTCCATCACAACTCCCGCAAAGCCGGAACGCAATTTTGCAGTGACGACCGCGATTGTGCCAGTGACGACCGCGATTGCGCAGTCGAAAAAAAAAGAAAATACGTTTGGGAATCGAAAAAACCGTCGAAAAAAAAACGAAAAAAATGAAAGAAAAAAAAACGAAAAAAAAAGAAACGAAAAAAAACACCAAAAAATCAGCAATTTTGGTGGCCTCCGCGCCTTTGTGGGAGGGAGGGCCGGGAACCCCCAAAAGGAAACTTTGGGGAGCCTTCCCTACAAGAACCATCAAGAACCTCCGCAAGGGAAACTTTGGGGCTGCCAGAAACTCCAAAATGGAATCTTCGGGAAGCCTCAGCAAATTTGGTGATGTTTTTGATGATAAGCAAAATGATGATAAATCGAGTAAATAAATAATTTCGGATTTCCAATGTGTGGCTGGCTCAAATTGTCACAAGTCTACAAATTGGGGGTCCAACATCACCCGGCTAATTCCAACCGGGATAAAATTGTGCTTTAACAGCTGGTTCTCTAACATGTTTTGACAAACAAAAATAAGCGGGAGATGTTGGGAGATGTGACCACCGAAATCAAGATGCTTTGGCAATGGGAAACTGCAACCAATATTCCAAAGATCAGACAAACAAACGTAGGGACCTGACCCTGCGTTGTCCTTGTGACAGAAATCCTTCCTTCTGCAGTGAAGACAAGCGCATCCTGAGTAAAACTGTCCTTTGGGGATTGTTTACGGGGTTACTGTTGGTGTTTACCATGGGGAAAAGTAAAAACCATCCCAGGAAACCTGCAGCCGGATGCTTCGTATACATTAATATATATATATATAATTATATATGTATGTATGTATGTACGTACGTATGTATGTATGCATGCATGCATGCATGTATGTATGTATACCTGTATACCTAGGAGAATTGCGGGCTGGTGGGGAAGTGGGTTCATATCCAGACGCTGAAGCAGACATACCGTGCACCAAAATCCCAGCTGAAAGATGCTGAAAGTGAGGTACACCAATATCTCCTGGTTTACTTCGGACTCAGGTCAAGACCTTCAGCCAACTAGATTCCATTTTTCTTGGATAAACCTGAGCTGTGTAGGTCGCCATTCTTATTGCCATAAATCCAGCCATCCAAGATCGATGTTTTGGCTGAAGCGAATGCCAAAAACATACAAAAAAAAACATACTACATTCAAACATCACCAAAGTACTCTTTTAAGGGTTGAACAGAGCTTTTCAAAGTACATCACCCCCTTTACTCAAATGCTTGATCCCCACCACCATCCTCAAGTCAACTCTCTAGGCCGACACTATCTGAATGAAGAAACAACTGCAGCACATCAGAATTTCCAAAAACCATATGCATAGTAACACCCTCCATAACTATACATTTTTCAGAAATCTCCAGAATGTTCTCCACATTTTTCCATTTGGATAGCTCAGTCGCCCAGGTGGACACCATCATGCACAACCTGGGCCTTCCCAAAGTGGATATTCTCATTGTCGACACTGAGGGCGCTGATCCAGCACCTCGAAAAGTGGACCATGTTTTTTCCGAAGGGCTGGGGAAACCAACGGTTTTACCCGGTGAATTGATAGATTGATTTAGTAAGACAAAATGATGGGAACATGGTGTTTGTTGGCTGGGAATGGATGTCACGGTTTCCCGGATTATACCTCGGGAAACCCTCGGTGAGGGGAAAAAAATCATACTACTTCAATCGGTTCCTGCAAAAGGGAGGAATATCCAGCTAAAATGGATGTTTTTTGCAAGAAATTCAATTGATATGCAATAGATTTCAATAGATTAGTTTCCTTTCTTGTGGATTCCACGGGTTTCATAAAATTAAAAACGATTGGCTTGACTTTAGGGTTTCTTGGCCTCAAATGTTACGTGATAGAAGCCACGTATTGGAAACCACAAGCAACTTTGCAATTGACAAGTGGGTTTCAACAAAGCTTATGAACCACCAAAATGGATTGTCTAAACCTCAAGGAAACAAATTGGTGGGTTCATTTACCCAAGGAGATCTATATCTATTTACTGTCTTTCACTTATTATCATGATAATATACACATATATATATATGTGTGTGTGTGTTTGTGCATCTATAGTTTACATTGTATACTTGCATCTGCCCAGAAGCAGGCAGTGCTCCGCGGTGCCGAAGATGCCTTGCGCAGCGTGAGAAGCTCTGGCGAAACGGATCCCAAAAATGGATAGAAATGAGGAAACACCAGGCTTTGATTCTAATGTGGGTAAAACAATGGCATTTGCACCCTCAGTCATTACCATTTTTTTAGTACAGTATGATTACCATTCCCAGGCATGGTTGGTAAAAATGACATTGTTTTTGCCACATCAAAAAAGATTAGTTTCACTTTTTGTTTGTGGCACAGGCTATAAATGTTTGGGATGGGCTGGAGGAACCCACAAGTCTAAGCGGCTCTTTATCTCCAGAAGACTTTAGGTTGGCCAAAAGAAACGCGAGATGCTAAGATGTGTATGAAGAAAGCATATGCCAATCCCGGTAGACACTTTTTGACTTTTTGAGATTGGAAATTTGATTTCCAACACAGTACTCTGCGAAGGAATGGATTGATTCGGCCTATTTCTATCTCTCCAAGATTTTGACCCCTCACCCATTCAAAAAATTCTCGCGCTCTCCCTGTGTGTCAGCCGCATCTTTCAACTTTCAACCTGGCATTTCTGAAATGTCCCCAAAACACAGCACCGAACAAAAATGCCATCTTCAGCATTTAGGTTTCTCTGAAAATGTGGTACTACAACCACCAAATGGATCCAAATCACAGCAATAGTGATAACAACCCATCAAAATTTGAGCTACCTTATTTTCAGATCCATTTTGTGCATATGTATGTGGACATTCAGCAGGGCATACCTCCACGCTAGTAGCTGGTCACATCATCCTGCGCCGCATGTGCCCGCTGTACTAAGGATATTTGATGTTTGAAACTCATCGAGATGCTTGACTCGCTCTCGTTGCTGGTTTTGTACCCTTTGGTAAACTACCATAGCTATGAAAATTTGATCGGTAAATCAACATGAATCAACTATAAATCAAATATTTTCAATAGCTATACAGTATATTGAATTACCACAGGGTAAATGCCGGATGTGAATGTCAAAGTGAATGTCAGAAGTCGATGGATTCGGCGGCGCAACAAAGGGCTGATCTTCGGCAAAATTCTGTTGGATCCGCACCAGCCACCGCGTTTTTCTTCAGGATACTGGACGGATAGCCCTCCAGTAATTCAAGACAGCTATGGAGATACGGAAAACTGCAAAGTTGTACATTGTAGATGATTTATTGAGAGAGAGAGAGAGAGATGATTTATTTGTGAAATACGGTTGTTGGCCTTTTTAATGTTTTGGGAATTTGATTTGCCACAGGTTATAAAAGGTAATAAGCGACTAAAAGTTAAACTAGCAGGGGGTGAACAAATCATCAATGATATGATAAGTGGCAACCCCTCAAAGCCTAAGTCTATGAGTAAGAAGACCCCACCACTGCAACCCTTTCAACGCTCCACAAAGACAGGCAGGGGCAACAGCCATCACAGTACACCCAACACTTCCTGGGCTCAATCATTTCAACCAGTGATTACGCCGGTGTCACAGGTGATGGCATCAATTTTGTAGCTGTACATCGGAGGATTCAGAAAAATTTACCATGGGTGTGTCGGAAAATGGGGTATACCCCCTTATTTTCATGGCATTGCCATGAAAATGTTGATAATCCAATGGATAAACCCAGGTGATATGAGCCATTATGATTCAGGATTTTGACATGGATGGCTCAACGGTCCATCCTTGGGGATGACGAAGCTGGCAAGCACCATCGACTCAGTCGAGAAACTGTCAGGGGAATTGGGACAACCCTTTTTTTTGCTGCCAATTTTGAGAAATCTCCCAATAAACTCTTGTTGGTTGCCAATATCCCAATATCACGGGAAATTCATGGTGTCAAAGCGCTGGAATGTTTATTCAGTATTTGAGATGATGTGCGTATTTAACACTATGATTAGCTAGGGATCTAGCTGACCAAACTACCAACCAGAAGCAAATTTCAACGTTTGCCCGGACCACCAGCACCGTTCACCATGAGGACCTCAAGGGAACAGCCTGGTCGAAAGAAACCATCCATTCGGTGGTCAGCAATCTGAACTCCCGTGGCTTTGATTGCTACTGGGCTGGCGGCAACGGCACCTCGCTGATAGTTAGTCGCGGCGTACTTGGGAATCCTCCAGTCGAAGAAACCACAACAAAAACATCGGCAGTTGGTGATGCCCAAACGCTCAAAATTCATCAAAATTCAAAGTTGTTGCAGGGTATCTTCAACCAGAAGATGAATTTCCCAACAATTTTCCCTATAGATTCCCCAACCTTGTTTTCAGATTGGCCTTGTTTAACGGGGGCCCTTTTGACAGCCCAAAAAAGGCAACCTCGCCAGCATCACCTGGTGCTATCACACGTCCTTCGAGAAGGTGGGCTGGGGGAACATCGCCTGTGCACCTCGGCCAGGTTTAATGGAACAAATGGGTGAATTAAAAATTATCGATTAAAAAATGTTAAACTATTTATATAACTAGATTATAACTAAATTCCATGAAATTCATGTTTTTTGTAGTTATAACTATAGCTATAGATAAATCGTTAACGGACCCATGGATGTTAATCTATAGTTAATCTTAATTAACATCCTTAATTAATAAGTATAGTTCACCAACCATATAACTATAGTTGTATCCACTATCAGTTTTTGCACTTATATTAATTATGTGTGTGTAATGAATTATATATATATATATATCATTAACATCAATTAACTATAATCCCATCCCCCGATTATCAATTAAGCAGCCCGAAACGAAACCACAATGGATGTAGTGAATGTCCACATGTTATTGGGACCATAGAATCGGGGTGTTTAATGCGGTGATGGGAAAAGTGGGTTAACTATGGGGTTTGTGGTGATTACAAGATGTCACAAGATATCACAACCATGGCTGATGGGTTTACAAATGCGGTGCATCACCCTTTAGCTATCTATATGGGTATCCATATTCCTTATCAAATGATATTCAACGGGGAGCCGGAGTTACTTGACTTTCCTAACCGCAGGATGATCAAATCACAATTGTCCCACGTGTTCCCCATTTCTGCAGTGCAATTTTATGAGCGTCCTCATTTTCAGACACTCACATTGCAGGCTTGTTTGCCTCACGATGGAATTTATGATATTTAGATTTATCATCAATCTATGGCCATTCGAAAAATAGGGAAAATCATGGTGAAGAATAGGGTTTTGGGGTTACCCAATTTTGAGTCATACCCATCATACGGATTGGGAAAATTCTAGGAACCTCATCACCCGACGTCACTCCCAAGGTGAAACGAGGCGATGTGTGGTGGCAGGTTATGGATCCCTGGCAGATCTCGCCGGGATCAGCTGACCCCCTTTTTTTATTTGGGGATGGGTCAAAACTGACGGCGGAAATCCATCAGTTGGGTGAAGGCTGGTCAACTCAGATGCGTTTTTTTCGAAATCTGTTGATGGATGTTGGTTTGTTTGGTGAACTTGGCCACTTGGCCTTTTTGGGTCGGTTCCTGCTATGTTGGCTGCTTGTGCTTAATTTCACTGGAGGATCCACCCATACCCAAGTGAAAAACCATCAACTTTGGTTAAGAAAACACACCCCAACGTGCACATCCTGGGGTAAGAAATCAGCGCACCAGGCGGAACAATAGTTCCCACATGGTGGTATTGGGATGACGGTCGGAGAAGGAAAGAACATCATTAGATGAAGATATGTAATCAACGTAATCGACAAGACTTGGGGATGTACTCTGAAATTTGATTTGAATAAACCCTGATGGCGGGAGTTGTAGCCTTTTCAGATAGTTTCTGCCGCGGAAGCTGAAAAATCGTTTAGGGTCACACTTCAGACCTGCTTTGGCACTTTTGGGGGGATGCCTTCAATGAATTCGCTATGGTCTTTGAATCTAACGGACATAAAACAGAACTACTTTGTAAATATCGCTCCAGATGGCACAGCACCTACATGCTCTTTTGCCAGTTTGTTTCATGTGGAAAGGTGGCGGCAGGCCGCCTACGAATAGTCACAACCCTAGACCTCCCAATATGTTGTTTGCTGAAGTGTTAGCAAGCTGGGCAGGTTACTGGTGCTAACAGATCCACAATGAAAACCTTTTAGAATGTATACAGATTGGCCTGTTCAGGCAAACCAGGTCTGAGAGTGCCATTGCCCAACAGAATATGTGTGCATGGGTCAGAATGCAAAACTGCGGGGCCATGCGCCATGCAGGGCCCCCCAAGCAATCCGTTCCCCTAATTTATTTAGGACTGATTTGTTTATTTTAACTTGGGGGTGAGTATTTAATATTGCCAGGGTGTTAGGTGGAAGGCCCCTCTGTGCCTCCCCGGAAGAAACAAGCCTACGCGCAGTTCCTGCGCGGAGCAGAGTGGCGCTAGATGTCCCGCCAAGAAATACCAATGGGTTTCATGGAAAATTATCCAATATTATCAAGGATTATATATCAATTAATGGTTATGGTGATTATCAATGAGTATCGATGATTATCATGATCCAGTCTGGGAATCCTTCGACATCAAATGAAAAAAATGTTTGAAACTTGCGCCACTCAGACCAGCAAGGAGAGCTTCGACCCAAACGCTCGCTTCACCATGTCGCGAGCCAAGCCCCTGGAAGCTCCGACCGAGGCTTCCTTGAAACACAACTGCAAATGAAAGCTCACAGTTGTTGGTGCGATTTCGATTTTGGAAAGTCGTGATCCCAAATCCCAACTTACTAAACTGGGATCAATACTTTCAAAAGTTCCCATCAAATGGAAGTTGTTCTTTTGTGTATTGGGATATTCCAATATATTCCAACATTGGTTGCCCATGTATGCCCGAAAACCCGGCCCTGCATGCCACCTTTCCAGGAACCGATGCCCAAGGTGCAGCCAGAGGAGGTGTGGGTTCGGCGGTAGGTTCAGAGAACAAGGATTGGTAAGTTCACGTCCCAACATGCCATAGTCTCGGCAGCAGTCTCCAATAAGCCTCACCATTTCTTCTCACATAGCTCATTTCCAAATTTCATTATAACTACCTCAAGCGGAGACACTGTATAGCAACTCCCAATAGTATATATGTCAATTTTATTGGTTCTTTGTATGTCTATCTTTTTGAGGGTTGCACCATGCAAAAACGGCCATCTTCAGCGGGCCCTTTTTTGGCCAAAGTTCACGCGTCAGACCACACCGGAGCCTTTCAATGCGACGGTCATTGACAGCAAAGCCATCAACGCAATGGTGGCGGAAGGTGACTTAGCTCTGCCGGGATCGCCTGGTCACCTCCTGATGACTCGTGGCAAATCTGGAGGTTACTTTGGTACAGATCTCGGGCAGTTAAACACCCCGAAAAATGATAAAATACTTTGGAAATCTTTGGAATCATCAAGCAACGTGAGGCTTGAATAATAGTGGTGCATTGAACAATGACTCAAATGGTTCTCACCAACAATTGGTTGATGGAATCAACGACCAACATCTGTCGACGCGGCTCAGAGAGCTGATATACCCTCCAGTAAATATAGGAAACTAACATAGCTACGGACATGGGCCATTTATAGATGATTTCCGTGGTAAAATCCTGATTTTCCAATTTTCCATAGCTATATGAGTTTACCGGAGGGTAATTCATGATCCGGAAAGATGACTTTTCACATGAAATGGTGATGGGTGCAACAACTCTTGTCTTGAATAAATCGCCATACACCATTTTACAGCACTATTGAACCACTATTCAGTCAAACTATTCACCACTACTAATCTCAAATGATCCTGTTTGAGGGGCCTAAATCAACTTAAATCATCTTAAATCCCCGTTGTTTCAAGGTTTTAACATGGTTTTAGCCACCATTTCAACCACTGGTTTCAGCAGTTGAAGCTCCAACGGTTGAGGCGCCTTTGTCCAACTGCCGGGTGTCCAGAAACGTTGCGCCGATCCGCGGAACCGGCGCATCAAGGGATGCAAATATCCACGGGAACGTGCCCT
>Ga0126342_10023741_pt1 | contig 10002 bp, 4 predicted proteins | sample Cyp1metagenome_FD_92528 | JGI IMG/M metagenome (GOLD analysis project Ga0126342, IMG submission 92528) | Coral microbial communities from Lord Howe Island, Old Settlement Bay, Australia - Cyphastrea 1 metagenome | ecosystem: Host-associated > Invertebrates > Cnidaria > Coral ... | reverse complement strand
GGTCCACAAAGGGTACCCCCTTTGCAAGCCCCAGATTAGCAATAACAAACCTGCACCAGGCATGGCAATAGTGGAAACTTTTTTCCGCAACTCCAATTTTGTTGTCCTCCTTCTCCTTCTCCTCCTCCTCGTCCTCCTCCTTCGCCTCCATCCCAGCCATAAGGTTCCAAGACTTTACTATTGGAATGCTGACCCCCCCCTGGATTTTCCTCCAAAATTATTTTATTTAGGGGGGGGTTACTATTATGCAGCTAACATTAGGTATAACGAACTAGTTCATGGGGATGATTTCATGGTTTATAAACCAACTTACAACTGGGGGAGGCACCATCCTGCATGATCCTGAAAAAAAATACACCCCATCAGCCCCATCATATCTCATGTGGCACGGCCGATATCACCCACGGCTTCTCCTCCACCGCCGGCTTTGGCGTCGCCTCAAGGGCCGCTGGCACCTGCGGGTGATGTCACTAAAACCCCTTGGAAAATTTCGCACTTCTGGCCCTTAACAGTTGTGCATATTTAAAAAGGGAATTATAATTCCGGCAACTTGTTGGTTATATATCACTTACATGATGTTATAAGCCAGTTACAACTTACAACTGTTAAGGATCATAATTGCAAGTACTAGAATGGGTCATACCATATATGATCTACGTTTTTTGTTCGTTATCTGTCCACTTTTAAATGGCATGTCGGTGTGTTGCAATCGGAAAGACAACAGAACGTTTGGTTGTTTTTTTTTCATAGGGGTTCCCACTTCATGGATTGTGGTAACCCCGTGTCTATGTACAATATACCGTAAATATATTTTCTAATATATACAGCATGTCTCTCTCTCTAAATTTAAATAGAATACATTGTAAATATAGTCTAGTATATATAATGTATATATAGTATATATATTGTATATATAGTATATATTTTATATATATATGTTAAATCATATATATACAGTGTATAAAATATATACCTATACTTTTTAATATATCCAGTATGTATATATATATATATATTATACACTTTCAAATATGTGTATATAAATATATATATATATACATATTACATACATAATATTATATATCTGGATCTGCATGAGTGAAGGCCTGGAGACCAAATTTTCAGGATCAATCAGTTGAAGTCGAGGTCCAAGCCAGGAGGTTGGTTGAGTGTTCGAAAATGCAAATGGAGAGCACATTGCAGCCTCACCAGCACCAACAGCCGATGGATTTTGGTTGCAGCGATGGTCTGGCATAAATGGTTGATGACATGGGTCATGTGGGCTGCAACACCTGGCAGAATTTCATGGTCATCTTCCAGGTCCAGTTGCGCTCAGGCACCGGTCGAGTTCGATCACGCTGCGGTCAATGGCAAAAACAAGTGCAAGTACTGCCTGAAGGGTAGCCGGATAGACTGGTATCAAAGCCATGGCACTGGTCAGGAGAGAAATACAAAGGGTCCAGTTAAATGATTGTGGCATGAGGATGGGTGGGAGGTTTTTTGTTTGGTTTTCTGGATATGTTGCACCTTCGGCACCTTCGACTCCAAACATCAAACATGTATAACATCAATGCATGGCACAAACATGACTGGCTGGTGGTTTCAACCCCTCTGAAAAATATGAAAGTCAGTTGAGATTATTGTTCCCAATATATGGAAATATACAAAATGTTCCAAACCACCAACCAGATGAGTTGGCGTGTACCATGTACACTTGTCACATCAATGGCTAACAATGCTATATCCCTTCGGGAGATCCGCTAGAATGGTGCTTGAGCATATCTGAGCCATCATGGGGGTCGGTTGAGGTTGCCTTTGACATATCGGGATCTTCGAGGGGTATCATCTCCAACATCTTTTCCGGTTTCCGTTTTGTCACGGGAGTACCCCAAATCATCCAAACCGTTAGTCTGTAGACCATTTTAGTATTGAAACAACCATGGTTTTCCGACTGGAGATCCCCCAGTCGACTTAAGAAACCCTCATTTCATCCTGTATTTACACAAAATTGGTCAATGAATGTCAATGATTAAACCACATTTATGGAATTTTCTAACCCCACCTATCACCGTTTATAACTGGTATTTCGGGTGGAACAGCAGACCTTGAAACAGAGCAGTTGAGAATCCAGCGAGGAGATCAACGACGCCAGTGGGACACGCGTTGACGATAGCTCGCTATCGTATGTTTTTGGGGTGCCAATAGAAACTTCAATAAGTATGGTTTAGGATACTTATAACTATAGTTGATGGGGTTTATAATTTATAAACCAGCTTAGAACATTTATAACTGGGTGAACAATTACTTGAATCATAATTGTGAGTGATAACAATCATGTTTGGTTGCTGATATATACATGATGTATACCATCAAATCATCAACCAGGTTTTTTGAAACTGCTGAGTGTACCTTCTGCAGGGCGATGCTGGGCTTGGCTTCTTCAGACTCATCCTCCTTGTCGGTCTCCTCAAGTTAGGAGTAATGGTTGGAACCGGTGGCTTTCAGCTGTCAGGCATTTTAGTTCGAACTGTATATATATATATATTCATGTATATATATAATTATATCCATGTTGTTTTATTCACACAGTTATACGTTTATCTTTATGTGTATATATATATAATGCAAAAAAATATGTGTGCATGTATGCACAATACATCAGAATACTATCTGGGTTGTTGATCATCAGGGTAGTGCCATTTGAGCAGCAACTTATCACATGTCCTTTGGGGCCACAAATGCTTCCCCTCGGTGGTTTGGTTCAAAGGGTTAACCAACAAAAATATGGAGGTTTCCGAAAATTGAGGTATTCCAAATCATCCAAGCCATTTGACTATTTTAGTACTGGAACCTATAAGATCCATCATTTTGAGAAACCCTCATATGGACATATATGGACTAAAGCAACAAAAAGAAACCTTTCAAGGTTAGCCCACCGCACTTCGTCTGGTGCTTCACAAACACTGGGATTTTTCATTCTCCCACTGGTGGGGGCTGCGTCTCCCTGGATCAGGTGGCGAAGTCAAACCTGAATAAGAACCCCCAAACAAAAAAAACTGGGGGGTGAACTTCTTTTTAGCTTTAAACATGACTCGCCAAGACAGTAAAGCCATCTTTCCATCTCTTGGAGACCCCCGGCGGAACCTCTTGGAGAAGGGTTGCTAGGCGAATGGCATCCTGGAGACTCATAGGGCGCCAAAAATGGGAGTGTCATGGTGATAATCTGCCAAGTCCAATTAGGGAATTATAAACTAACAGTTTGCGAACTTGAAAATGGCCATAGAAATAGTTGATTTACCCATTAAAAAAACTGATTTTCCATATGGAGGTCACTTAGTATTGAAACCCATGGTGCCGACTGGAGCTCTCCCATGACTTTAGACATCCGATAGGAATGGAATATAAGAATCTAATGGACAGATCATGGAAAGAAAACCGTTTGAATGGCTATCTGGTTGGTGGTATACCTACCCCTCTGAAAAAATGAAAGTCAGTTGGGATTATTATTCCCAGTATATGCCAACATATGGAAAAATACAAAAACAAACCACCAACCAGCTATAAATAGTGATTCAACCAACAGAAAGGGTACAACACTAGCCATCTGGGGGATATTCAGATATCATGGGGTGACCTCCCCATGAAAACCGACCGACCGTTTTTTCATGGGAACATCACTGGGAATATCGAGAAAGAGTATCATCACCTACCAATGATGATTTTTGGGGGTTGATACCCTCTGGTAAACTAACATGACTATGGAAAATGGACATTTATGGTTGATTTACTTCGTAAAAATTTGGTGATTTTCCATAGGTTACCCCCCAAAACAATCGATGGTCAAGTTTCGTCTGATTAGTGGTTGCTAGTGGTGAAGAAACTCAAGAAGGAAGACCTGATATGTATTGCATATACTGGTAAATTTACCTGTAATTACCATAACTAGACATAACTGGATGTTTTTTTCTTTTAAGAATCATCTTTGGTTAAGTGTAAGTATGCATGTGTACAAATATATATATATATATATGTATTTCAATAATTGTAAATACAAAGCTATATGCGCAAGTAGACAATCTAATCTGAAAATCCAGTGAAAAACATGACAAAACCCTTGGCGTTCTTGCTCTCTTCATCACAGAAAACCATAAACACCATGACCCCAACATTCTGGAAGTATTGGTATGATCTTTCACATGGAGACATACTGTGGATGGCTGCAAAATCCTGCATCACCAAATGGATGGTTGAAACCCATCCAAAATAATGGGAAGTTTACCACCGACCTATCAACTGGTGATTCGGATTTCGCGTTGCCATCCACCGTATCTCAGCAAAATTGGTGCCATACCCCTCAATCCAGTGGTCAATCTGATAATGTTCACACTAAAATTGCCGTTTGGGGGATCCAATGTTCATCCATTTTCAGACACACCCATCTCATTGAAGTTGCTTGTGATATCCCGGTCTATCCCCATGAGATAGCCATATATAGCCATTGCACCCCATAGAACAAGCAGCAAAACAAATAACCTCATGATTCACGCTATGCCTGTGAAAGCCATACCAGCTCATGTTCAAGTTTGATATTCTCTTTCCACTGCATCCCGGTATACCTTCATGAAATAGCCATTGAAGCCCACTACATGGCGGTTTCTGAAAATAAGAGTACCCCAAAAATCATCAATTAAAAAATCGGATGTTGCATTACAAACCATCCATTTTTTGGTAACCCCCAGTATAGGAAACCCCTATATCCCATTATATCCCAGTGAACATCCCCACGAAATGCTACATGAAAGCCACACCCCTCCACTTTCATCTCCTGTGAAGGATCTTTTGCTTCCACTCCTCATGGCGAAGCTGTGGGTCTCCCCACGATATACTCGGCACTTAGTAACTAGTTATTAACCCGTAATCAATAGATTGGTTTATATAAGAGAAATTCTACCAGAATCCATTGTTTTTCCCATGAAATATGGATGTTTCCCATATGTAAATGGTTCCTTAAACGAATCTATTGACATAAATACCTGGGGATACCGGGATAATATATATATATATATATTTATTTATATATCTTGAACTGCGGTCTTAGTTAGTGCCAGAAAATGGTTGGCTGGTTGGTGGTTTCAACCCCTTTGAAAAATATTAGTCAGTTGGGATTACTATTCCCAATATACAGGGCAAACATGTTCCAAACCACAAACCAGGTTAGCTAAGTTGGTTGCCAGGCTCAGGGACTTCCGGACTTCCACCACTGAGTTTCTTCCTTGCAGCGCAGCCAATTTCCATCTCACATAGCCGGCTTTCCGCTGTGCTCCATAGGAACTCTTCACACACACATGGTGTAAGTCAAGGCGGTGCCATGTTCGCCCACCAAGGGCGAATCCCAGCCAACAACAGCCACCTTTGAATGACCATCAGCTGGAAAGAGACGACTGGAGACTGGAATATACTATCTTGCACAGAAAAAGGCCCAACTAACAGTTTTATATGGCCAAGAGAACCCCATCTAAAAGATTTATAATCTTAGCTGTAGGAGTTTTAATCCTATATATATAGATAGCGTAGCTGTTAAGGGCTATAATTGTGGGGTCATGACACTTAGGGCGCTCTCTTAACGGATTTCTCAAACTTGCAAACAGCAGGGAAACACTATAAGGTGGTTCAATACTAAAATGGTCTAATGACTTGGATGATTTGGGGTACCTTATATATGGCTTGTAGACTATTTACTGTGACGCACATCCAAGTGCTGTACTCAATTTCAACGTGGCTAATCTTAAATACTCAACTTAAATAATTCCCTTCGCTGGTCAGATAGCTAAGTATCCCCATTTATTCAGTGGCCATTTCAGGAACCTAAATTGGAGGTACCTACCGTACATAAGGTCTATGTAAGGGCTAAAATTCGAGGAATTACCCTTTGGTAAACTAGCATAGCTATTGGAAATGGTCATAGAAATAGTTGATTTACCCATAAAAAATGTGATTTTCCATAGCAAACTGTTTGTTTACCAGAGGAATTACCCCCCGATTTCTATGGCTTTCTATTGTACAACACCTCCATTTAGCCTGAAAGTCCCATTGTTTTTTTCAAGCAGGTCCTCTCGTTGTGCGCGGGGGAGTATCCTTCTCATTTAGTTGAACATGTGCTCATACTTATAATAAACAAACGGTTATCAAACATAATTTTTGTTGAAATGGATGAGTATCTTGACTTAAATATCCTATAAAATATTATAGTCACCTATTCACTTCTATATATATATATACTTATGTATATATATATACGTGATGTAGGACAATCATAATCATGCTGGCTTTATTTCATGCAAAATCCTTTGCAACATATTGGCCTCATACCATCAACTGGACCCGCACGGGCCATGGAAACGGTATCCAGCAAACTAAGATAGATATGGATAGATATGGAAAGTCCACCACCGCTGGATCATTTCCTAGGAACCCCCTAAAAGTAAACATACAAAAATCTATTGAACATGGCCATTTATCGTGAGTTTTCCGATTAAACATGGTGATTTTCCACAGCAAACTGTTAACGTTTACCGAGGGCAAAAGATCAGGAGTTGTGCAGCAGCGCCTGACGTCTCTGCCAAATCGATACCTCTCTCCTTCACGGATCTGTCAGCGTTTCGGTGGTAACGATAGTGTTGCTATGTGTCCCAAGGTAAGGGGTTTAAGCATCACAGGTTAGTATTCAGAGAGAGAGAGAGACATACTGGTCGATACTACTGTAGCAACTCGAACACTTGTTTCAAGTAATGCAGCAATGCAAGTAAGATCTATGAAAATCCGATGGCTTTATAAACCTTCTCGCCAAAATCAAAACCCAAGTGAACATGTTGTTTGCATAAATATCTTGGAACAATCGGAGTCCTTCCGAAAGCCCTGAAGTCAGTGTAATCTGATAAATCACTAGACATAACTTGTACAACATGCAGTAACAACTCTTTATCTGGCTGGATGTGGTTGTCCAAACACTTCTGGCCCTTAACAGTTCTGTTTATGGGATTAAACTCCTGCAGCTTATTAGTTGGTTATACATCACTTAAGTAAGTCTTTTGGCCAGTTATAACTGTTAAGGGATATAACTTGGGCTATAATTATGGTTACGTACCATTTACCAAGAGGGATGATCCAGGTATTTACATGTATATATGTACTTGTATATACACACAATATGATCAAATTCTAGATGCATTCAATTTTACTTAACTGTCCATTCCAAATCGCGTTCACTGAAAACAGAAACATATGTTTCATTGTCATCTTGACATGCCAAGGGTCCTCATCTATTGGGGTCCTGACATCAACCCCAAACATAGGACATAAATCTTCAGTTGCTATGTCTTCTAGAGAACCATCAAAAATGCAACTTTTAAAATATGTAAGATTACATTTTGGACTTGTTATATCTTTAGTTTTAACGTATAGCAACCCAAAAAAAAATCGAACAATTGGAAACCTGGACGCTATGAAGGAAACATGACTTATAACCTTCTTGAAACATTTTTCTATCTTTTGCGAAGTTTCAGTTTTATTAACCCTTTCCAATTGTAACTGGCGAAAACAAACCTCATTTAAGTTCATTTAAGTGATAGAAACCCTTAGTTGCAGAGAGTGGCAGGAGATGCAATCCCAGTTCTAACTGTTAAGGGCAGTTCAGGGCCATAATTGCTATATGTTCTAATCCCATTAGAAATCGTTAGAATGATTTAGTACTGATCTTCCCATGATAATCCCCGGATAATCCCTATGACCTAGTAATATACTGCGGTTAAAACATAAACCATCTCCCCAAAATCACCATAAATAGGTGCTAGAAACCATTCCCACATGGGTGCTTTATTACACAGATGCGAACCATGGTGCTGGAATATTTACCTACATTTTCCCAACATAAATCACCGAGTTTTGTAAGTAAATATTCCAGACATGGAGCGTCTGCTTTATTAATGTTTTGCCCACATTAGTTTAATAATGGTTATTTATTATTTAATGAAGGTTTGAGGGGATCATCAACGTACTGTCGTTTCTAATCAACTGAAGCGATCAAAGACACGGGTGATTTGAACCCACGGATCCGAATGATCCAAATGATCCGAACTTCACGGTGGGGAACCCCCGGTCCTCATCAGAGGCCAATTCTGCGGCGAAACGGTCCTTGGTTCGCCACATCAAGCTGGTGGCTTTTGACCGGGAAACTAACCATTGGGAATAATATGGTTTTATATGGCTTAATAGGGATAATCTTGGGAGACTAACTATAGAGGTGGAGCAATAGGGGTCGATAATCATTCAATAGTGAAATAAGTAAGATAAGGTTAGCTAACTTTATGTCAGTAAATATTACCTTGAGTTGGTTTACCAGACTGTTGATTGAGGCATTCGATATGATTCAAAAAAAAATACCCTTTGATTTTCCATGTACAGTATCTGATGGTTTTAAGAACTAAGCCATTGTTTATTAAATTGTAACATAAATGGTTTCCCAGGCAAACTGGCACCGTTTGTAGGGTGCTATATATTTCAGTTTAATGAAAGGTATATAATATTGTTTGACAATAACCAGAAATTACTGAAAGCAGTGAAACTTGTGGTAAGGCCGTATTCGTTCATGGGGGCACAGCTCAATTTTTCAGGGAACTGCCCACACCTGGAACCGCAGATTGGCTCAGCATTATTTAACAATTCCACATCTCGCACTGGTTCCACCCAAGAATGACAACGCCCCAACAGTATTTAGCCCAACTAACAGTTATGTTTACGAGCTTATAATTAACTTATAAATGGCTTATCATGATATATATGTATATATATATATACAGTAGATCTAATCTATATTTTTTTGTTCTGGGAGTTAGTTCATTCCATAAAAAATAACTGTTAGTTGGGTCATAATCAGAAGGAACATGGGATCATCCGAATTTGTTATTTGGCTTTCGATATGACTTGTTTATCAATATGTTTACCACAACCCAAATCAAAATATTCAATGTGTACTATAGAAACCACTTATTCGGTCAAAATATTTTACATTTTTCAAATTTATATACTATAACCATCATTGACCATAATAATTCTATGAATCCCAATCAACCTAGGAATGGGATCGTTACTGTAAATACAACAAGGATATATATATATGGATATATCTTATACCTGTAGTATCAGTTATGGTTGCACATGAAATTAATGCAGCTGAGGTTGGGGGTAGATATATTTGCAGCTGGGCTGATATACCAATTCGTACAACCCGTATATACCCTATAAGTTGCTTCAACTTCTGGTTATATCAGTTGCTTTGTCAACTTATAGGTTGCCCGTATATACCCTATGGCATTCAAAACAACACATAATAAACAATAAAAACGCAAGCCTATATAAATATAGTTGTGTGAACATCAGCTATTTAAAAATTGTAAGTTAAAGTATATGAGTAAAAACATGGTGGTATGAATTATAGATGGTTAGCTAAAAAAATGGTTGTATGATATACATATGTAAATGTATACAAATATACATACACACGGCTGGTTATCACTCATACCTATATATATATAAATACAGTATATAAATCCGATGTTATACTATATATGGCTACTACATTCAAATTCATAACTCATATAGTTGGCTATGCCACTTCACAGTTATAAGTGGATAATACAACCCCATTGAACCGAGACGCTGGGCTGCAAGGACTGTCCTCGGTCAACAGCAAGGAGTCCTCCATGGGCCCTGTCAAGACTGCAGGGATTGGTGCCCCAGGCGTCAACATGATGTTTTCAATACTAAGTTTTTTTTCCGCCAAATGACGATGATGATGATGATAATGATGCTGATGATGATGATTATGATGATGATGATGATGAGAATGATGATAATGATCAGGAGGAGGAGGAGCAGAAGGAGGAGGATATTAAGATCGGGGATCCCAAAACCATGGTTAATTTGGATGATTTAGAGGGGTACCCC
>Ga0126342_10023740_pt1 | contig 10003 bp, 8 predicted proteins | sample Cyp1metagenome_FD_92528 | JGI IMG/M metagenome (GOLD analysis project Ga0126342, IMG submission 92528) | Coral microbial communities from Lord Howe Island, Old Settlement Bay, Australia - Cyphastrea 1 metagenome | ecosystem: Host-associated > Invertebrates > Cnidaria > Coral ... | reverse complement strand
TCCGCCTTGCCAACTCGTCGCCAATCTCTTCGCCAACTTCCGCGCGCAGTGGGCACTGCTGGACCTCAACTGCCGGCTTCCGATCTGAGTGGGCACGGCTGGACCTCAACCGCCAGGTTCTGATCGCAGTGGGCACCGCTGGACCTCAACCTGGGAGAGCTCTTCACCAACTTCCGTGCGCAGTGGGCACTGCTGGACCTCAACTGCCGGCTACCCAGTGGGCACCACTGGACCCCAACCGGGGACCTTCCGAGCCCAGTGGGCACCACTGGACCCCAACCGGGGACCTTCAGAGCTCAGTGGGCACCGCTGGACCTCAACCTGGGACCTTCCGAGCTCAGTGGGCACCGCTGGACCTCAACGGCCAGATAGAATGCCAGACGATATGCCAGATAGAACGCCAGATACTGTAGAATGTCAGATAGAATGCCAGGAGGTATGCCAGATAAAGTGCCAGAATGTTTGCCAGATTTTGCCAGATAGAACGCCAGAAGATTTGCCAGATAGAATGTCAGAAGATATGCCAGAAGATATGTCAGAGAGAGAGTGCCAGAAGATATGTCATGGTGGGGATCACTCGAAGTAAAGTAATTTTGTTTTTAACCTTCATAAAGATGAAAACAACATCAACAAAGGACAAAGGATCGTTTCTGCATCTGGCTCCCTGTTTCAAACATGTTTCATGAATCCATTGGTTGGGACCATATCGCAGTGCTCCACGCCGGGCATCCCCAGAACCATAGGTGTTTTAAGACTAAAATGGTCTCATGTGGATGAGTTGGGGGGTACCCCCTTTTTGGGAAAATCCATGAACATTCCATATATCCACTATATACATTTTTAGATTTTATATTTTATATTATATATATATAAATGCACATATAATATGTCACAATTTCGGTAGCATTGTCCCTGGAAAACTTCTGGCGGCATGTTGACTTCCTTGGATCCCGCCAGGAACGCTTGGAAACCACCTTCCATTCCATTGCCTCTGGGCTCGGGAGATGGGGGATGCAGTTCCAGTTACAAGTGGACGCGTTGAACCGGGAGTTTGATCGCTTTGATTGGATGCTTTAGCTTTGTTTTATTTTGTAGTGTCCTAGTCTGGCATTTGTTTGGATGATTTGCCTAGTTGAGACATGTTGAGACATTTTGAGACCACCAACGCAGTTGAAACTTGAAACCTTGGGTTGATCTGTTTAAAAGTGGAAGATCGCCATCAGATGTGCACTGGGGGGGGGTGCTCTTGTTCATTAAGGGTAGGGTAGGATAGCTCTCGTGACACCAGCTGTTTCTGTGTTTGCCTCATCATCCATTCTCATATATGTGTTTTTCGGACCAGAGCACACATTTTACGGCGGAACTTCATTACCCTGGGGTCAACTAACATAGAGGTGGACACACCACCATTTGTAGATCGTTTTCCTGTGTTTTTTCATGGTTGTTCCACATCTATGTTACTGCAGTGGCACTATCCACGTGACCCTCGGGTAAACTAATCTAGCTATGGTATAGATGGCCCATTGATCGATGATTTACCCGCTTACAATGTTCATTTTTTATAAATATGTCAGTTTACTGAAGGGTATTGCTGCTAAGAAGCCAAGCTTCTTGTTACCCTCTGGTAGTTTGTTACATAGCTATTGAAAATGACCATAGAAATAGTGGATTTACCCATTGAAAATGGTGGATCTTTCCATAGTTATGTAAACGTTTACCAGAGGCTAAAGATTCCACCTTCCATGTAAAACGCATACCTTCGCCGCCACCATCAGCCGCGCGTCTGAGGACAATTCTGAAGATGGAGTCCTCACTGAATCGCGACTCACAGAGATCTTGGCCAATCCGACGCTGGCCGCCAGTACCCGACACACACGATTCTCTTTGTAGGTTGGTTTATCGGTTAACCTGGCTTTATGGCTAGATATATCTATTACATAGACTAATATAGACTAGACTATTATTTTATTACATTATATAGGCTATAATATTTATATATATATATATATATATTGGGTTTATAGATCAACTTGTAACTGGGACGCCGCATGCCTGCTGGATACCACTCTGTAGTGGCCTTCAGGGATCGTGGGTATCGCACGGTGGAAATTGGGATCTCGCTATTCTGTTTTTCCCGGCCGTGACGATGGAAAGTTTCGGCCAACTGATGGTCAACCAGCACTTTTTAAAAAATACAGCTGTGGCGTATTATATATATATATATATATCTATCTATATATATCTATATATATATATATATAGTTTTTTTTTTGGGGGGGGTGTCGGACGCCACCAGGTCCCCCAAAATACGTGGTTTTAAGCGTTTTTCTGACTATTTTATGCTTCTTTTTCCTCTTTTGATCATATATGAAAGATCAAAGTTCTGGGGAGATGTACTGTTTTTGGTTTGTTAATCCTTAGCTCTATTCTTGGTTGCTTGCTTTTTGTCACTATTGTTTTTTGATAGGTGGTCTTAGTGCATGAATGGCAAAGTTCTTTGCCCAACAACATCTTGAAACATAGAGATTCATTGTGTCAGTTGGTACTTCATGTATGTATTAATGTATAGGTACCACCTAAGTATACAGCTATTGCAAAGACGGTATATATATATACATATACATAGCACTTTGTATTTGCATTGGTGGTTTTTTATATTGGACTGCCAGGTCGCCTTTTGGTTGACATCATAGTTCCAGTGGAACTCTTTTAGCAAACGAAAGTGCAAATTCCAATCTACTGTCCCTCCTCAAGTAGTTGCATTTTTTTGCATACTTCATGGTAACTTGCTGCATCAATGAAAAACAAGGCAGCCATTCTATAGATACAGTTGTTTGGTAAGGTTGCTTAAGTGTTTCCTTTACTTGGTCTTGCGCCCTTCCGGTTACCATGATGAACTTATACTGGCATAGTTTAAGTTTTGCCCACAGCCATGAGTACATTTATGGTAATAAAATGTTTGCCGTTATATTTGCAGTGACACAGCAAATTACCATGGAATATGCAGGTTAAAACGCCTTTTCTGAAGCAAGGGGGAATTGGAAGCGCCCCTGGAATTTGCCAACTCTTGTGATCAATCAATATTTTAAGCAAAGATCTGCTACTGCATTGAAACCTGGAAGAATACCATTGCATATGCAGGAAAAATCTAGAACACTTGTGCCTGTAAGGGCATAGGTGACTTATATGCCACCCATTCCAGAACTGTATGTACCATATAAGAAAATGTATACATAAAATAGTTGCATTCTAAGTGCATATGCAGCTTGGATGTGTTGACACAGCAAATGGCTATGGTATCTGCAAAAAAACATGTTGCTTTTATCACAAAATGCCTTCTAGATATCAGTGCATGTTCGAAGCTGCCATTTCTACTGTATATATATATACTGATACTGCACATTTGCGACAATACGCTTGCATACTGGTTGAAACCATTCACCCACTAAAGCACAAACAACCCCTGAAACTTTTCATGCAGTTTACAGATCAAAGAACTAAGAACAAGAGTGAGTATTGATCAAAAGGATGGAGAAGGGACCCCTTTCCATATGAATGCATTCTGGGAGCTGCTACTTCCTAGTCCCAAGTGTTATGTCATAGCTGTTTTCTGTCAAGTTTTATAAACAGTCTTACCTCCTTTTAGGTGTTACTCATCCTGTCATAAAAGATCATAAAAGCATATATATATATAAATTAAATAGTACCTGGAGCTTCCAAATACTGGATTTTTGAACTCCAAACCCAAAAAAGATCGATTTTGGGGGTTGGTGTGGAAAAAAGAACACTAGAGTGGTTTTTGCCGTTCCTGACATTTCGGACGTTCTGGAGTGGAAAAAAAGCGTTCAAAAAGCGTTCAAAAAGCATTCAAAAAGCGTTGAAAAAGCGTTAAAAAAGCGGTCAAAACCGTTCGGAAGCGTTCTGGAGTTAAAAAAAAAGTTCTGGAGTGGAAATAACCGTTCAGGAGTTCTTTTTTGTCTTGAATTTGGCAAAATTGATCGATTTTGTCTTTGGTGTGGAAATTTCCACGATCAAGAGGATCCAGGTATATATAATACATATATATTTTTATTTATTTATTTATTTAATTACATTATGTTATATAAATATATTTATGTATAACTTATACATGCGTATGTGTTTTATGTGTTCTTTTTATTTTTGGTTTGTTGCGCTAGCAGGCATGGAGTTTGGAGCCCAGACAGGGATGTTTACATAATTGCTGGCTACCGATAAGCCATCCAAAATCAAAAAAATAGTTGCGTCTCAGGTTGGTATTGGCCAGTTCCTAAACATTTTTTTGGGCGTTTTTTTGCTCGAGCTTCTTTTTCTGGGTTTCTTTGGGGGCCTAAAGCGTTGCCCCTTTCCGTTTGCACAACCTCGCCAGCAGAAAGACTGAGGAAAGTGAAAGCGTATTTCGCGACCCTCGAGATTGACGTGCCTCGGCTCGTAGGTGCCTGGGGCAGCCCGCGGGGTAGACCAAGTAGGAGCCGAACCCCTGACCATCAACACGCAGCCGGTAGAGGACCCGCTGCGCCAGCAGCACCGCTGAGGTGCAAGAGGGCGCTGCCTTGTTCCACTTGTTAGACAACGGGGATGGAGAGGCCGGTTTAGCATTCGCAGCGGTGATAATGCTATCGGCTTTGCTGGCGCTCCTCCCTTTTGGCAGTGGTTTTATGGTGCTCCGCCCCTTTTCTTAATGTTTAACGTGTTTTTCCTCTTTTAACGCAACTGCACGTTATACCAGTTTTTGGTCATCCCGCACAAAAGCGCACTTGTTCTTCGGCAAGTGGGAGGGGTAGAATGATAGCAACATCCTCACTGCGACCTCACTGGAATCATGGTTAATAAGGGAAATTATCCAAAATGGCCTTATCTCATCTTGGTGAATTATTATAATTTGCCCAGCAACATGTGATGCAACGCCGCCGCGAGGTCACGTTAGACGAGTTCATTTCCGGGGTGATGCGTTGTGACCAGGATGCAGTGAAAACGAATGAGCCATGCTCGTGACGAGGGTTTTTTTGAGGAGTGTCAGACCATGCAGCCCACATGCAGATAGCAAAAGCGTACAAAAGCAGTCAATAAATCAATTGATCGAAAAAATGCGTTCACTTGTTGACTTCGGGTTGTCGCTGACGGCACACTTGCTTGCGATCGTAGATGGTTTCTTGACATCAATGGTCACCTGGTCCTGCCTTGACAGACTGTGTAAAAAAAATCCTCAAAAGATGCCGTTGCAAATTCATCCAAAACTGCTACAATGAATTGCTGATTTCCATTTGGTTAGTTTGTTTTTTTTTCACGGTGTTTCGATCGACAAACGAACCGAAGCCAGACTGTTTATTTCTTTGTGATTTTTGGAATGCTCCATCTTGCATCCATGTAAGCGTGATTGGCTTGATGGCAAATTTGTTGCCACGCATATTTACGAATGACATCAAAAGACTCGTTAATTGGTACTTATTCCCCCGACCCATTTAACCACACGTTCGAAACGAAACATGAACAGAATTGTGCGTTGGTCACGCTCCTCTTGAAACCCTGCAATTTTGTTTCAAATTAGGGAATTGGGTTGATCATAATCTGGAGTAAAGGTAACAGATCCCTTTCGTAGAAACCACTTTAGAAGACTTTAGAACCCTTTGCGAACCCACGTGTTTTTCCCTTTAAAACGTTCATGCTCAATCCAGTGTCCCAATAATTAATTATTGGGTTAGGTGGGTTTCCACCAGCATCCAGAACAGGTACCTACGTCAACCAATCCACAGCTGGTAAACCTCATTTCTTCAAGTTTACTGTACTTCTCCCATAAAAGATATGTCCAAAAAACATGAGGCCACACATCACGGTGTTTTTTTTCGTACCTGCATACGATGTGCCGCAGCAGCTGTGTTACCTTGGCCCTGAGGTAAGGGCCCGGCAAAGGCCATCGACACCTTTGCCCTGCAACGGGACTTGGGAAAATTAGACCACAAGGCGCCGCGGTGTGTCGTGATTGAAGGCTTTGCTATGTAAAATGTACTGGTTTTGATGGGTAAAGCATCATATGTTTATCAAATGAAACATTTCCATAGCTATATATTAAATAACATTAATTAATAGATTGGCCAACCAGCATGAAATATGTTGGGATTGGCAGAGGGGATGGCGAAGGGGTATTTGCCATTGAACCGCACGGATATGCGACCGTATACGGTGATATGTATGGACATGTATGGATCTGTAACCAAGAGTCAAGGGGATATATGAATATGGGTTTTCCCCCGGTGCCTCATGAGATCTCATGAGGCACCTGGTGTTTTTAATGGTGAGACCAATTGTTTTTGAGGCCCTAGGGTTTCGAAAGACCCGAGTTTTTGGGACTCCAAATCGCCTCAGAAGAAAGTCGTTGATGATTCTTGACTTCCACACGTTTTTTTTTTCAGACCAGTTGAAATTGTTTCTTGTTGCTGGTTCCCTTCAGACAGATTCCAAGTTTGGGAGATGGGAATCATATTTGTGCACATGAAGAATCACAGTATTCCCCGACTTAAAATGGGGAACCATAAGCATATATAGTCGAGGAACCATGAGTATAGTATAGGGGTCGACTGTATATGATTAGCAGAGATACCTTAACTTGCGATTCTTTCCAAAAAGTAGCGAACTTTGGTGCTTTTCGGGGTGATCATAGAACACAATATGGTATGTATCACTTTTCTGCAGTGTCATGAAGGACATAGTTGGGTTTGTACCACGATAGGGGGGCGACCTGAAAATTCCAACCCTCCAACCCATTTTCGTAGGCAAACCTCGATGGCCAAGACATTGATCTTCTTGCAGTACTCAATTATATAGTTACTATCACACGTAGGTTAAAAAACAAACGCATCTCCAATTGTCCAACACATCCATTTGGTGATCTGGAGATGGGATAGATACTGGATGTAACTTGACTTGCAACAAATCTAGGGAAAAAATGGTGGAAACTATCGTCTATCTACGGTTGGATTCGGCTTCGCGGACCTAAGCCATGTAGGACCGAAACCATGGGGGTGAAACCCCATTTTCACAAGGGGGTTCACCAATCTCAAACATGGGGTGATGGGATGATGAACCTATGGTTTTGCCATGTCCAATCTATATTTGTTGTGTCCAACCTCTTTGAGTTTGCCATGTCCAGCCTATGATTTTGCCATGTGGATTGCTTGATCTCCCTAATGTTTGTTGTTTACGTACTGCATGTTCATGCAAGATTTCCAACTCAATTGCGGTCTCATGTTGTTTTTTGTTCTGTCCGTAGTAATGTCATTATTTTTGGAAGCTCTCTATAGCCGATCACCCCCCGAACGAGCAAAAGCAAAAAGCACATATCGAACTATGAACTTGCGGCCGTTTCGCTTCACAGGTTGCAGCTCTCCTCAAGAAACTCGAGACGCCAACCTTAGCCCGGAAAACACAGAGCGGTCGGGACACCGGAAAAAACATATGCTGAATAGATTCATGATATATAAAAATTGACTACGGGAAAATGGCTTCCACTTATATAGTCTATTTGTTTCGTGACACTGACAACTAAACCAACCACTAGCCCAGAGTAGGGGATTGATGCATCCTATAGTTTCCACAAATACTTAAAGAAAATAGTAATATATATATAATGTTAAAGTAGGATTAATAAAACAGCACCTATTTGAATAGTTGGTAATTTGTCACTATAATGCCTTACTCAATAGTCATGTTTTCACTTGCAGTTTCGCCACCTAGGTGTTACTGAGACATGCTGAATTTTGGAGACAAACAATTGAATACTGAAAAGGAAATTGTTCTGCATCAAATCTGTTGCGACCTCATGCCGCCACGTCAGTGGTCGCTTAGTGAATCATCTAGTTCATAGAGAACCATAGACCATCCTCAATATAGAATTGGTTGGATTAAAACCCAAAATCGGATTTTCCTGAATGGGCTTACCGTACTCAGTCCTACAACATTGCAATTGGATGCTTGCATTTGGGATAGTAGTGGTTTATGAAATTGCGTCAGAGCGCCCCAGGGGCGCTGAAGGGTAGAGTTTCTGCAAGTTCGGAGATGGATCTACCACCGGGGCCTGATCCTATCCGAGGCCACTACCCCTATCATTCCTTTGTGAAGCTGGCCTGTGATTGGGAACCAAGGAGCTGGGGAAAACCCCGAGCGTTGTATAGCGCTTGGTATAGCTGGCAAAATCATCAAAATCAATGGGGGGGAATCTCCAGCAAAGCATGTTTGACTAGCGCAGGGTCTGCATTTGTTTCGAATGTGAAGCTAAGAAGTGGAGCCTTTATAGTTCAACTAATTTCAGGGACTCAACAAAGAACTCACGACTAGATCCAATTAACTGTACTTTGCCCAGATGTAATGTGCCAAAGCTAAAACAACATACCAGGGATTTTGGTGTTTTCAAGGGAAAGGGACCAATATTACCACTTGTTTGGTTGAACAAATGGTAGGCAAGTTGGGGCTTCGCTTTGGACTTGCCACGTTTATGGCTTTGAATCAAAATATAGAATCACAGCAAAATGCATCAAAATGCAACAAGTGTTTTTGCAACGATTTACATTGAACCCCACTGATGTTACGTGTCGGGTTTTAAGGCTCATTCTGGGCGAGCATCAAAGAATTTGGCAATTGTGTGTGTGTGTGGGAAACCCTGAATCAAAGGGTATAAGCAGAGGGCCCGCGGACGCATAGATGGCACGGGCCAACGAAGACCCATCTATGTCGTCGTGAAAACGTACCTGCAAACTCCCATTGTCAGACATGGCAAGGTGGCCAAGCCAAAAACTACCCATGCCGACATGACATGACATGACATGACATGCCATGACACGACATGCTAACGTAATAACATGACATGACATGTATCATTTCATCTCATTTCACCCTCTTCCTTCGGGGTGTATCCAAGTGTGTCTTTTCATGCACCCGGATCTCTGATAAAGTGCCGGGGAAGCTTGGTGGTGCGTCCGCCGGGGATACCAGATTACTTCAGAATAAATCCAGACATGATGTTGCCAGAAGAAAAATCCGCACAAGCATCCAGATTTCGCACAAGCATCCAGAATTCTCCATCAGAAGCAGAATATTTCAGAATTCGCCAGATCCATGTTCAGAATTCGCCAGACTTACAGATGTCATCCCTCAGAATTCCCCGTGTCATCCCATGATTCTTAACTAACAGGTTTTACTAGCATGACCTGTAGGTATGGTTCTTACCGCGTGACCTGCAGGTATGACCTATTTTTTTAAGGGTTCTAACATGAACACCATGTGTGATTGAACGCCGCTTTTCAGATGTGACCCGGTAGCCTCGATGATACTAGCTCATTTGCTTGCATTTTTGACAAACATGTTGTAACATGGTAGCCATGAACATTGATCATCATGCCATGTAGATTAATCACATGATTTAGATGGTTTCAATTTGGAGCAATGACCACATTGATGTTTGACATGTTGAATTGCTTGTACGTCCTTGGCTACGACCATACAGCCCGCGATGCCAGCAGCTGATTTGCTTGCACAGTTGATGAGTCCGCCACCACATATATAGCACACAAGCAGCAGTACCTTTTGTACCAGCAGTCTCTCCAACTCCACAACAGCACCAACTTGCCGGACACACTCTACCACAACCAATGCAACCACCGTGTGCCACCGCCGCTTTTGCACAACCTTTCTCTCTCCAACTCAACAACAACACCAGCTTATGGGACACACCGTCCCACAACCAATGCAAGCACCATTTGCCACCTCTGCGTTTACACAACCTCCATCCTTTCACACTTTCAGCGCACCACATTACAACACAGCCATGCCAGGTTTTCAGCCACCTCATCATGTCTTGCTCCTGAAACTGCAAGAGACTACAGTAGCTGTCTTTTTGCTTTTGCCTCAGCTTTCTCCGGCCTTCTTGCTCTTGCTCCTGGCCCTTCGCGCCCTACGGTGCCTAACGTCCGCTTTCTTTCGTTCCTTTTTCCTA
>Ga0126342_10023739_pt1 | contig 10003 bp, 2 predicted proteins | sample Cyp1metagenome_FD_92528 | JGI IMG/M metagenome (GOLD analysis project Ga0126342, IMG submission 92528) | Coral microbial communities from Lord Howe Island, Old Settlement Bay, Australia - Cyphastrea 1 metagenome | ecosystem: Host-associated > Invertebrates > Cnidaria > Coral ... | reverse complement strand
CACGGCAGCGCATGAGAAAGGCCTCAGGCGGATCAGCCACTGAGGAGTCTACTGCATCAGTAGAAAAAGACTCCATCAGTGAATTTGCTATACATCTGCAAAATGCAGGTGCATACTCCTTCAGCGGAGCAGTCATCCAAGCTCCATGGCTGTCACGACCAATGGCCGTAGCCTTCGGTAAGTCCTTCCGGACTCTGCCCTGATGGAGATGGTGAATTAATCTCGGCAGGTTCAGCGCCAAGAGATGTGTGGGTTTAGGACTACGCGAACCTAAAAGACCCTGCGCAACTCTCACAAGCTTCACATGGTCCATGGCCAGCAGCACCTGCATCACCTCTAAACGCCAGATGGAAGCTGCGGCTTCATCATCGTCAGGTTCGGCGGGATGTTCCAGCAGGCCATACCCGTCCGTAGCTGCCAATTCCAGGATAGCAATGATGGCAAAGAAGAGCAGGTCATTCCCCACACATACCTGGCGCAATTCTCGTAGCGAAGCACAGTCAAAACCCCAAGGTTGCGCTCTAGATCTGATAACGCGAGGACCATTCTTGAGGAATTCCTTGCCAGTGCTGTCAGTGTGTTTGGTCTCTTTGCCTCTGGCACGAGACCAAGTTTCGCATGGGGGGCCGCCAATGAATGCAGTCACCCATTGGCGCCTGATGGCATCAATCCAATAAGCACATGTGGCTTGATTGGAGACGTCTCCACATTCCTTGTTGATCACCACATCCAGTGAAATGACATGTAATGTGAACTCCGGCTGAGTCTTGGCAAGGATCTCCATGTAATACTGTATGTCACCTACCCTCCTGCGTCCTGCATACGCGTGGAGAACTATCCGATGCTTGCCAATCAGTCGCGGAACTTTCACAATGCCTTCAGTTACGATCTGCTCTCGCGTCAGTGCACATTCTTCTTCAAGATGTGTCAGACTGGGAAGGCTCTCCTCGCACGGCATGTCCTCAGAGAGGAATGGCCAGGTGGAGGGCTCGCAGATCCCCTGCAAGACTTGCACAACTTGCTGCATGTCAATGTTGAAAGCGCTGGCATCTTCCTCCGTGAAGGTGTCCAGAAAGTGCTGGATGGTGATGCAAAACTTGGTCCACGTGATGGCCAAAGTTGAGGCATGCTGTCGGATGCGTCCATCCAAGTGCTCGATGTCATAGTGCTGGGTCAGCTCCTCCACAATGAAGTCAAAGACGCCCTCGTCAAAATCCAAAAGAACTCGATGAGGTACAGGTGCCTGTAGTGGTCCTTGTCCACGTAGAGGTGGGAGTTGGCGGTCGTGCCTCTCGACCCTGTCCAGATCCTCAGTCGAACCTGTGCCCGGTACTTGAACACATTGAAGACCACGATCCTGCAGAAGCTCACGGCACTTGCGACTGTAATAGAGGTGTGCTTGTAGCTTCTGCATCGTGTGGAAATGGCGAAGACATCCGGCACAATTTGGGTGATCCGCAAGACGTCGCAGATGTGATGCTAGTCCGTGGACTTTGTACATGTGCGCCGCCTGACCTGCTCTGCTCCTGCATCTCTCTTCCCACATCCAATGCATCCAAAGGGTTCATTGCTCGTTTGTTGAATCCTGTATGGTCTGGGTGCAGTCTGAGGCAGTACGCTCCAGATTCGATCCAAAGCACGTCGGTGAAAATCTCGCGCACGGAAGTCTCGACACCGTTGCATGACACAGTGGTCGCTGGCACGGCGAACCAGTCTCTTCCAGTATTTGGGGCTGGTTTGGATGAGGTTCAACCAATACCCATACGCCAAGCGTGGGTCCGGGAGCCTTGTCGTTGTGCTCAACTGATTCCACATCCAAATCATGTCAGCCTCAAGTAGGCCGATCCACTGTTGGTCTTGTGCGAAGAGAGCCCAAATATGCGGCATATTCATAGTGACCAGCGTCGCGAAGTACCTGAGGCGGCTGCGATGTAGCAGTTCTTCTGGACTGAGCATTGCAGTGCGTATCAGGAGCTCTTCAGTCGACAATGGCTGGTCATGAGGAATTTTCAGAAGGCGTCGATAAAGGTTGAAGATCTTGGCACTGAAGCTCTTCATTGTGCGCTTGTCCATCGCCACCCATGAATCCGATCCATACATGAATTTGCTCATCACCAGCATGTCAAATAACTCCTTGCGCTTGTCAATTGCCAGAGCCACATTTTGGTATACCAAGCGCCGATGCTGGTTCATGGCTGCATGGGCAGTCGCAGCCCGCTGATTGATCTCACGCGCCTGATCAGCAGTGTGGCGCATTGCGCCGCCTAGGTGACGATAACATTGCACAAGCTGCAGTTGATTCACTCCTCCTTCACATAGAACTGAAAGTGTCCCTGTGGATTCAGGTCCAAAATGACGGAGTCTTTCTTGTCGTGAGCCGGGTCCTCTCAGCATCAGTTGGATCTCCGTCTTGCCCTTGGCCAAATTCGGCTTGAGACAGTGATAAGTGCACAAGTCCAAAAGTGTGCCAGCCACAAAACTCACATTGTGGACAAGCTGTGTCGGCGTGGTCGCTTGTATGCAGACAGCTGTATCATCCATCCACGTTGGCCCCATAAATGTTGATCTGGTCTCTGAGTGCTCGTGATGCCCAAAAAGGGGCAAATGATGCTGGGTTTCGAAGCTGGTGAGCATTTGCTGAGCAGCCATGCTTTGCTGTAGCTTCTTCAAGACACAGCTCCATGTATAGCCAAACACGACATCCGCCAGGCTGTCGCCTGGCCTCGTTCCCATGCGGGTACGTGAGACGTCCCCTTGTTCAGCGATCCAGAAGTATGTTCCGGTGTGCACTGCCTGCCAGCACTGTTGATCTACCTCATTGAAGCCTGCTTGTTGCACAGCAGGCGGCTCATCCAAGAGGTGGTAGATGTCGTGCATGGCATTGTGCGGCAGGTTGAGTCTTGTAAGCACATGGGCAATGACTTCATCGGTCGGTGTGCCTCCCAATGTGGCCTCTCGCATGACTGTATAAAAGGCCTCCGTCAAGTCCAGGTATACAATGCCCGCTGAAAGGTTTTTCTGTTTGGCCTGTCTTGCAAATGCTCGAAGCTGATGTAGCGCCAGCTGAACCGGCACTTTGGTTCTTCCTCCAGTCTGTTCTTGCTGCATGAACCGCTCGTACAGTATGGATTGTTTGGTTCTGATGGTGCGATGTAGCACCTTGCCCAAATGGCTTGATATGAGCAATGATCGGTACGAGTGACAGCTATCCATTGGACCACGGCCCTTACAAGCCGGTTGGAGCATGCCACCCTTGAACCCGATGTGCTCTTGTCCGTGTAGAATCATCTTGACAAGTTGAGGATAAAGGAGGCGCGCAATGCCCGTAGGTTGATGCCGTAGGAGCTCTCCCGGCAGGCCATCAGGTCCCCGAGCTTTGCCGCAAGGCACACGTCTCATCGCCAATTCGAGATCGGTCAAATCAAGTAGAAGATGTACATCAAACTGGATCTCTTGGCGCTGAAAACGTTGCAATTCATCAATCCATTGGTTGCGGAGCTGTTGAAACGACATCCTCTCACCTCCTTCCATGTTTTGGAAGAATCTGATCCACACTGCGACAGCTTCTCCTGGGAGCTGACAAACTTCACCTTGCTCATCTCTCACAATAGGCAGCATCTTCTTTTTGTGTTTTTTGGGGTTTGTCGGCCCAATGAAGTGTTTCAGCTCTCGAAGAACTTCTGAAGCTGGTGTGGTTACAGTGAACTCCTCAATCTTGTGCTTCAGTGCTTGCCTCTTGCTGCAAATAATCTCCTGTTTCAATCGAGTGGAGAGCACATGAAGTCGAACGGTCTTGGAAATCATGTTGCATCGCAGCATGCATTCATAGTTGAAGTACTCTGGTTGTTGGTCATGGCAGAGCTTCCCTGTCCATGCCTGAAATATCTTGTATAACAGGTCTCTCTTGGCTCTTTGCTTGATCTGTTTGAGGCTCTTCTTGAGGTAGCACTTGTCTTTCCGCAGGTTACATAGCCGCTCAGTGATGTAGGTCTTCTTGATCTTGGGGGCAGTATGTGGCTGCTGCTGTTGGATGACCTCATGCAACTGTTGCGTAATATGTTGTGCCTGTTGCTCAACATCAGCTGTCCATGGTAGTGCTTGAAGTTGGGCAATTTGATCAGAAAGACCTGGTGCATGATGATACGTGCCGGCCTTGTGTTGTGGTCTGCCAGGCCGTGGTTCTCCGCAACATCTAACCCGCTCTGACCATTGAAGTTGTACTGCTGCAACTTGATGATCATCATGAATCGTGGCAAGGTCAAAGTCTTGCAAAATGCTTGACCACGTGCAACGGTGTTGCCAAACTTGCGGCACCGCGACATGGTCGATGCAATGCATGCGATCACCAGTGAAGTCAGTCCATGTACCGTTGGGCCCTTGATGGACTGCACTGGTCGCTGGCAAGTACAGCTTGAACTCTGCAAGAAATTGTTTCAGTAAGCCTGTGCTGGTCGACGTGGAAAAGCCATCCTGGAGCACTGTGGTGCCATCTCTGTTGCCAGGAGCAGCATTGGTGTCGCCGAGCACAAACAATACATCGCCATCATAGTGTTGGCGCATCAGCTCACTCGTTTCTTCCCACCACGCTTGTCTGGTCTGCAATGAGTGTCCAGAATGTGGTGCATGCAAAGCCAAGAGCCAAAAAGACATGTCAGGAGCATCGCTGCGTACTAACATTCTTCTGGGATCATGATGAACACATTGAAAGTGAGCTTTGGTGAAGCATCGTGGTTTGTTCTGTTTGGACCATGCATATGGTGTGGTCAAATCAATCCAAATTTCAATGCCGAGATGACCATCATGGTGTCCTCCACATAGGCGTAAGATGCCATTGACACTCGATGCCCCAGCTTCTGATCTGGCCTCCTGCACTGCGAGGCAATTGAGGCGAAAATGCCGCATTTGCTCTTGGAGGTAGTGGAGCTTGCCTGCATGGCCATGCGGTCCTTTGTAGAGCGATTGGACATTAGCTGTGGCCAAGCTAATCGCAAAATGTGCAACATCTGTGTGCACAATTGGATGCACAGGTTCATCTTGGTCACTTTGAACTTGTTTTGTGGGCAGTGCTGGGGCCTCAACATTGAGACATCCATCTTGCCAGCGAGGAAGTCCAATCTTGTGCCCAAACAGAGTCCACAATTGACACAGTTTTGTCCTCCAGGTAGTGAGGTCCAATCTCTGTCTTGGCAAATTGAAGGACTTCTCAGCCTCCTTCTTCGCCGCAATGTCCGCAATCTCGTTCAGCATGTCACCAGCATGTGATCTAGTATGATGAAGAGTCAAAGCCCCAGATGGCAGTCCCAGGTCCAATGCTTGGTACAGATTTTGCAGGAATTTGTACGACTCATCAGGAGATTGCACTCCGATCTGCCCAAATGCTTGCTTTCCGGCAGTATCTGAATCAGTACAAATGACCGTGGAGATCTGGTGATTGAGACTGAGCCTCCACATTGCTGCGGCGATGAGACCACCACGCTCTGCCATATCGGATCCTATCCGTTGTATGCCCATGAATGCAGACCCATTCTCATCATATCTGATCGGCTGCGCAGTCCAGCCAAGGATCACAAGCTCAGAGGCCTCATGGTCTGTGTAGCGCTCTGCCGCCACAATGAAAGCCCATGTGTCAGGGTGTCCTTTGGCATCCGCATGATGTGCATCCAACATGCGCATGCTCGGTCTGGAGGAGCCGTCAGTGAAGATGAGTAAGCGATCGTAATGGTCAAGATCACAAACGTCAAAAGATGGGCATATTGGGTAAGCATGTATGGCTTCATGCAGCTCCCTTGGAAGGTTCAACACTTCAAAATTTGTGCACAGCATGCTCTTCGTTGACTTGAAGAGTTCTTGTAAATCTACAGCATCATAGCTCGTTGAGAGCCTGCATTTCGGGTGTGGCTTCTCCTGGTCAGTGAGGACAAACATGGGCTGCTGCGTGCGCCCTAAATTGCTCCTTGGTGGCCAGGGGCTTTTCTGCTTGATCTTCCTCAGGTTCTCTGGCATGATGGGTTCTCGATGATGAAACACAATTTGTGTCCAATCCGCATTGAGCTGATTCTCCTCTAGGATGACAGCTGGTGGATAACCTAAACTGCACAGAAAGCTCATGAGGTGGACTTCTGTCATCTCTTGCGTAGTGCTGTGCAAGAAGCAGCCTTCAGGATCTTCTGAATCATCATGGCAAAACCAATAGTGATGTAGTCCAGGTGCTTCTCTTCCGTGACGTTGACCTCGATGAACACAGAGCAGCTTGGGCTGGTATACGCACGAGAAGACCTGACAATCATGTCCCCAGTGGTGTAGTTCAGCTTCGACTTGATCTGGTCGTCCTGGAGCTTCAACTTCTAGCGGTGTAGGCAGTTGCCTATCTTCTGTGCCATCAATCAGTTGGACCGCGACTGTGTTGGGTATCAATGCCTCCAAGACGATGGTGGTTCTTTTGGTGTTCAATTGCATGAGGGAATCTCCGTCATGTTGCCCTGCTTCCCAGATCGACCACTCATCAGACTGTTGATCTTCTCTGTTGCCATTGATGATAACCAAGAAAGATAGCCCATTGCGGTTGCGAATGGCTACTCTCTCTCTGATTTCGAAATCACCATGCCAAGTCATACACTGCGTGTCTCTCACAATGGGCAGGCATTCATTGTGTACTTCAGCTGATATGATGACGTTGGCCTTCTGCATAATAGGTGGAGCAAATTTGGCAAACTGGATGACCTCGCTCTGAGCCGTGACTGTCGTGAAAAGATTGGCACAACCATCCAAAGGGAGGCTCTGGACCAATATCAGATGTGCAGCAGGTCTCTGTTGGCGGCTCGTCAAAGGTGGTGATGGTCGAACCAGGAAAATGTTCAAGGTTTGACTTTGATCAATCAAGTCATTCCAAACTTCAAATATGCGCTGCATCCATTGAGTGAAATCTCGACTCAATGCCACCTCTCTGAATGCATCACACTTCAGGAGCCGATATCCATCCAGATACCAAGTGTGGGCCGCAAAATCCTCTTCTGCAAAGTCGGGATTGACTGTGGCAAAGTGCACAAGGGTCATGAAGAGCTCTTGAATGATAGACGGCTGTCTTTCAAGTAGAGCGTCATCTTGACCTGGTAGGTGTTGATGCCATGGACTCAATCTTGATGGGGCTTGTTCAGCTCCTTCATCATCGTCCTCCAATCTCAGGCGTATAGCACCAGGGCATACTTGACCGTGTACATGCCAGCCTGCATATGGTGAAGGACCAGTGTCGAGATCTGGAAGGCTCTTCACTGCAGCTCGTTGCAGCAGGACATTGCTGTCTTCTTCTTCATGAGGAAATGGAAGAGGAACATGTGGTGGTCCAATCACAGTGTCGTACCATCCCAACATGTAGAGAGTATGCCTTTCCAGTATTTCGTTGATTGTGTAGCCCTGGCAAAATGCGCTAGCCAAGCATCGCGTTGCTATGTGGTCGATGCGGGGCCCTCCGGGTGGCACAGCTACTCGTACATAATCGCCATCATGTAGAGGAATGCTCTTGGTCATGAATGGGATGAGGTCATCATTGACCCAGAGCAGACATCGGTTTCTGCTGCGTTTGCAGAATGCTTGAAGTCCAAGTTGTTCTAAAAGTCGTTGGCGACTTATCCTGCTTGGAATTTTATGAACCTTTCTCACAGTTTCTGGTGGATGCTGCAAGCTGTTGGAATGGAATTCAATATCCAGCAGGACCAGGGGTCTTTGATCACCTGGCTGAACATCATGGCTTCTGTGTGCAATCACCGCCTCAACATTCGCACGACGTAGGTCTTGCGGTTGAGTTTCAACATGATGAAAGTTGAGCAGATCAACGGTGTCGACTTGGACAGCTGCTGCAATTGTGTTCTGCATGAGATGAAAGTCATTCCAGTCGACGATCCTGTTGACAGCCTCTCTGTTGATCGCAAAAATCATGGTCGAGCGCCAAAGATCACGTCTGGGTGGACGTTCTACCGTGGACTGCTCATATGACGATTCGGAATCCGTGTCATGATCCACCAGCTCGTCCTGTTCATTGACCTCTTGTGGTTCACGTGCAAAAGTTGGGTCCATAGTGATGTCAGCGTGCTCAATGTCCCTCAGATGAGCTGCATGAACTGCCAGTAATGAAGCATCTTCGTCTTCGTCACTTGGATCTATGGACTTCAATCGAATTGCTGGTTGAAAAATCTGATGATGGGAACTAGGCGTCCTCAAACTTGATGTGCACCTAGTCATCTCGATGTCAAACTCATGACCCACATAGAGCTCCACATCATTGGAAAATCTTACACGTCGATGTTGACCTTTTCGAACTCCCTCTGTGATAATCCAGGTGCTGCCTGAGCTCCATGTCCCAACTTCGTGAGACAGGTCAAGCGCGCGTATGCTGGCATCCCATGGGTTCAGAAAGCAATCTTCTTGCATGATGCTGTGATTCCAAATTTCAGGACTATTTTGGAAGCACAGGTCAGCTGTATGCCTAGAGCAAGCCTCACTTCTGTCTACTTGCCCGGCTTGCCAAAAGGTTGCAATGCAGCAGATCCAGGCCCGGATTCGGCCAGTCTGGGCTTCTTTGCAACATTGGTCTCTGCCTCTGCCTCGTCTGCTGGTTTGACTCGAATGGAGTCCAGGCTGCTCAGCATCGATGCAATTCCTTGTTGGATGACCTCTGATGTCTCCACTTTCATGCTGTCTTCCTCGGTTTCGGACGGCACCTCTGTGACGTCCCCCAAGAAAGCTTCGTCCTGCTTGGTGTGGAGCTCCTTGATCTTCTCGAGGTTGGTGCGTGCCGCCTGCATGACCTCCTTCGCCTGCAGAACCTTGTCCTCCAGTGCTTTGTCCTTCGAGGCAAAGTCCTCCGCAAAGGTTCGCCACCTCTTCACGCTCTCCTCGATGTAGGCACTCCATTTGCTGTGAAGATCGCATCGCTCTCGTTGAGCTCCTTGGAAACGTTCTCGTGCTTGATCTAACTTCTTGGCCGCCTGGTTTAGGTTTTTTGACGTCACTGCCCTGTTTGTGGTCTCTGCAATGATCTGCTCCACCTCTTCTGGGCTCAATGCCGTCTCCTTTTCCTTGAGCTTCGCCACGAGACTCTGCAGTTGCTGCTCTGCCTGCCCTTGCGAGGCACCATTGTCTGCCGGCAGATTCGCCGGTGCTGTTGGTGTCCACTTGGCATTCCATGGTGGGTCGAATGCTGGCACTGCAGAATCCTCCTTGTTCTTCTTGGGACGTCTCGGCGACTTCCCTGTTTTTCGCCTTGGTGACTTCGAGGACCTTGCTGTAGCAGGGTCCCATGCTTCTTCCTCTTCTTGCGTCCATCCAGTGTAGTTCCATGCTGCCTGCCGCGGCGTCTGGTTGTGGACATAATAGCTGTCGTAGCATTTCTGCCATACAGTGTCGCACGTACCACACCGAATTGCCTTCTGCTTGTTCAACCGAAGGCAAAACTTGCAGCGCCAGGGTTCTTTGGTTGCTACAGTCGACATTGCTCTGTGGATGTTGGCAAGGAAAGTCGGATCTCTCAAATGATGCTGTCGGAGAACCCGCAATGCTTGCACAAAGTGTCCCGCTCGCAGTTGCTACCGGCCAGTTTTGTAACAATGCCACAAATACCTTGCCTTCGCTCTCTGCCGTCTGGAACGTCTCCTTTGAGTCAATGTCGCCGCTGCCCTGCAGGTAGAAAATCACAAGGATGTAGATGAGGTAGAAGCTCATCCACCAGGTACTGGAAGTAGCGCTGATGGTGCAAGCCCGATCACCAGGACGTAGATCGTGGGCCGAAGATTGCTGGTGATGCTGATGCGGCCACTATCAGCAGAGCACTTTCCGTTGTGTAAGGCTGAGCGAAAGCAGGAGAATTGCTCGCCAGCCCGCGGGACGACAACGCTGTCCCGCTAAGGTCGCAGTAGCGCAGCGATTGGAGTGAGGGGCCCCCTACCACTGCTAGCCGAAACCTTATTGTATATATATATATATTGTATATATATATATATATTGTATATAT
>Ga0126342_10023738_pt1 | contig 10003 bp, 7 predicted proteins | sample Cyp1metagenome_FD_92528 | JGI IMG/M metagenome (GOLD analysis project Ga0126342, IMG submission 92528) | Coral microbial communities from Lord Howe Island, Old Settlement Bay, Australia - Cyphastrea 1 metagenome | ecosystem: Host-associated > Invertebrates > Cnidaria > Coral ... | reverse complement strand
TAGATCTAAATATATATATATATATTATCATGTGATACCCTCCGGTAATTTGTTACACTTTGCTATTGAAAATGGCCATGTTGAAATAGTTGATTTACCCATTAATGGTGATTTTCTAGCTACGTTAGTTTACCAGAGGGTATATTATAACTTTATAATTATATATATATGTATGTATATGCAGATCTATAATGATTATGTGATAACAAACATGTGATATCGGAGTTTTGTGAGGAACATGATGATTTCCCAGATCTAACCATAAAAAAACATGTTTTTTTTCATGAGATTTTACGATGATTTCACGGTGATTGAAAATGGTGGTTTCATGGTGATTTAATGGGATTTCGAAGGATTTCACCATCACTTTTTCAGGATGTTTTTCCAGATTTTATGGTGATCTAATCAACAAAAGCGAGGATACCTATGTATGTATAAAATACCTACCAGCAGTGAAGGGGCGCTCTTTGCTGCCGAGCAGATGCTGTACCGATGATGGTATGACATGGGTAGCCATGGTTTCTCCAAGTGGATATCGGATATCGGGGTTTCCTTACATGGAGATACCCCAATAGCTGGATGGTTTATAATAGAAAATCTTACTAACATGGATGATTTGTGGTTTAAACATCAACAGTTGGCTTGTATGTAATATATGATATATATATATACAACCACAGATTGATTTGATTGGATTGATTGATTTCTTTATTTCAGTAGCAACCAACCATTAAGTCTGGGTAAATTATAGTGACCTCACTGCGACGTCATCGGATTGAAGGTTAGTAAGGGGAATTATCCCAATATTAATCTTATTTAAGGTCGGGGAACGATTTGAAATAAGTTGGTGTAAATAAGTCCAATAACTAGGATTTGTGGCATATGTACATACATACATACGCACATACATGTGCAATATATATATATATATATATATATATATATAAATGATATTTTTTGTACATGGCACAGAGCTGCTGTCATGCTGCGGGCTAATATATGATATACATATATGTATACATTTGATTGATTTCTTTGATGGATTTATTTCTTTATTTGTTTGTTTTATTTCTCTAATCAGTTATGGGGATTAGATTCAACCAACATACATGGGGATTTCATATGATAGATTTTTGGACTAGCAAAATTGGGGGAATATCGTTTATAAATGATGGTCAGTATGCTTGAATATGGGATTAATGGGGGTTGAGGGACTGGTTGATAGATATTCCACCACGGAGCATTGGGATTTAACGATGGCTTTTTATCCCCAACAGCGTAAGCTAATGGGGTCTTCAGCCCAGAATAGCTCCTGTGTGCACTGGTGCAGGCGCCGGGTCAGGTTCAACCAGGTTCCGGAGACGGTTCCGAAGGTTCCGGAGAAGGTCTGGCAGGCTTTGGTGCAGGGCCAGGTCACGTTCAACAGGGTTCCGGAGAAGGAGGCTTTGGTGCAGAGCCAGGTCAGGTTCAACAGATGCCGGATTCCGGAGAAGGTTCTGGAGAAGGTCTGGGAGGCTTTGGTGCAGAGCCAAGTCAGGTAGGTATGCGGGGCACCAGTGTGGAAAAAGTTTTATTGCATTTTTGCGAACTGATGATTTACAAACTTACCTAATATTCCCAGGTGGTGCAAAGAACCTGTCCGCTAACAGGGCTTGTAACCTCATCTATTTGCTGGTTTAAGCTTGTGCGTGTAGGTTTAGGTAAACATGGGCAATAGTGTATTGATTGAATCTGTTTCGCTTTCTGGTTTGGTGCGAGGGTGTTGTTGCAAAGCCTGGCAGCCATGAGGGTTACAGATAGTAGTGGCACTCAACAAATACCAAGGAAAACAATTGCCTTTCACTTAGTCTATGGGGAGCATGGGCGTTCTAGTCTTAGCCTAATGGAAACATGTCGTCCGGTTTGATTTCGAAGTAGTGGTACATGTAGTAAACGTGCGCGCCCATGTGTGGGGAACATCGTGGAAGTTATTTTTAGGCATTTGATCCATTTCCATTTGAACAGTTCATTGGAAGTAGTTCGTATGTAGTTCTCCACACTGCACGGAGAAGGAATCTTTGAAGCCTATGGTCTACAGCACTACACGCAATTGCCGTTTTTTTTTCAAGCATTCCAACTGTCGTCCAGTGTAACTTTGATTTAAACAACAGTAGTAACAGCATGAGTGCCTTTACCAACACTCGCCTTAGCAGCACTGCAGCAACGTCCTTGTTTACCACCGCTACTCTATGAACACTTCGCTACTATCTCCCCAGCACTTTGGTACCGTTCTACCACTGGTGATCATAAGCAATGTCCTACCATTTTGTAAGCAGCTACTGACATTGTTGCTTCAGGAAACGTTTGTTAATACATTGATCAATGTATATATCGTTAAATATTTTGTTAGGTCTGTTGCTTTCTACTTAGAAACGTACGGCCACCTGCCAAGCCCAACCCCGCTTGAAGCATAAACCGCAGAACCGACGGCAATGCCACGAAAACAGCCCAAAGAGGCTACAGTTCTCCTACGGGAAGACTTTTGGGAGGGCCTGCGCAGCCCCCCCTGCACAGAAAAAACCATGGCAAGGCATGTATCGCACGGTGTTTGACCAGGCAGAGTTTGTCAAGGCATGTGAGAAGTTGTTCCCGGCAACCCTTACACAGCTCCTAAACGGAGCAGAGCCGCGAATTGTATAGACAGACCCAATACAAGATATAGCGATATACCGTGCGCTGTGATACATATACAGAGAGCGTATGTATGTATATATATATAGTGAAGCGGCAGATCGCGAGCGATATATCGATCTTCACGTATGTATGTGTTCTATAGGAAAATGCAATCTAGATATATAGATAATACATGCCACTTATCTTTAATTACACCTATTTGCGTTGACGTAGCATGGCACAACTATATTGTATTGACCCTTTCATGATTTCAAGGATGAACAAGCAGAATGCATCCCGCTGTCAATGTGATTCGCTTTGATTCGCTCTTTTTCGTGCTTCGCTTTTTTCTTTTTAGGTGTATCTTCATCGCTTCTCGGCTGAACTATGGTGCAGAGTGGATTTTCGCATGGCGAGGAGTGCCGGACTTGCATTGTCCCTTTGTGTGATCCCTGTGCAGTGCCAAAGAAGAGCGTGGGGATCACCAACGCATGGCGAAAGCACCTTGGTGATTGATGATTGCAAGCCTGAGATATCTATTCATGAATTTCCTTCACCAAAACGCTCATTGCATGATATATACACATCTTTCTATGAATCTATCTATCGATTGATCGATCGATCGATCTATCCATCCATCCATCCATCTATCTATCTATCTACCTATCTACCTACCTACCTACCTCCCTGCCTGCCTGCCTGCCTGCCTACCTACCTACCTAATCTATCTATCTATCCTGTTCTACTCTATTCGATTCTATTCTGTTCTATTCTATTCTATTCTGTTCTGTTCTATTGTACTCTATTGTACTCTATTCTACTCTATTCTATTCTAATCCTAATCCTAACCTAAACCTATTCTATTCTATTCTGTTCTGTTCTATTCTATTCATTTCTGTTCTATTCTATTCTAATTCTATTCTAATTCTGTTCTATTCTACTCTACTCTATTCTATTCTATTCTACTCTATTCTAGTCTAATCTAATCTAGTTCTATTCTATTCTATTCAATTCCATTCTATTCCATTCTATTCCACTCTATTCCATTTTATTCCATTTTATTCCATTCTATTCCATTCTATTCCATTCTATTCCGTTCTATTCCATTCTATTCTAATTCTATTCTAATTCTCTTCTAATTGTATTCTAATTCTATTTAATTCTATTCTATTCCATTCTATTCCATTCTATTCCATTCTATTCAATCCTATTCAATTCTATTCAATTCTATTCTAATTCTATTCTAATCCTATTCTAATCCTATTCTAATTCTATTCTAATTCTATTCTATTCTATCCCTATTCCTATTCCTATCCCTATTCCTATTCCTATTCCTATTCCTATTCCTTTCTATTCTATTCTATTCTAATCTAATCTAATTCTAATCTATTCTATTCTATTCTATTCTATTCTATCTATTCTATCTATTCTATCTATTCTAGCTATTCTATCTATTCTATCTATTCTATCTATTCTATCTATTCTATCTATTCTATCTATTCTATCTATTCTATCTATTCTATCTATTCTATCTATTCTATCAATTCTATCTATTCTATCCGTTCTATCTATTCTATCTATTCTATCTATTCTATCTATCTTTCTATCTATCTTTCTATCTGTCTATCTTTCTATCTATCTATCTGTCTGTCTGTCTGTCTGTCTGTCTATCTAATCTATCTATCTATCTATCTATTTATCTATCTATCTATCTATCTATCCGTCTATCCATCTATCTATCTATCTGTCTATCTATCTATCTATCTATCTACCTATCTATCTATCTATCTATCTGTCTATCTATCTATCTACCTATCTATCTATCTATCTATCTATAGATATACACGGGCGAATGCTTTCTTGGCATGGGTTGCATTTGCCGATGGATTTCTTCGCTTTGGGAACCCTTCATGGAAAGGGGCCATTTGACATACATCCTTGTAAGTTGTTTTACCAAACGCAAAAGTTTATCCTAAATCTAAATCCGAACGAATATTGATGCGCTGTTGCTGTCATGGAAAGGGAAATTGTAACTAACGTTCTTACAAAGCGGGGCGCCGAGATGGCTAAGTTGTCTCCGCTCCAATATCTGGTGTTAACGATGCTTCCAATTAAAAAATGATTTTTGTGAACCGACGTAGCTTTCTAGGAGGCCACGCGCTGCAGCGTATTTTCCACAGACTTTCAGCTAAGGCTGGACAAAGAATCCAACCTCAAAGCCTTGGAAGAATTGAACTTATACAAGTTCAAGACCGCATGGGCCGAGAAGACGGAGGGTGACGCAGACAAATTTGCCGATGAGCATGTGAAAAGGCGACGGGTTGGGGAAAAACTAGACGGTCCCATTCCCCCTGGATGGTGTGCAGCTGTCCTGCTTCCATTGGCATTTAGCAGAGTCTCATTGGAGCTCGGGGTGCCCGTCTACTGCATCAACTGGGAGGATGGCTGCTTTTACATAATAGGTTGCGGCCACAAAGTTCTTTTAAAATACGCGGATTGGATGAGACAAAGGTGTTGCGGGTCCTTGTATTCCATCAGGTGTGAGCAAGAGTTAGACACAGTTAGAAACTTCTAGGCTTATTTTAACATGTACTTTTGGGGTCCTTCCATTCTGTTTCAGATCCTCCATGGTTAGAGCAGCAGCTAGTTGTTCGGTACATGAAAATTAGAAAGCTTTCCCCCCCAAAGTATTCTGAATGCTATGCGGTTCTTTCAAATCTTTTCACCAAGAACCATATCTGTTTGGTTTGAAAGCACCAGAATGATACTATACCGCTTTTGGGTTTACCTGTATGTAAAAAAGATTACGGTGCATTTCAGACCGTTCCAGGAGCGCGGCAATAAGCCCGACCAGCTCCTCCCAATGGAGTTTGACGGGCGCCCACCCATCCGGCCGCTCCTGCATGCATGCGTGGGAAAAGAGGATGGGCATGTCTACTATGCGAGCAGAACGCTGCATAGTAGTGGCGGTGCTGGGGGCAGCCCCGCACATGCAGGCCGTGTGCAGCCGAATGCCATTGCTGCTTTCCCCAAGCAACCCAATGGCATTACCCCCTGACCTGGAGGTCACCCTTACGCCTGAACCTTGGTCAAGCAGGGTTCCGGAGAAGGCTCCGGAGAAGGTTCTGGAGACGGTTCCGGAAATAGAAAAGAAGGAGAACGCAAGAGGGCAAGAGAGCCAGAGGGCAAGAGAGAATGTGAACATGTGAAGATGAGAAGATGTGAAGATGTGAAGATGAGCAGATGTGAAGATGAGAAGATGTGAAGATGAGAAGATGTGAAGATGTGAAGATGAGAAGATGTGAGGATGTGAGGATGTGAAGATGAGAAGATGTGAAGATGAGAAGATGTGAAGATGAGCAGATGTGAAGATGAGAAGATGTGAAGATGAGAAGATGTGAAGATGAGCAGGTGTGAAGATGAGAAGATGTGAAGATGTGAGGATGTGAAGATGTGAGGATGTGAGGATGAGAAGACGTGAAGATTTGAAGATGTTATGTGAAGATGTGAAGATGTGAAAATGTTTGACAGACCCCCACTATTAGAAGAAGCCTTCGCTCAGACGCTCTCAGGAAAAAAACGGGCTCCCAATATTTAAACTGTATTACCCCTTTTTTTCTTTTAAACAACTATTCAAAAAATATTTACCACTATTTTTACATTGGGTTTTACTTGTCTACATCTGGGGCCAAAAAGAGCTGAGATCAATCACCCATGATGAAACGTTAATCCGCAGTGTTCAAAACCCTCATTCCATGAAATACTGGTTGATTTGACATATTTTGTTACATAAATTATGACAATGTCCAGTCCCTCTTTCTCTCTCTCTCTCTTTATATATATATATGTATATATTTTATATAAGTACATATATGTATATATATATGTATATATATATATATATATGTATATATGCATACAGATAAATTGGCAGTATAAAGGCCCACTTATCATGAACCAATAGGGGTCAACTGAACACATGTCACATGGGCCTTCCATTACCGCCGATTTCCTTTCCCGCCGACGGGAGGTCCTCGTCGATGGCGTGCCATGCGTTGTGAAGGACATCGACCCATATGGTTAATGGATGGTTATTCCCCCAGAACCATGGGGAAGATCCTTGAATATGACTGGGATATTTACTATATTTACTGGGAAACCATGAAGGATTCAGATATTTTTTGGATGGGTCAAGTTTCGAAATTACCATCTTTTGGATGATCGAGATCCATTCCCAGCAATGACTTGGGGGATGGACATGGATGGACGATAGCCATGACTACACACCTTGGCAGGACATTGTGAAGAGGGGGAACAATCAAGCCACTTTGGCCTCGACTTGGGAGTGATGGCGCGGGGTGGTGGAACCACACTGGATCTGGATGCAAGAACTGTAACATCTTCACTGTGGCGTCATTGGAAATGTTTACCATTGACCATTTGCTTTCGTAAAGGGTCACTATCTCAAAATACGGTGAGTTCAGGTTGGTGATTGGTGCATTATTATAATTTAGCTAGAATGGATTTAACATGATTTAACAACCAGGCATGGGTGTTTTTTTTGTCTGGTCCCTAAATTTGCAATGATATCTGAAAGAAACCGGCCATTTCATGGAGGAACCCACACATTTTGTTCCGGAAGAGCCCGCAGTTGCTGATTGCATGCATCAACAGACATGCATAAATCTTTGTTTAGCTTGTTAACCCACCAGTTTTATTAAGCGTTTTCCATTCAGTGCCATTCCAACCATCCCACTGTCGGTTGTGATGTGGAGGCGACTTGGTCGTAATTCCGGGTAAAAATGCACGAAGATTTATCAAAAAAACACACAAAATTGGGTGAAATACCATCCCCAAAAATTTGTTTGTTTTCTGTAGATTTTGTTTGGGACTAGGGTCCTTTACAATGTGGTGAAAGTTGATTTTTTATCCCTTGGATGGCTTGATAAAGCACGTAAAGCTGGAGGTAATTCCTCCATTCTTTGGCCAAACCACAGCATTTATACCACAAATTCATAAATCATCCACTAAAAATTAAGGGAACCACGTACCATATCACCAACTTTTCACCCAGGCATCTCGTTCCAGGCAATCCCAAAAAAAATCATCAATACATTATCCACATTAGTTCGATATATCTACCATCAACCATAGTGAAAAAAAACAGTATTCACCCATCATCTCCCTATTCAATGGAAATTTCAGGATCCTAAAATGGAGGTACCTATATAAGGGCTATGTAAGGGGATATCCCCCCAAAATATGGCCTTAGGATCCTGGAATTCCCATTGACCTATGAAACCCCCGTTTCTTGATGCTTAAAATCACCCCAAAATTCCCACCGTGAACTCCCACGTCGCCTGGCTGCCGATTTCCGAGTCCATCAGCTGCGTGGCCGGGAAGCTGTCCGAGCGCTCGTCCAAGTGGCCTAAGAAGATGCGTACGGGCAGCTGGGCCACGGCGGCCCGGCATGAACAATGCGGGGGTTTTGTCAAAAGGCAGGTGAAAAATGGTGGGAAAAAGGTGGATTTTCCGGATTTTCCATGGTGATTTGATGGGGATTTTTCTGGGATTCGATGGGAATACGAAAGGGATATTTCATGGACTTACCACGAAAAATGGGGATATCATGGGAGTATAATGGGATATATATATAATATACATATATATATATATAATATACATATATATATAATATACATATATATATATATACACGGTATATAACCAACTTGAGGATGCTGTGTTGAGTTTTATGGGAGGGAACTGGATGGAACTAAGCTCCATAAGCGAGTATTTTTTCGGCTTCTGGAACTGCTGTAATCCACTTCTTAGTCGAACTGCACCCAATTCGGTGAGGGATTTTCTTTGGACATTGAGTTGATGACCCTCCGGTAAACATACAAAAAACTATGGAAAATCACAATTTTTAATGGGAAAATCACCATTTTTAATGGGAAAATCCACTATAACTATGGAAAGATCCACCATTTTTATAGCTGGGAAAATCCACTGTTTCGACCGGCAATAGCTTTTTGTTAACGTTTACCAGAGGGTATGGGAGGGTTTTTTAACCACACGATGAGATCAAGGGAGATTTTGCTGCTTGGACAGTTATAGTAAATCAACGGGTGAAGAGTGAAGAGGCCACTTCGTTGAAGCAAGCAACTACTGGGATATAGTGAGGGGAGTGACAATTTGGATGCGTCTGAACATTTCAAGGTATAGCCCATTTTCATAGCCATTTGCATAGTTGGATAGTGCTTCGAAGCAAGCAACAGGTCTTTAACCAGCAACAAGTGGGGATGTTTGTCACCAATGAAGACTTGTCATTTAGCCATCACACCAGGAGTACAGATATTGGGGGGAATTATTAGACCTGGATAACTCCAAAAAAAGAGTGACAGCCCAATTGATGGCGGTGCCGCTCCAGGTATGAGTTGGTAAAAATAACTCCCACTAAGTACTTGGTGGTTCATCCCACGAATCGTAAGTAGGTTATAACATGTTATAACCTTGGTTATAAATGGGATAAGTACGGTTAATCCACTTGCAACTGGGGTGAACTAACCTACCCACACGATTCGTGGGATGGACCACCAAGTAGAGATATATCATGATATATCTACCAGCCAGGGGGAAATCGGAGTTATCATAGACCAACTTTGCGGTTCCGAACCGGGGGCACCGGCTTATGGCGCACCTGCCAGGAACCATACTCTGCTGGTTGGATGACATCTTTGATCCTGATTTTGCGGTTTTTTATGTGTGTACATCACCATATGTTCTGCGGTTCAATCCCAATTTTTGCTGGGTAAATCTGGATTTTTTGCTGGTTTACCCTCTGGTAAACTAACATAACTATGGAAAATCACATTTTTTAATGGGTAAATCCACTGTTTGAATGGCCATTTTCCATAGCTATGTTAGTTTACCAGAGGGTAATCCCCATTTTTGGTGGTTTTTGGCCCAAGGCTTGGCTTCGTTCGGAGCGCGTTGGCCCCGGCCCTGGGACTTGGCCCATCGGCACAGTGTCCAGGGGCCAGCGACAACGTGCCTGGAAGATCCAGGAGCACTTGCAGTGCGCCTGGCGATTTTTTTTTTGGGATTTCTTGGGGTGTTTTTCTTGTTTGGTAGGGGAGTTTACATGGCTTTTCATGGTTTTAATGGTTTAATGTTTTTTTTTGATGTTTTGGTGGATTTTGATAGGTTTTTTTCTGTTTTGTTTCTAGATTTTGTTGATATTTGTGTTTTTTTTGGTTGATTTTGGATGATTTTGGTAATTTTTTATTTTTAATAGATGTTTGTGGAGTCACAGTATTGATTGTTGTTGTTTTTTTTTTTTTTTTTT
>Ga0126342_10023737_pt1 | contig 10004 bp, 9 predicted proteins | sample Cyp1metagenome_FD_92528 | JGI IMG/M metagenome (GOLD analysis project Ga0126342, IMG submission 92528) | Coral microbial communities from Lord Howe Island, Old Settlement Bay, Australia - Cyphastrea 1 metagenome | ecosystem: Host-associated > Invertebrates > Cnidaria > Coral ... | reverse complement strand
CTGTTGCTGCAGTGGGTCTTGAGCCAAAAGGGCGATTGTCATACCCTTTGGCTGTGGGTCTTAGAGTGATGAATTATGTGATATTGTACTTTGGTCCGTAGCTTACACTCTATTCGCATATATTATATATTATATATTAAATATTATATATTATATATTATATATTATATATTATATATTATATATTATATATTATATATATACATATATACATATATACATATATACATATATACATATATACATATATACATATATATATATGGGTTATGTATGGGATATTACCCATCTACATCCATCTACTACATTCCCTTTCAGTAAAAACCCTGGAGCCACGATGGATGTTCCACTCCTGCAGGGTGAAGGCATCCATCTCCCCCATGTCCAGGGTATCGATGGCTGACTGGATCAGCATGTAGTCGTCATAGCCTCGGGTATAGCTGGAAAGATTGGGATGCAACCAATAGGGCTATATGTGTATGCATATGTATGTATATATATATAGTGTACCAACTTTATATTCTTATAAATCAACTTGTCCCAACTTATAGAATATATTTATTCTTATTACAGTGAGTAAATATTTTTCAATAATATAGAATTGTGTATATAATACATTAAAATATATAATCATAAACCCAACATGTCTACACAGACTTAGTCTCCTGCTTGTGTGGGAAGAAACTCCGCTTCAGCGGAGCTGTGTTCAGTTCGCTTCCGTAGTTCCGAAGTTTTCAGGACGTCTATGGCTGTGTGAAAGCAGCGAACATCGTGAAACGAGCCGCAGTCTAGCCATGGGAGTTTGAGCAATGGGGGTATGACTGGCATAGTATTGGGATTTTACCAGGTGACGGGGGAGGATAACATAGGAACCAAACATAGTAACCATAACCAAAATGATTCTAGCTTTTGGTGAGGTGCCAGGGAGGTCCAAAATTAAAATCAAGATGAAGAAGGCAACTCAACCTTCTCAAACAGTAAGAAGCGAACTTCAGCTGCTTCGTGAAACACACTTTGGGCATGGAATTGAATTCCCAAAGTTGTGGCATGGCCGACAAATTCAGGGAGGGTTCCCGCAGGATTTGCTCATGACTTCCTTCGTCTGTTGGTTGTTTCAAACGTTTCAAACCCCGGGTTTGATGTTCACCCCACCGTTGATGAAATCTCATGAAATCTCCATGTCTTATTCATATTTTATCTGGTTGGTGGTTTCAACCCCCCTGAAAAATATTAGTCAGTTGGGCTTATTATTCCCAATATATGGGGAAAATAAACAATTTTCCAAACCACCAACCAGTTATTCATAAGCTCCTGCAGATCCCAGCAGCTCAAGACATCCATGGAGATGCACGCTTTGGTCACCTGGCACTGCACTGAGAGGAACCTGGTGGCCTGACCTGCTGGGATGCTGAGGATGCTGATGCTGGCTATTCCCCAATAGGAAAATCATCCATTGTGCGTTGAGCTTCCAGTTTGACCAATTCCACGAGTATGTCACCCAAAAACTGCTGGGGGCGCCATGAAGTTATCATTGCCCAATTTGTCACCTTTGTAAAGAGATCAGACATGGCCATGGACAGTCCCCCATTTGTAGATGATCTACTGTAGAAAAGAGTGTTTTTTCCCCTGTGAAAGGTGGGCATTCCTCATTGCTCAGAAGGTATTTTCAACATCTGTAGATTCAACAGTTCTGAGTCTACCAAGCCACTCCATGCAAGATCTTGATGAGATGTTCCTGCTTCTCTGGCGTCAAACTCTCCATCCTCTTCTTGGCCTGGAGCGAAACCACCCTTTGTTGAAGGCACACTGCTTGAGCATCACCAAATATGTGGGTCATGGCCCTCGTAGTAACCCGAGAAACTGGGTCATGACTTCAGCCCTCGGTAATCAAACATGGGAAATCCCCAAATGGAGTTTTTTTTCGCTGGGAAAGTCATCCATAAACTGGAGATTGTCCATTGCAATGTGTGATGACCGGAGGGTATGCTATCAGCTATCACTATCTTGCCATTCACCATTCGCCAGTGGTGTGGCGCATCACTAGGGCTATAGTCATTCTATAATAGCCAAAAAATCACCAGGGTTATAGCCATGGTAAACTAGAATCATTCTACAATCAGTAACTATAGACTATCACAATCACAGTCACTACTATAATCTATAGATATCTATAGCATTCTAAGAACAATCATGGATGATTTCCTCCCCATTCCCACCATACCCATTTTCACCAGGATGGTCCCCCCTTTCCCCGCCTCCTTTGTGCTGTTTAAAAAAATTGCCAGAGGTGTAACGTTCACCTGCGTCCAGACCTCATAAGATCACAAAAAACCATGTCTGGAGTGTGTAGATTCGTGTTTTGTTCAGGATTTATTCATCGACTTTTTTGCACATGCATGCAATACCGCAATGTATGCATATACATATTCACACAGTCGAATCATATATTGCAAAGAGTTGCTTCGTCAAATCATTGGAGTCTAGAATTCCCCAAAAAAATATGGCAAAAACAACTTACACAAAACACATGGCCAGTTCTAGACAGTTTCAGATTTGGGGTCCCCGAATTCGGTTCATTTTTTGGGGTTGCAACCTCGGGTTGTGTTAATCCAAAAAGTCGGGTACCCTGAAATCAAGCCGGTTGTAATCATTTACAGGGACTTTTTCTCTGTCAAAATATGTCAAAATTCATATAGCCCATTTCTGGTTGTTACTAAGTTTTTGGAAACCCTCCAGCCAGACATGGGTTCTACCATGACCAACAACTATAGAATCGAAATTCGACCCAATTTATTTATATAAGTATAAAAACCCTGAAACTCAGCAGCTCCAGATCTACCCCCAAAACGAAAAAAAACTTCCTACCTCGAAAAGAGATCCTGCAGGCCGGTCATACTCGTTGCACACCTCTGAGAACCTGAATGGGGACTCCAGGGATATGGACGTGAATGTGTATGTACCAGTTGTAAAATATACATATGCCAGAAACTACCTGTAAGGTTAAATAAATGCGCGCACTGTTTTGCAAAATCATTTCTATATTACTGAAAGCAATCTTACACAAAGATATACTGGAGCATATTTTATCATATAAAATCATATAGATTGTACTATATATATATATTGCATAGATCCTGTATTACAAACAGAAAGTCATATTTTACTGTTCAATGATATTACCATTTTCACTATATATATATGTAAAAGTATGACTGTAACTTGGAATTTGTTACAATATATCATATCGTATTTCAACAAATTGTTTTTTTCACCCAACGCAATATTGCATTCAATCAAATCGTATTGACTTATCAAGATTGAATATCATGTTTTGATTTACTGCATAATTTCAAATGAGATAATGTAGATAGGGTAGATAAGTTTAAACAACAAGATTTTGTCATATCATTTCAGAATTATCGCACTACAGAAAATCTGTTATATGAACTGACAATATTTGTTATGTCGTATAAAATGACATTATACTGTGTTCATCCTGTGTTCCCCAGATAGCTGGCAAGCTCTGGGGGTTCTTTCTCATAATTTGGGTGTAGGCGAACTTAAGCATTGGTGCTGTCTAAGATGCTGCTCAGAGTGTCAACAAAAATCGCTTTTTGTTTGAATCCCTCAAAGTTTGCCCGAAAAAAAACAATGGCAGTTTCCCAACGTCCCTGCGCTCTCACGTGCCACGGCGCTGCAGCAGCGGATGGAGGGCGCGCACGAAGAGATACGCCAGGTCCACGAAGCCGCCGGGGTTCCCTGAGAGATCCACCAGCAGCCGCGTTACCGAATGCTGCTGCGCTGTGCTCACCACATCCTGCGATTCTAAGGGGTTTAACATGGTTTAACCATGTTTAACCATCGTTTAACCATGGGGTATGAAGCAAAGACAATATACCAACAAGGGAAAATAATGGAAAATATGTTTCCAAGTTTTTATGGGTTTACTATGACCTGAAAGTGGAAAAATGGGTTTCTCCACAAATCCGGAGAAAACTCCATCCAGCACTGTGTTCCCTGGACATCCATGGCATGACCCATTTCGCTACGAACTCAAATATGTGGTAGGGAAAACAACTTTAAAAAGAGTTACTGTACAAAAGTTATATACATATACATATACATATATATATATATTATATATATATATTATATATATATTATATATATATTATATATATATGTATATCCGGGATTGAATTTCAGGGGAGGTCTTGGAGCCCAGTTTTATAGGTATAATTTGGTGGTGCCCAACTTTGCTTCTTACAAAAAGATAGGCCCCAACCAAAAACTTAAAAAAACATGCTTATAAAAAGGGTGCCTCTGGAACCTAGGAGCCACTGGATTTATACGAAAGATGGCACCAACTCCTTGTGTGTCTTTTGACATCCCCATATTTTACCCCAGGCACGCATTTTGTAGGGTCAGAATGGTCCTCATGATTTGCCAACCCCGTCCGACGCTCGACTATTAGTAAAATTTCCACTACTAAAAGGGTGAACACGTGCTTGGTACCATCTTGGATTTTCGATACAAATTAACTTCCAAAAATGAAGTCGTGCCTAGGATGTTGTAGTCAGCGATCATGCGCTGCTTCTTGTAGCGGCTGTTCACTGTTTGAACTCAGCTCTGAAAAATCGGAACTATTTTTTGTTCCCATACTTATGTTATAATTATACTATAATAGGTTTAAAATTTATGGAGTGAACCCACAATTGGTTGCGTTCATTAATTTATTAATGAATTTGCCAGGGCATTAATTAATTAATTTACCCTAATGGGCTATGTAGAGAAAATGAACGGTTCATTTTCCTGATATTAAAAGGTTATTGTTATAACCATAGCCTATAATATAGCCCTATGGAAATGCTAAGGGAAAATGAACCGTTTATTTTCTCAATCATAAAATCATCTTGAGTAAACCCCTTAGCACCTCTGATCTTATTATTATGAATTCTAAATGTCCTCATGCCAAGATATTACATAAGATATTTTCTCAATCCAAATTAATCACCATGATAAAGAGTACCGATGATATTACATAAGGATAAAAGGTTACCGATTTCATGCCTATGTATTTTTTTCAAATAATGACGTTGCACTTTTTGCCTTCACTAACCTCACCCCAGATTACTATCTATAATTAACCTAAATGATTTAAATGTATCCCATTATACTAGGTTCCTGATGTTCCTGCTCTTTTTGTCCAATAATCAAGCTTCACCCAAGTTCAAAGAATCCATGTTCAGAGTTCCTTTCACCCACAAAGCACAGATTCGATGCGTGATGTCCTAGTTTCTGGATGACTTTTGTCATGCGCACTGCATTTTGTAGAACCTACTGCATCCGCCTCCAGATGAGCCCGAAAAAGTTTGAAACAAAAACAACTTTTTGTGTAGAGACTTTAAGACGGAAAATGGGACAGATTTGGTTTTAAAAAAATAAAACCAACCAATTGAAATTCAAGTTGTGCGCTTTGATCGTTTTTGTTGCCCCCTATAGCTCTGACGATTGCAGTTCAAAATCTCTGCGTCGTGCTTTTGTCACATCTTTCATCGGGGTTCTGCCGCCATGAGGAAAAAGGGCCTGGAGGTTGGGAAAGCTTTTTGTAAAGAATGTGCTGGAGGTACATGATGTCTCTACAGCAGTAGTTTTATAAGACACATGTAAGAGAAAAACTTGTTGTGTAAAACGTGCACCCAAGTCTCCAACAAGTAATCAAAATTGTCACCTTGTAAAATGCTAGGTTGCAAGACCTATTTTTTAAATAAAAACATATGGTTTTTAGGTTGTATAGGGAACCCAAGCTCTATCACTTTATAAGGGAAATTCCAACGGGGATATATATATATATATATAAAAGAAAAAAAACAGCAGGATTGCCCTTTGCTGATGAGGTCTGTTCCATAGGTTTGTGTACTGGAAGGTCGCCACCTGAAACGGGGAAATCGTGGTGAAATCGCTCGGAATGTCAGTTACCACTTCGGATGATTACCTGGAGAATCAGTACCATAGCTCCAGCCATAATATTTGTAGGGCAGGTATCTGACGGTTCCACACATTGCCACTCAGATCCAAGGTCAACGATCATAGGGTTACGTAACAGGGTGATTTTTTTTGGCCATTGGAGAGGTACCATATTACTTCTGCCCCAGGGGTCAACATATGTCAACATATGTCAACATCAATCCCAGATTGACATTCCCCTGCCTTCCAAAAATTCAGGAACTGCATCTGAACGCGTCCCGTTGCGGTTGCATCTTCATCTTCTGACAGGTAGAACCTCCCAGGCAATGCTGGTCCTGTTTTGTATGGTCACCATTGATGTAGTTCATCAAAATGTTTTCTCACTACCACAACAGTACCACCACCGCCACAACAATACCAATACCACAAAAAAAACACAATCTCAAAATCTCACCACCACAACGCTACACGTTACAATACCACTTTTTCAACACCTCATACTAACAAAAATACACCCACAGTCACAAACCACTGTCTTGAAAATTAACTGCCACAACAAACAACAACCACAACAATACCACTTCCAGAACATACCGTGCCATTCTTGTGAGCAGCAGAAACAGCAACAACTGTAGCAACACCACCGGCATGATTGGAATTGACTGTCTATGAATGACTCCCAGCCGACTCAAAACTAAAAAAACAGACTAAACCAATAGTCCGCCACATTCCCCATATCCGTGACAGATCAAAAAAGTCCCTGGCAACGCGGCAAATTATCAGACCATCCTCAATGATGTGAATGTCCAGTACACTTGCACCACCTATCTGCTGAAACCAAGAGGTCTCAGGATTTGGACCCTGGCTGCCACATGGCCTGGTGAGTTTCAAAACCATAAAGAGTTCACCTTGGCACGTCTTCGGGAAATGAACCGATTGAAACATACCGGCATCCTCTGATTAATGGCCAGTTGATGTTACTTGTGGTATTCTGTGTGTGGTAAATTCAACGTTGTATGTTTGCAAAAAACAGATACTTTTGTTTGCAAAATGTTATACGTGCAGTGGGCCGGCATTATGGGGCAAAAATCTGCGCGGTTGCCAAGGAGACACATCAAAACGGTGTTTGATGCTGTATACAGGCCCCTACATAAGTGGTCTACCAGAGTTATGGTCGTACCTCAAATTGTGCGCATGTGTATATATATATATGTATATATATATACATATCTGTTTGTATGAATGCATGCATGCATGCATGTATGTATGTAGGTATGTATTTATGTATGTATGTACGTATGCATACATGCGTGTATGTATATACATGTACGTAACACTTTAAAATGATAGATGCCCTATTCTCGCTTGTAGACCCAGTTTTGGTGGCTGATAGCCAATCAAAAGCAAAATGATTCTGGCTTACAATCACCATGTGGGTCTGTCCACCAATGGGGTGTGCCCAAGATGGCAATCTTGCTGAAGATGATGATAGACCATGGGAGTTTAGGGGTGCCTTATTTTCAGGCAAATCCACTTGCTGCTGTTCACATTCATTGCTAACTTCGCCATTCCTGTCTGAATGGTGGTCAAACGAACTTTGAAAAATGTGTTTGTTAATTGTGGGTAATTCATCCAATTTCCGAAATCGGAAACAGCAAAGATGTGAACCACAAACTACAAATATCATATTGACTCGTCACGTCGCCTTTGCTGATGATATCGCCCTTTTTGCTGAGGATTATTTAAAACTCATTTTTTGGTTCCTAAATCAAAACTGTTGATGTTTAAATCCAACATATTTCAATTTCTGCTTAACTCACATGTTTTGGTTGTTTAACCACAAAAACAATTCCAGCTGACCTTATTCTTGCCATCATTTAATTCGTAAACTTCAATCTGAGTTCGGCTGGTAAAACTCAATTTGTTCCCATGGCTTTTGAAATATATCCAACTGCTTCTCTTTTCTCCTAAGTTTTCCCATGCTTTTCCGAATTGGGTTTCTCTGAAATAGGATACCCCTAGATCCTTCTCCTACTTGTCCGAGTCACCTGTGGCATCCTCGCGCTGCAGCTGGAAGTATCCGTAACTGGCACCCAGGGGGCTCAGTGCGGGATCTCCGAACCAACGCCGGGGGAAGGCCTGGCGGTTGCTGAGTTCGGGCTCATGACAGAAAAATTGTGAGTTGGGATTTACCCTCTGGTTATGTCAAAATAGCTATTGAAAATGGCCATTTATAGTGGATTTTCCCATCAAAAGTGGTGATTTTCCATAGCTACGTTAAATTACCAGAGGGTAACCCACCAAAACTCAGGATTTGAGCCATTTTGTGGTGATGTAACTGATGTAACAATGTCTTTCTTAATGGGGATTTGAGCGTCAACAAGTGGGATATTAAGCCAAGAATGCTCGAGGATGGGATACGAGTGGGGATTTGATCATCAAGAAAAAGGACATCAAGCAGGAAACGAGTTAGAGTATTGATAAACAATTAATAAGCTAGTTTAGAAAGTAGGTTAACAATAGGTTTTAGCCGATGATGAAGGATTTCACCAGCCAAATTGACTCACAGTGATTGGAGACTTAACCAACTTAGCCATCAAAATTTTGTTTATGTATATCTACCAAAAGCAGGTATATCTATGGGGTATCAAAGCTAGAACATGCAATGGATATGATTTGATGCTTTTCATTAGCAACATGCAGTTCTAGACGAACTACACGTCCGCAGCAGCTTCCCGTCAGCCAGTTGGAGAAGCACAATGAAAAGGAGAACATGAAAAGAAGAGGAGAAACTCTAGGCTGCGGGATAAGCCGCTAACCAGCACCTATAACATGGGACTGGATGGAATTGTGTAGGTGGACCCCTAAACCACCGAAACAAAGGAGCAACCATGAGCAATAAAACAAAAAAGGGGAAAGTAACCAGAAGGATGATCCCGTGACGCACAGCAGGGTTCGTGACCACTCGTCTCTCGCTTTGGAGAAAAATTGGAAAAAGGAGACACTGGACACAATAGCCTGACTGTGGTCTCCCGGCACGCCATCTGCGGCCCTGCTAGCTTTAGCTATTGGTGGAATGGAGCCGGTGTGACTAGAAAGAGCAATGCAATCTTGGCCCCTCAATAATCCGGACCTGTGGCCCATCTTCAAAGAATGTGTACTGTATCTTCCAAAAAAAAACTTTTTGATCGAGGACATTCTGTCCTCTGAGAAATGTGCCTAGAAGGAAGTTTGCATCCGGGTGGAGGACTGAACTTTAGTGAATATCCGTGAAAACAACAATGACTGGAATTGGAGTTCAATGACATGAACCTCAGTGAAGAATGACGAGGAAAGTTCGTTCCAGCAAAAAAGTGGACTGCCATGTAGAAGAAGGTGTGCTAGACTTCCTCCATAGTCTAAAAATTGGAGTTGCATGTGACATCATGTGACAAAGCCAAAGAGCTGTAGTTGGAGATGATGTAGATGTAAAAGAAATCCGCTGGAAATGCAAGTAGGAGCAAGAAAGTGATTCCGAAGCGTTCGCCAAAAGGTGCCCAAGTAAGAGATGTTGATGGTTGAACTTCTACCAGCAAAGAAAGGAGAGCGCCATGTAGTAGAGAATGTGCAAGACTTCCTCCATAGTTTTGAGCTTGGAGATAGATGTGACAAAATCAAGGAAAAAGGTTGGAGCCGCTGTCGATATAAAGGAAATCGGCTGGTATTGCACGCAGGAGCAAGAAAGTGCGTCCGAAGCGATCGCAAAAGATTGCTCATGTAGGAGATGGATGATGGTTGAACTTGTACTCGAGGCGGCTATGGCACAGAAAGTGGATGTATCCTCAATGGATGTACAGGAACCGACAGAATTATGGAAAAAAAAAAACGTTTCAATTTACAGGCGCCGCCTGTCTATGATAGAAAAGTTACGAACCTTTTTTTTTCCATAATTATGTTTTCCATAATTATTTTTTTTTCCATAATTCTGTCGGTGACTGTATGTCCATCGATTCGCAATTTGAATGCATTTTAAGGGGGAATATTGAATTATAGAAAAT
>Ga0126342_10023736_pt1 | contig 10004 bp, 6 predicted proteins | sample Cyp1metagenome_FD_92528 | JGI IMG/M metagenome (GOLD analysis project Ga0126342, IMG submission 92528) | Coral microbial communities from Lord Howe Island, Old Settlement Bay, Australia - Cyphastrea 1 metagenome | ecosystem: Host-associated > Invertebrates > Cnidaria > Coral ... | reverse complement strand
TTCTAGTGGCTTCAGAAAGCGACGTTAGGCAGTAGCCTGGCTTCAAACCCTCCGCAGCGCCTTTGGGGGCTTGTCCACTAGTTTTCTAGTGGCTTCGGAAAGCGACGTTAGGCAGTAGCCTGCCTTCAAACACTCCGCAGCGCCCTCACGGGCGCTTTTGGCAACTTTCCGGACGTCTGTGGCCATCTGTCGGAGGCTTGTCCGTAGTCTTCTAGTGGCTTCAGAAAGCGACGTTAGGCAGTAGCCTGGCTTCAAACCATCCGCAGCGCCTTTGGGGGCTTGTCCACTAGTTTTCTAGTGGCTTCGGAAAGCGACGTTAGGCAGTAGCTTGCCTTCAAACGCTCCACAGCGCCCTTGCCGGCGCTTTTGGCAACTTTCCGGACGTTTGTGGCCATCTGTCGGAGGCTTGTCCAGTAGTTTTCTCGTGGCTTCGGAAAGCGACGTTAGGCAGTAGCCTGGCTTCAAACCCTCCGCAGCGCCTTTGGGGGTTTGTCGCAGTAGTAGTTTTCTGGTGGCTTCAGAAAGCGACGTTAGGCAGTAGCCTACCTTCAAACCAGGGTGGCATCCTGGTGTTTTTCGGCAGCCCTTAAATAATTATATATTAGCATACAGTAGCAATTATTGGCCATATCATCCACATTTAGAATGTATGGTTTTTCACCATCCTTATCACCATGAAAACGATGGGATTCAACATCCTACTTTCATGGAAATATGTGTAGAATATCAACAAACCACCACTTTTAAAATCTTAGAAAATCAGAAGATGATTTGATGGAAATTTGAGATCAGCAATATCAGCAATATGGTTATGGGTCAAACCCGTGTCACCCGGATGGTACCATCAAATAGCTAGTAATTATAGTATAACAGTATAGCTGGTTGTTTATTCCCTAAATATCGTAAGTTCATAGGTAACTCGACCCATCACCAAGATGAAAAACATACCAAAATCCTCCGGGGCCATCCCTGGGGCCTGGACCGCCGGTCTCGGCGGTCTCGGCGAAGACGCTGGCACCTGCCAGGTTTTTCTTTGCGCGGAAGATTGGGGGATGGAAAACCACAAGTACTGGGAAATTCATCTACGAATCAAAGGAAGTTTAGCAAGAAAACTTCCGAGTTAGGGACGATGGTCATGGTTAACATCCCCACCATCATGTCAACCGAGCTCTCGCTACAGTCCTGTGCGCAGAAACAGAGACCCTACTTCGGCGCCCACAGGAGCTGCTTCCGAACTCTTACGCTTCCCAACAATTTGATGATGAGCGGTTTGCACTTCAAAACGTTAAAAAACTGACGGTCTCGGAGCATTTTTGGAAGATGAAGCTGGCAAAATGCGCATGAGACTGTAGCAAGAGTTCGATTTGCACTTCAGAATTGCAAAAAACTGAGGGGATCGGAGCACTTTTGGAGGATGAGGTTGGCAAAAATCATTGATTCGTAGGTTCCTTGGTTCATTGATTCGGTGATTCAGTGGTTCATTGACTCACTGAATCGTTAATTCACTGGTTCATTGATTGTTTGAATCGTTGCACCATTGGTTCATTGATTCATTGATTTGTTGATTCACTGATTCATTGTTTCATTGAATGGTTGAATCATTGGTTCATGGATTCTGTGAATTCATTGATTGATAGGTCAATGTTTCATTGACTCACTGATTCATTGAATCATAGATGAAACATTGCTGATTTATTGATCCATTGAACCTTCGAATCATTGACTCATTAACTCATTGCTTGACTGATTCAGTGATTCACTGGTTCATTCATTCGTTGATTCATTGGCTCACTGAATCGTTCAATCATTGATTCATTGAGTCACTGTTTCGTTGATTCACTGGTTAATTGATTCTTTGAGTCGTTGCAGGACTGATCTATTGATTCATTGATTTGTCGATTCACCGTTTCATTGACTCAATTGTTGAATTAGTGGTTCATTGATTCCGTGATTCACTAATTCATTGATTTGTTGATTTGTTGATTCATTGATCCACTGATTCATTGATTCGTTGAATCCTTGATTCATTGCTTCATTCAGTGAGCTGTGCATGGATTCTGTCATTTTATTGTCATCTCAACGACCATTTGCTCATTTGTTAATACACCTCACAACTTCGACAATTCCTATATATATATACATATATTCCTATGGTCATGGATAATCACCCATTTATAGATGATTTTCCCTTTAAAAACCTCCATTCATTGGGGAATTCATGGTTTCTGCATCGCAAAGACTTTCCCATAGGCCATTGATTTCTTATGGCCATTTCATTGTTTCGAAATTTCCGTCCCGGCGCAGGCCGGGCACTGGTAACTCGATAAAAAAAATCAGAAAGATCCAGCGATTGGAGATTGTGGTGTGAGATTTTACATTGGCCCATAAAAACTTTGAAATCATGGGCTAAAGATCGCTGATGAGACCTTGGTTTCAATCTTGTTCATCCCTTTTTTCCCTAATTGAGGATCCAAATATCTAACATCTATGTTTGATCAACGTTCTTTCCAAAACGAAATTGTTTGCATGGGATATGTTTGATCAAAATGGGAGATCTCCAACCCCCCCCAACATGGCAAAGCCAACTAGCTGGTCGCCTGAAAATCTGACCAAAAAGCGCGAAAAATTAGCCAATTTCCTCTGGATTGGTCTAAGGGATTTTGGTTCCCATGGTTTCCCCGGGACTTTTGATGGTAAGCCAATCCCATGGTTTCCGGTGAAGATTTTCCCGAAACCAATCCATTGATCCAAGTGCAGAAAAATTGGATGAGTAGGTCTAGGTACACGACCTAGATTTTTTTGGGTACCAACAAAAAAGCCACATACTCCACATCCTCAAACATCCTCAAGATGTCCTGGAAGGCCAGTTATACCAAGCAACCATGAATCTAGTGAATGTGACGTGAATCCGGTAGCAATGCCAGTGGATAGGGATTCCTGATTCCCACACGATTCCCGGATTCATGATCTCGGCATCGGATTGCAACTTGCAACAGTCATGTCAACCCCGGACTGAAAAAGAAAATGGTTGATTCATGCAGGGTAGAAATGTCAGACCCACATTTTTGGATGGTTTATCATCATTTTCCCCATGAAAAATAAGGGACATTTTGTTTAGGCATCCGCAAGCTTTCAGACGCACACATGGATTCACATGGATTCACCATTCCACCTTGCTGATCGGATTCACCATATCACAAAATGGTGAAGTCATCAAGCCATCCATAGTCTTAAGTAGTTCGTACAAGGTGGTGCCCCCATAGTTATAAGTTGGTTTATAATCCCATTAACTATAGATATAACCCCCATAAACCCTAGTTATTGGACTTATAAACCAACTTAGCTAACTATGGGGCACCACCTTGTACCAGTAGTCACTGAAACTTAAAGTGATAGATACTGATCCAAAAGTTACTCAATGATGATATACATGGGAGTGATTCACAGACTTGTAGAATATGAATCATATTGTCACCTGCAAATTCTGGACACCTCCCCAACATTTTGTGACAATCCAGTTCAATGTCTAATGTCCATAGTCAAAAGCGGTTGTATAAAACCCATCTTTCAATGGATTGGTTTTCACGGGAAATTTTCACCAGGAAAGCCCCAAAAAAGATTGGTTTAAGGGAAATTTTCACCAGGAAAGCCCCAAAAAATCTTGGTTTAAGGGAAATTTTCACCAGGAAAGCCCTTTTTCTAATCCCATAGATTTTCTGTGGGAAAATCCCATGGTTTCCCACCAATCCATTGAATCTGTCAGATTCCGAGGTAGGTGAGTTCCATGTTGAATCCTACCAGGGGGTCGTCCTGCTTGTGGCTGATGCCTGACCTCTATATTGTGTATCCAATGGGATGATGATGAGATTATGATGGTATGGAATGGTATGGATTCGCCAACGTGAGTGTGTTTATGGATTCATTCCACCAAACTATATACAACACATTAAAACACATTTTGTTACCCTCTGGTTCTGACATTCACAGTTTGCGGAAAATCCACCCATTAGTTCGGTAAACCATCTATTTCTATGGGCCATTGTCCATGGCTATGTTAAATAACCAGATGGTAACTACCAAAAAAAGAAACGATCTAAGTTAATTCCAATCAAAAATTAGTGGTGATATATTCTTTTTTCGCTGGAGGGTGAATTATATAGCATGTAGCCAACCTGAAGTAGATAGACTGGGCCTCAATTCCAATTTTTCGGATAAACTTTTGGGGTGATCCCAGTCCCCCACTGAAATCTTGACATGGGTACAATGTGGTGCCACCCAATGTTCTTTGTTGGTTTAGTTTCATCCCCTAAAACTGTAGTTCTACCAACTTAACCACGGTGACATATGAGATCTTTCAACCATCAGTGGATTAGGCTCTATATCTCTAAATGAATGACTATATATATATGTATAGTATGTACATATATCCATATACATACATATATATATACACAGTACATATATATATATATATCTACAGTACATATATATATATATACAGTACATATATATATATATGTATATACAGTACATGTATATATATACATATATATATATATAAAACCTATCCAGCTGGGATCCCCCATGACTATGGAACCGGCACCATCCGTACCTTCTGAAATCATCGCTGAGGGGTTCGTCTGCACCACGCTACTAAGCCTCTTCAGAGGCTTGGTGAGGCAGCGAAACCATCGGAAAACCCTTGGGATTTCATGAAAATTGTCGCTGATTTATAGCTGATTTCTGATAAGTTGACTTTGAATTTGGTGAATCTTTGGGATGATGGGATTATACATATGTATATGTATATGTATATATAACCAGGATAACTATATGTATATATGGGATTATACATGTGTATATTATACATGTGTATATATATATGGTACTTATAACTATAGTTATGGTACTTATATACATATATATATATAATAACCAGGATTTATGGTACTTAAAACTATACTTAATGGGTTTTATAAATCAACAGACATCACTGGGGGGGCCTCACCTTGTTTGGTATAGAAAGAACCCAGGCTGATGCTTGTTTTTACCTTCAAGGGAAGGTATGACAAAATCACTCTCAATCTCGATAACAAAAACTATTATCTTAATAAAATTGACAATCCTTAATTAATAAATATATATTGATGAACTATGATTCTTTTACATGGATCTTGATAATCTTAATAAAATCTGCAACATCCTGCAGAAACATTGGAACTCCTCAGAAACGTCTCCACGACCTCGCGAAAACCTCTTGAAGTTTCACTGGTAGGTCCGATAGAAAAATGACAATTGGATACTGATCCAGATGATACCAATCCTATTCGCTCCTTCGGTCCTATTCCATTCTGTTCATCCAGAAATCTCCGACTGTTTCTGCCGGTAACTTCCTGAAATTCATAGCCCTCCCATCCACACTTTCTGATGGTCGTGGGTCACGAATTTCCCACATGAAAAGCACCGGTGATAGATTCACCATAAAAAAGAGTTGCCCTACTTTTTGTCAGCAGTTGTGCATATGTTTCCCTTGAATAAACCACATTTTGCCTGCAAATGTTTTCAGTATTCACCTCCACCTATCTTTACGACAGTACTTATTCATGGCGTTCATGGTTTACATTACATTGTAGAACATGTAAAAACAAAAAAACAGCAGGTGTCAGACAGGTGGTTTTCCATTTTCCCCAAGATTTATCGTTCTCAGCGCACATACCTCTAGGATGAGCAAAACGAAAGATGGAATTTTGGTTTCTGGAGAGATCCTGGGGCAAAAAAACATCAAGTCGTCATCTTTTCTTCATGTTTCATCAGCTGTCCAGTTTTTCCAGGGAATTATCTTAAAAAACAGCCTGGCTCATCATCGTTCATACCATTTCCCCACCATAGCAGTGTTCAAAACCCGTCCCATTTCGTCCCTTTAAAAGCTGGTTGAAAACCCATTTCGGCCAGGGGCTCACTTTGGGCATAAATTCGGGCTCACTTGGGGCATAATTTTTTAAGGTTCACTTGGTGCATAAAATGGGCTCACTTGGGGCATACGTGGCTCACTTGGGGCATACGTGGGCTCACTTGGGGCATACGTGGGCTCACTTGGGGCATAATGGGCTCACTTGGGGCATAAGTGGGCTCACTTGGGGCACAACTGGACTCACTTGGGGCATAACTGGACTCACTTGGGGCATAACTGGACTCACTTGGGGCATAAAGAGAAAAGGAAAAGTAAGGCTTTATATCTTCAACTTGATGTAAGAACTTCCACGACACCTTTAGGGTTTATATGTTGTTGCACTTAATGTAAGAAGGGCCACAGCACCTTTAGGGTTTATTTGTTGTTGAAGTTAATATAAGAAGAAAGAAGGGCCACGACACCTTTAGGGTTTATATGTTGTTTCACTTAATGTAAGAAGGGCCACGACACCTTTAGGGTTTATATTTTGTTGCACTTAATGTAAGAAGAGCCACGACACCTTCAGGGTATATATGTTGTTGCACTTAATGTAAGAAGAAAGAAGAGCCACGACACCTTTAGGGTTTGTTGATACGTCGTGAAAAGTTAAGGCATCAACAAACCCTGTACAGTTCCACTGTGGCACGCCGTAATACTTCCTCGCTCTTGCGCTGAGCCCGACACGGTGGGGATTTATCCACTTTACGCCCCAAGAGAGACTAAATTTTACGCCCTAAGCGAACCTCCACCCACAGATTTCCCAGTAAATGAATTGGAATATGCCCCAATATATTTATATATTGCATTGTATCACATATAATCATCACCAATCATTCTATCAATTACTCCTTTGATGGCTAGTTTCGCCCATAAGACCTTAATGTTCGTTAAATCCCCATTAAATCGCACCTATATCGCACAAGAGATGCCGAAGATATATACCTATGGAAAACACCGAAAAATCGAGAGTGGTGGCAATGCGTGTCCGGACGTGGTTCGACGCTGATACGCTGGTACGCTGATACGCTGTTACGCTGATACGCTGTTACGCTGATTCGCTGATAGGCTGATACACTGTTACGCTGATACGCGGATACGCTGAAACGGTGTAATCGAGTTCCTACCTGAACCTGGAAAGACATAGAGTCTCTATGTGGTGCCGTGCCGTTGTAACAAAGACATGGATATGTCTAAGTTGGGATTTTCATCATATCCCAACTTGTGGGCTTGAAAATCCATGAAATTCTACCCATAAGTTGGTATCCCAAATGGTCTGCACCCCAAGTAGACTTCCAACTATATTAATGGCACAATAAAACAAAGATGAATAAAATAGTCCTATGATTCACATTCATATGCTCGACAGAGCCACCAACAAACATTGTGAAAATATCCCATTCATGCTTGGTACCCTGTTTTGGTGCAGCTCCAGTGAATTAAGTTGATATTTCGAACTATATAGTTATGTCCCCCATAAATCCATAAATATCATCGAAGTAACTTCCTGGAAAGAATCAACTCTATCCTCGTTGATTGTATATCCTACTGCTTCATATAAAATCCCATTAAACAACCATAGTTCAAGGGGCCAAATCCCATATCTACATCGTCAAAAGCCATAGTTATAGCATACCGTGAGGAATCATCTCACTTAGTAAGTGGTGAATTACCCCTCTTTTGATCGAAAAAGTCGCCAGTGGATGATCGCATTTATAAATGGGTTACCATCTGGTTATTTAACATAGCCATGGTATAGATGGCCCATTTATAGATGGTTTTCCCAGCTATAAACCTCCATTTATAAGGGATTTTCCATGGCTAGTTATAACCGTCAGTAACTACAACCACGAGCCGTGGGATGATCCTCCAGTCGTAGTTTCCCCAGCAAAAAAGCTCTATTTCGTTCGGCGATTTCCCACATCTTTCCTATAGAAACCTGAATAAAACAGGCGATTTCCCACATCTTTCCTATAGACTCCTATGATTTTCCCATATGTTTTTCGTATGAGGCGGGAGTTTTTTTTTAATAAAGGCTAGTATAATCCCATGTAATCACTCAACCATCGCGTATCAGGTTCCACTTGTATTCTCCAAAAATCATCTTTGATGGTTCAAAACCTAGACATATATCTAGCCATTATAATTATATACCCATTCTATCTCCCTTATGGTTGGTAGTACAGGCACGAAATCTCTGGGTAAATTTGAATATGTCACTAGCCTGAAACTTGCGGCCATTTGGGCATAGTTACCCGAATCCTAACTATGATTCCAGGGTTCGGTCGCGACGTGAGGTCGTGATCAAATTTAGCCATTTATATAATTCTATATCTACAACGTGGGGCCCCCCGATGTTTGTTGCTTTACAAACCCCATGAACTATAGTTATAAGTACCATATAGCTGGTTATTGGAGTTATGTTCACCAACTTAGATATCGTTTGGGGACCCCACATTGTATAATATATATCATATATCATATATCATACATCATGCATCATACATCATATCATATCATGGCCAATCTTAGATACCCTGCAAAAAAATAAATTCTTAGCTGGTGAACGTAGACAATCCCATTGATAATCCAAAAGACTAAAGGATTAGTTTCTACCCATCCAAGATTGACCTAGATGTATATTATATAAAATATCTATATAAGCTAGTATAAGTCCGAACAAAGCAACCAATCAATCAGGGTATTCTGTTCATGGTTCAATTCAACATATCATTCATCATATATCATAATATATTATAATACACCACTGCAAAATTAAGATAGCTATTGAAAATTGCACCTTTAGTTTGTTAATTTACCTATTAAAGATGGTGATTTAAAATTCGCTATGTTAGTTTACCAGAGAGTTATCACATGTGAGTCACATTATTTATGTTGACCTAGAAACTGGTTTTAATGCCATTTCTCATCACCCTCTTCTATGAATTCCCATGAAATAACCAGTGATAATCTTCATGGTTTTCCCATGGTTTTCTATCAATCCAGTTGATTGACCTAGTTTTGTTCCTTGTGTTTTCACTGATTGTTTAACCATCCAGTTGATTAACAATTAGTGATACCATCTGGTTATTTAACATAGCCATGGAAAATCCACCCATGTTTAATAGGTAAACCATCTATTTCTATGGGCCATCTATACCATGGCTATGTTAAATAGCCAGAGGGTATTCCATTCATCTTTGTTGAATTTTGTCTATGAATTCCCATTATTTATAACCATGGTTGTCCCATATATTTCCCATATATTTCCCAGATATTTCATGGGTTATTTGACAGTTTGCCATGGAAAATCACCATTTTAATAGGTAAACCATCTATTTCTATGGCTTTTCCCATGGTTTTTTCCCCATCCCCACGATCTCCGACGCTTCGCCAGGTCACGGGGTGGTGTCTGAACTCAGCGTGCGCAGCGTGGAGCAGCTCTGCAGCACCGCACGGGCCGGGGCTTCGGCCTAGCACCGCCGAAGGGGAAAAATTGCAGCGGCCGGGCCGGAGGAAAAATTGCAGGGATATAAGGTAGCTGGGAAAATTTCTGAACTCAATGGAGGTTTCAAGCTGGGAAGTCTCTATAAATGGAGGCTGCTGGGAAAATCCAGTAAATTAACAGTTCGACCCTGCCAGATAGGGGTTGGAAGACTAGTTTCCACTAAAAATTTGTGATTTTCAGGGTCGAACTGTTAATTTACCAGAGGGTAAGGCATAATGAATATAAAACAATAGTGAATAACAAACAATATGATATAAACTATAATTCACTATGATATAAAACAATAGTGAATAATAAACATCATAGTGAATATAAAAACAATAATCATATAAATAGTAATAAATAATGATTCTAAGATAATAGCAATAGTAAACAAAATAGTGAATAATAATCTTTAGTGAATACAAAACAAGAGTAATAGCAATATGTATTTTACCAGGTCAACCGAATATGGGGTGAAATACAACACTATCCGCTAAGCAGCTGATACTTTTGAACCAACGCTACAGAGTAGATCGATGATATATACACTACATGGTTTTACTGCAG
>Ga0126342_10023735_pt1 | contig 10005 bp, 11 predicted proteins | sample Cyp1metagenome_FD_92528 | JGI IMG/M metagenome (GOLD analysis project Ga0126342, IMG submission 92528) | Coral microbial communities from Lord Howe Island, Old Settlement Bay, Australia - Cyphastrea 1 metagenome | ecosystem: Host-associated > Invertebrates > Cnidaria > Coral ... | reverse complement strand
TATAATTGATATCCAATACATAACGGCGAGAATTCCATGAATTGCACGGGCTGGCCCCCCAATACCCCCTAAGCTTGTGCTGAAGCACGGAGAACTCAGGTAGCTGACGCTACCTTTCGTGATGTGCAATGCCCTTTGAAACCAAATCTGTGAACAAATCTGGCCTCTACGGAAGTCTCGTCGACTTCTTTTCGTCGCCTTCTTCCGTGACCACGAGGCATCAGTGCGCTGCTGTACGTCCTTAGTGTATTGAATGCATGAACAAACCATGAGCCAACAGCCAAATGGTTCAAATATGTCCAAATTGACAAAAACAAACTCTTAGCGTGGAACAGCACTTGATTCTTTCTGAAGTTTGCTAGCTATTAAGCTGCCAGCTGTACGAGCCAAAAGACTGCAGCAAGTTCAAACAACCTACCCCAGAACTCATGGCATCACCTCGCATTACCTTCCCTATCACAGTCGTGCGTTTGTGCAGGAAGTTGCACTTTGGATAGGAATGTCAAACGAGACGAAGTGGAAACACATGAAAAAAAACGCATGGCGTGCAAACTGAGATACATGGCGTGCAAACCGAAAGAGACAAAATTAAGTGCAACAAAACCTCCAACATGTTCAAGAGTTGGGTTTTAAATCGTGCTGCTTTCTGCCCGTTCAGAAACATAAAGAGGGAATCGCTGATGCTGGGCGATCTCCGTATTATCCGTGTTTAAGAAACACCAAAGGACCAATTGACTTCACAGTGACAACAGCATTGCAGCTGACGGCTGGGTCAATTGAGATTGTGAGTTTTGCGGCCGTTCAAGGTAAAATGCAGGGGCTTGGCTGCAGCATGCGGATCATGCGGGAACAGTTTTCTTGTGCCTTTAAGGATGTGTCAGCATGTGCAACTCAAGGGTTTCTTTCTGAAGTATGTGGCCTGATTGGTATACCGGTTCTGGATTTCAGCAGTGGTGAGATGTGGTGAGATTCCGCTAGCAAGCGCACCTATTCAAAACATTACGCAATATCTTGAAGCGGAAACCACCGGAGGAGTAATTTTAGTTGCCTTTCTGTATGAACATTGGCAGTTGCCTTTGGCCTGTGTCAGTCTTCACCCTTCCTAAAACGTCCACCCAAGCCCACACACACATACTTCCGCATGGGTATTAACTTAGATGTATTAGGGTGCTGTTGGCGGATCGGCAGCTGCCCCTGCACTGGTTAAAACATGTTAAAACCATTGCAACCTCGCGGTTGTTGGCGTTTCAACTCGTTGCGCGGGTGAGCACATGCTAGCACTGGCCTCTTGGAATCCATACCCATCCATGCCCATTCCTATGTGCACAGGTCACGGTTGAGTCTCTATCTCAGGTAGCTCGACATTTGAGCCACTGGAATTCAAAATGCACACATCATTTCATTTGACTTGACACATGCTGTTGATCGAAACGATGCAAAGGACATCAAAGAACCATCTTCACCTTCGGACCGCCCAGGAAGGTTCACTCTTTGGGAAAAAAATGAAAGTTCAAAATTATTTCCTAAGGCTCCAGCCTACCAACATAGAAAAAACAATGATGTTAAATCTTGGAGATGTTAGCTATATAACACAACATCCATACAACATCAAAAATCCGTAAAAAAATGAAATCCTTGTCTCCCAGCTTCATCAGCTTCTGAACTTCTGTCACATTTATCCCACATCTCAAGAATTGTATCCTGTCCCCTAACCCCTCCCCTCCAAAACAATCCTAATGTCGAATCCGCACCTTTTTTTGACAGCGAACGAAGTGCCTATTTGATTGCCTGTAGATATAGACTGCGAACTGTCTATCTTGCATCCATCAACCACAATAAAAATCATAAAGGACACAATGCTATATTAAAAATTATTGGGGTGGTGTTCTTTAAATATCTCAGGAATTGTGTAGGTAATGCTTAAAACCTTCCTCGAAAAATTGAGTCAAAAAATGAAATGTCCTAAATTGGTCTTTTTGAACCCTTTGTCACACAATTTCAGGACACCTATACAAGTACTGGCCATTTACATTTTGAGGTGGTAAGAATCGTTTTTTTTCCACCAGCTTGTATTTGCCTGACTACCAACCTCCATTTGCTGTATAGTGTAGGCGATACGACCCAATGGATGTGTGTTTTGGATGTCTGTTTGTGTTTTATTTTTTTTCCTTTTTTGTCTTTGTCTGTTTGTGTTTGAACTGGGTTGGTCCACGTCTGCATGTTCGCACAGTTTCGTGACTCGCCGCGGCCGAATGAACATACAAGAAAATTATGATGATTCTTGGGTGGGGTGAAAAACGGATTGGGGTTGGCAAATATTATCCTTCATTTTTTTGGTTTGGTCCAACTAGAAAATGCCCAAACCCAGAATGTATGGACATGTGGATTTTATTTCTGAATCACGTTTTAATTGTTTCATGCTCTCAAGTCAATTAAGGGATTGCTTAGGTAGTGCTAAAGTCGTTCACGAAAAATGAGTCAAAAAATGAGGTGTCCTAAATTAGTCTTTTCGAACCCCTTTTCACACAATTGTAGGACACCTATACAAGTAATGGCCATTTACATTTTGAGGCGGTGAAACACAAAGGGGAGGAACACAACGAGGAAATGCAGATATAGACATAGAAACATTTTGAGATATCTCCATGTCCATGTCTCATTTTCTTTATATCCAAACATATGAAAGGTACTTTGAGGCCGCTGAAAATACCTTTAATTTTATAAGGTACCTTTTTGGGAAAAAAAATGGGACATTTTAGGATTCCGTTTCGGGAACCGATTTTCAGACATTTTGAGACAACTCCATTTCGAGGCGCGACGGGTGACACAACGGGGGCTCTTCAGAAAAATGTGGCCAAGAGGAAACGCAACAGCAACAGCAACAGCACAACCGGAGGAAACAACGAGGCAACACAACGAGGAATTGCTGCATTTCGTGGGCGGTCCGGCCTTTGCAAACATAGTGGAACAAGGAAACGCAACCGGGGAGACCACAACGGGTAAAACGCAACGAGAAAATGACAAATGGTGGGTAAATGGTGAATAAATAGGCAAAGCGGTTTTATTTTATGTGCAACAAGACATTAGTGGCCACCGCAGGCCCTTTGCTCTTGCGGTTTCTTTGCCTGAAGATGTGAGTGGAATTGGTCTTGCGAGCATGGCTGACATCTCACACATTTGCAATTCAGCCACGTGTGATTTCTACTTTGGTTGGAATCGAATCCCATTCTCACTTGTGCCTTCTCATCACATGCTGGACGGTCATGGATTTGTTGCACACATTACGCCACTGGTTAGACAACATACTGCTCACTCCACGCACTCCAGCCACTCTCAACACCTTGCACAGGCTGATAGAGGCAGTGCGAGTAGTGATGCAGCAGCCCCTCACCAGGCTGGTACCAACCGGCATCCATGGGGAGAAGAGGAAGAACTATATGATTTTGACCAGCAGACAGACGCATCACTTCCTGATTCATTGACGCAGTTTGAACAATGGCAGGGTGTACAAGTGTACAGCTTGGGCCATCCTGTGGTGCACTGTTCTGTCCGATGGTGCACTTACAATGTGATCCTCCATGAACTGGCACATTTCTTGAGAGAACATCTTCGTAACCTGATTGGCATCCACCATGTACAATGTGCCCTTGCGGGCCAACATGAGGCAGAAGAATCCATCATTCTGCAGTAAACTAACGGTTTGACACCTGGGTCAACAGAACAGCTTGTCATTTTGGATGTTGAGGTTCACTCTCAAGCACTTCCTGCAGGTCTCCTCCGAGCACCTGAGGTTACCCGAAGGGTTCATCGAGTAGTGCCACAATTCACCAGGGCATTCGTTCTGCGCCTAGCCAGATTGTCTAATTATTGCTTCATCCAGGGCGACAGGTGTCTGGTCTACTGGAATTTAGAATTGTGGGCGGAACAGGATACCAGGGTGCGCACAGTTCAACATGGCACTTACTTGAAAGTTGTTGCAACGCCTCCCTTGGATTCAACCGTCCCTACGGATGTTGCTTTCAATTTTGCAATTTCGGTTGATGAAGATGAAACCACGTCAGTTGCCGAATGCACAGCGCAACCTCGTGCACACCGGGCGCTTGCCTTGTATCAAGTCCAAAGCACACTTTCGAAAGTCGAAGTAGCTGCTCCTGGGTTACCACTTTCCTTTGCGTGTCATCAGGGATGTGAATCAAAAGTCCATGCGCTTGATTTGTATTCGCCAGAGCGACGGGCCCTGTCGCAACACCAGAGCAACGACCAGACAGTAAGCTGGTTGCGCCAACTACGACATGCCTTCAACTTGGATGGGTTTGTTGAATGCACAGAAGAAGGGTTTGTTGCCTACATCACGACATGGTTTGCAGATCATTCCCACAATCCACGCCGACCTGTCCGTATTGCAGCTGTTGAAATCGGCAGTTGGCAGGATCAGATCATGGAGGCATGGCGTGATAAGATTGATCCTACAGCACTGACTGACATTAGGTTTATCTCTCCTACGCCACCCAGCACTGAAACTGAGACGACCCTGGTGCTGGAACAAAATCGAGTTGACCTCACACACTCTGCAGGTGTCATTTCTGTGATAAAGCAAGATAGACGTCATGCTTCCACAGGCATGTTGCAGTTTCTGTAGGTCGAATGGTGTCCCAGGCAATGATCCTGCGCGTAATGCATCTCCAAGATTCGTGTGTGTTACGAAGATGTGCAGTGACCTACAGAGGTGTGGCACTACGAACAGGTGACCTTGAAGACATTGAGTCAGGGTTTGGCTTGGTTGTGCATGTGCCACCGGCACTAGCCAATGACATTTTGCCCACCAATGTCAACCATTTGCAGCTTTGGGCTCCCGCCATGGCAGCTGCCATGGATGCACATGAACCTGAAGTTGAAGATGATAATATCGCATTTCTGCAGCAAACGCCAAAGAGCCCAACTGCCCAAAGTCGAGGGCCAAGCCCTTTGACTTGCAAACCAGGTGACGTTGATGATGGTAGGGAGCTCCCTATGACTTTTCCTGGTTCGGACTTACCACGACGCAGATTGCCGTGGCATGATGGGGGTGAAGACTGGATTCCAGTACTGGTCAACTCTTCCAGATGCAAGGGGTCCGTGATGTTTGGAATGACGAACTTACCATGCCAGTTACCACATGGTTTATTCATCACAATCCACGTACCTCATGTAGGAGACCACGGTATGTGCAACTACATGGTCATCCTGTTACATGGATTGATGATTTGAGAACGGCATGGGTTGATGAATCAAAGACGACCTTTTGCCATCCGGATTGTGCAACCACGTCCACCTCAATTCTGCACAGAGCCCAGTGCTTGCCGCATTCTCTTGGAACAAGGTCGTCATGAACAACATGTTGCGGTGATTATGCATGACAGCTCTGCTTGAGGGGTTCACTCGAGATGCATTATCCTGGGCGCCTTTTCCGTCCCTGCCCAGCTCAGTTTGCCTGTTGTTATCAATATCATGGAGCTTGCCTTTTTTTGTGCAAATAGGCACTGCATGCTGATCAGCGAAGGTAGGGTATTGGAAGACAATGAACTGATGCCTGTGCGCTCAGGAATGTGCCTCAATGTCCGTGTGGAACCTGCACCTGATTCTACACCGCCAGAGGATCCGACCAGGCACTTGCATTTTGAGGACTTGTCCCTTATGCAGTTTTCTTCTTATTCGTCCCACGCTGATGCCCCAGCGCAGCCTGCAAATGCATGCCCACTCAATCCTTATGCGCAAATATTTCAACCAGAAAGACCAAATTTATGGCTGTACCCCGAGTACATCCAGACATTGCATGCGGAATTTGCTCAGCATGCATTCGCATGGGAATATGAGATGGCATCGACGCAGGTGCTAGTGTGGTTTGTTGATCACCGATTTCATTTTCCGACTTGTCGTTTTCCACGGCCTGTGACCCTGTATGAAGATTTTTCTGACTGGGAACATCGGATTAAGCAAGCCTGGAATGATTCCTGCAAAATGACCTTGCAGTTGAAATTGCTGTGGTTTCACCAACTCCACCAGGGGTTGCCGCACATGTGATCATCACCCAGGCACCCAATGATGACTGGGCTACTTCGCTTGTTTCAATTTTGACACTGATGTTGGACCACAAATAATGCGAGTTGCTATCACCACACCTGAGAGAGTGACATTCGAACATGTACTCCAGGCGGTAGGATGTGATGCGGCTTGCTGGCTATAGTTTGACCCTTGTAATTGCAGTGACTCCATCAGAGTACTCCACAGAACCCTTGGATGTCGAAGAGTCCCCCTTTTTGTAATTGCCTATGCAGACACCAGCTGCCACTGAGGAGGGCTGTTTGAAAATCAATTTTGAAGCTGCCAGCAAGGCCCTAGATCGACTGGATACGCACTTTACATTGCCGACATATGATGTCGAGAATGCCTTGAGTGGGAAGGCCCATTGGCTTCCGCAATGCCTTCCTTGGCTGAGAACAGACTGGTTCACTTGGGATCGTTCCATTGAACATATTTCAGTGTATTATGATGGATCGTTTCTTAGGCAAGAAGGAACAGCGGGTGCAGCAGCTGTGGCATTTGTTTACCACAGTGGTCATTGGCAATTTGCTGGTGCTGTCTCAGCTTCCATCCCATCACCTGAATTTGGCTCTTACGCTGCTGAAATGCGGGCTGCAATGATTGCCACCAAACAGGCTTATGACCTTGTTAAGATTGCCGTTGAGGTGTTTGGATGTAGGCCCAGTATCTCATTTCATTTTGGATCCTTATCAGTGGGGAGACAAGCTGAAGGACTTTGGCAAGCCAAGAAGGACAAGATTGCTTGTCATGCTGTCCGTCGCATTTTGCGTATCATGCATTCCAGATGGCATATCCGATGCAAACATGTCTTTCTGCCTGGCCACAGTCAGTGGCGACCCACATCGCTGATGCCCTTGCTTTGTGTGCTGCCCAAGGACATCCGCTTCAAGATTGGAGTTCCTTGTTTGCTATGTTGACCAATCGCACATTTGTACAGGCACTGGCATGGGGATGGGCATTTCAACACCCCACTTTCGGAGACTCATGATCAAATGATGTGCTGCTTTTTCCAACAAAGCCTCACACCTCGCCTGACCCTGCTGCGGTAGGACCATTTCAGGTTGATGGACAAGTACCCGCTAAGGACCATGCAGTTGTCAGGTTGAATATTTTCACCTGTAATGTGTTGACTCTTATGGGAAGCAGTGACAGTGTTGAGCATGCCACACTGGGCCCTGCTAGGTTGCAATCCATTGTGCGACAATTCCACCATGAGAATGTCACCATTTTCGCATTGCAAGAGACCAGGTTGAGAACTCCCTTGCGCTTGCAGCATCCGGAGTACCACTTGTGGCACTCTCCGGCCAACAGCCGAGGTCAGTTTGGTATGATGCTGGGATTTGCGAAAAAAACAGCCCATTGCCTTCCAACAAGATGGAACACCCCACCAAAGTGGGTAGCTCGGAGAGCAGGTGCTGTCTGTTGTGGCCGCTGACCCACGGTTTCTGATCATCAAAGTGCAGTCTATAGTGGGGCTGAACCAGATATCATTGAAGCTTTTTGGCATTCCGTGGCCTCTGCCATACCCCATAGGTTTGATGACTGGCCGAAACTGCTGCTTGCAGATGCCAATTGTCGCTTCGGAGATTGCCCTAATCAACATATTGGCGATCATGATGCTGAGACCTCAAAACTCAAGAGTGAAGCGTTCTGCCACTTTGTTGTCTCCCAATATCTGCTTATTCCTGCTTCCTTTGCATCTTGCCATTCTGGCCCGTCAGGGACGTGGCGTCATCCAAATGGCGAATGGACAAGGAATCATGTGATTGGAGTGAGTACTTGTTGGCCGCTGTTGAACTGCCAGTCATGGGTTGGCATAGACATGGATATCACCCTCCACAAGGAGACTGCAGACCTGCCAGAGTCTCGCTTGAGTGGCATGCGGAGGCCAGATCCTCGAGACCATCTAGACGCCCGCAGAAGTGCCCTGCGCAACTCTGTACGCAGGCTCTTTCCAGCCTGAAACACACATGGGTATCTAGTCCATGGATGGGTCTTGATGTGCACACCCATTACCATTCCTTGCAACAGGATTTAGCCACATGTACTAGACACGCCAGCCACAGCTTTACACGACCACCACGCAAGCAGACGATGTCTGAAGACACATGGACGTTGGTCCGCACAAAGCGCAGATGGAGACGAAATCTGGCTGCCTGCCAGCAGCTGCAACGTAAGACCTTGTTGCAAGCCTTCCTGTTGACATGGAGACAAACATGCTTCAAGACGGCAGTGGTGGACGATTCATTGAGTTGTAGGATTGAATTTGACATAATCCTGAAAAAGCTTGATGTGGATATTGCCACTGCACTTCACCAGTTTCGAAGCCATGGGAGACAGGTGACGCAAGCCTTGCGACATGATGATGCACGATTCTACGCGTCTCTAGCCCAAGAAAGTTATCAATGGTTGAGCCACAACACGCTCGTCAGTTCTGGCAAGTGCTTCGAAGAAATTTGCCGCGATTCCGACAACGGCGAATCGGGTATGCCCCTCTGAAAATCGATGCCCTTGAGGATCAATGGATGCCGCATTTTTGTCAGCTTGAAGTAGGGAAGGTCACCACGCCCAGCAAACTGCTGGCTGACTGTCACTCTAGACAATCGCAGACCGCAATCCAGCAAAGAACTTTTGATATTGTTGACTTGCCATCGATCAGACAGCTGGAGGATGTCCTCAGGCAAACGCCAGCAGGCAAGGCGACAGGGTATGACGTCCTGCCATCGTTGTTGTTTCGGCAATATCCATGTGAATTGGCTGAGATGTTCCTTCCACCCATGCTCAAAATGTATGTTTGGCAGCACAAACCTATAGCAGGCAAGGGGGGCCAACTCGCCGTCATTCACAAAAAAGGGAGCCTATTTGCAGCGCAGAACTATCGAGGCATCATGCTTCTTCCAACCTTCACCAAGCGGGTACACGCATTGCTGCGGACCCAGATCATGGATTTGCTTCATCGCCAAAGGCCACCCGGCCAGCTAGGAGGGTTTGCCCATCAACAGGTGATGTATGGATCCCAATCCTTACAAGTGTTTGGCCGTATAATGGATGGACAAAACATCACAACAGGCATCCTTTCCCTAGATTTGACGACGGCATTCCATGGACTAGTCCGAGAATGGACATCTGGCATCCATGTGGATGAGGATTTGGAAGAAGTGCTAGCGGCTATGGACCAGGAAGCCCTGCCCATTGCAGACATGTGTGCCCGCCTGCACTTACCTTGCCTGGGGCCCCAGCTTTCCTGATCCAACTGATCAAGGATGTCCACGCTAACACATGGATGACGGTAGCACAGAATATGGCTACCACAAAACGAGGCACCCGACCAGGCAGCCCACTTGCTGATTGCATTTTCCATGTGTTGATGTCTGACATCCTGCATCACTTGCAAACATGGATTGATTCACAGGATGCCTTCAATGCCATGCAGAGAGCTTGATTCATATCCCAGGAAGTTTTGTGGCATGGGCGGGTGATTTGACACCATTCCGTGGGCCACCCGTAATGCTGCAGACATGCCCGGAGCGCTCCGATCTGTGCTGACGTTTGTGATGCAACTTTTTCAACGTTATGGATTTTTGCTCAATTTAGAGAAAGGCAACACAAGTGCAGTGGTCTCCTTTCGAGGGACCGGAGCACCGCTGCTCCGGCAGCGTTTCCAATTGGGACCACGCCCAGGTGACACTGTGCAGATTGCTGGCCAGAATGTTTTCCTGCACTGGCCGTCTACTTATTATAATTGTGATTGTCTACTTATTCTGAAGAGATTGCAATTATAACTATAGTAATTGTAGTAGAACTTTACATATTGTAAATCTAATCTAATTCTTTTTTTCTGTTTTTCATTTTTTTTTTTTTTTTTTTTTTTTTTTTTTTTTTTTTTTTTTTTTTTTTTTTTTTTTTTTTTTTTTTTTTTTTTTT
>Ga0126342_10023734_pt1 | contig 10005 bp, 13 predicted proteins | sample Cyp1metagenome_FD_92528 | JGI IMG/M metagenome (GOLD analysis project Ga0126342, IMG submission 92528) | Coral microbial communities from Lord Howe Island, Old Settlement Bay, Australia - Cyphastrea 1 metagenome | ecosystem: Host-associated > Invertebrates > Cnidaria > Coral ... | reverse complement strand
TTAACGGGGTGCGACCCCATCAAAATAATTTTCCAACGAGGGGTCAGGTGCCAAACAATTATTTCGAAATAATTTTGGTTGAGCCTATCGTAGCATTGCCGTTTTGTGGTGTCAAGAATGTTTGTCCATTGTCCAATGAAACTGCCGAAGCTTCAGTAGCCGTTTAATCACCCCTGCCCTAGTTACACCCCCCTCCCCCCCTTACAAGAATAAAACATAACTGTTTCAATGGGGCTTGACATACATTCGATTCATCGACTTGACCTAGGAACACCTGAAAAAAATCCATTAACCCCCCCTCAAAATGTCTTTCCCCAGGGGTTCCCTAGAATGATATTATTTCAAAAACATTTTGACCCCCTTTCACATAATTATTTTTCAGGGAGTGCCACATGTCAAGCTTCAACCCCAAGTGTTCTCCACCCCCCCCTTCCACTCCAACTCAATGTTTCAAACATGTTTTGAAATATGAGGGACGCCTTCAGAGAATGCCCCGTCAGTATGCATCAGAAATCTCAGAATAACAGAAGGATACCCCTATAAAGAAATTTAGCGACTAAAGGGAAAGCGTAGCATTGCGTAGCCTACTGAAACAGAATTGAAGAAAATCACAAAGTACATTATATCAGGAAATCCTGCACAATGTTGGCTTTGCAAAGGCGTTTTACTATTTTTTAGGTATGTTTGTTGTTTTTTTAGGATCGCTGCGTTGCAAATCCGGAAGCGCAAATAAATTTAAACATCATGTTTCATGTGTGCTCCCTCCCAGTCATCTCAGAATCTCCCTTCAATTTAAATTGCACCAAGAACGCATCAAAATTTGCAACCCGCAACCAAAAAACGTTCTTTGAGAAATTATTTTAGGGGTAATGGAGATCCCCTGCACTCCTCAAAAATCAAAGTGGGCAGCTGCCAGGACCATCTAACTTGCCCAGAAGCTGGAAACGAACTCAACAACATATAAAGACCGAATGCTTACCATCGTTCTTTGGAGGCAAATGAAAGGAATATGGGAAAAATATGGTGAAATAAGGGAAAATATGAAAGGGTAGGAAAACCACTACAGGAAAGAGCCAGGTTGAATACTATTTCGTGGGATTTCTCAAGGGGAGAAGTTATTTTAGGGGTATTGAAGATGCCCTGCACTTCTCAAAAAACAGCTACCAGAGCGACCCAACTCGCCCAGAGGCTGGGAAAAACTCAAAAACCTACAAAAACCGAATGCTTGCCCTTTCCCACTCATTCCCACCGTCTTTTTTGACAGGACATGAAGGGAATATGGGAGAAATAGGGAGAAGTATGAAAAAATAGATAAACATACGAAATATGTAGGAAAAATTCAATAATGAAGATCATTATTGAACACCATTTTGCGGGAATTCCCAAGGGGAGAAGGTCTTATAGGTGTGTTTTTTTCTGACCACTTGAAGTGTATATATACGAAATTATTTCAAAACTATATTGACGGGTTGGGTTATATTAGGACACAACAAACCATGGCGTGAGGAGTCTTGAAAACGGAAGCAGTCAATGAACCAACAGGGGGGGCTTGCTTGTGAGATGACCCGTGGAACCCCCCTCAAAATAATAAAGGACCTTGAAATAATTTCATGGATTTTGGATAATATTTAGGGGGTCTGTTTCTGGAAATTATTTCCGGGTATCTGCACTTAAGGATGTGAAATATAGCAAAGGTCAACCCACCCTGAAAATAATTTTGGAAATTATTTTTAGGGGGGGACGGGGGCCCCTAGCTTAGGTAGGGGTGATTATGATATACTGTATATATATATATGATATATATGATATATGATATCCCGCAAATCTGCCTGATTTCTGCGACGGGGATGACTCAGTCCATCAGGCGGAAGATTCGGACGAGGAGGAGGCCCATCTCTATGTGACCTTCGAATTGGCCCCGGTGTCGATTGGATATCGATTAGGGGAAGGCAATGGAAGGCATTAAATGGGCATTAAATGACGTCAGGGGATAGTGATATAGCTGAAGCATGACCAGTAATCATGAATGTCTGGCGAAGTTAGTTGGCAATGGATCATTCAAATGGCTAGACAAACATCTACAAATGGATGTCAATAGGAGGACCCTGCCCCACTTAGTATATAGCTGGTTAGTGACCATAGTAGCCCATTTACACATTCTTGGTGATATCACCGTTTTTCTGACCAAGTCATTTATATAATTATATCGTCATTTGACAATTTTTTTCAGTTCCACATTTGGTGAATTCCACATTTTTGCAGCGAAAACATGGAAGGTTGACTCCACTTTTCAGGCGCCTCCTGTGCGCCGATCTTGGCGTTGTGCCCGCGCGGGCAAGTCCGAACGTGTGTGGCGCGGTGTGAAGGGTGAAGGGCTCGAAGGTGGGAGAAGACGATGGGTCAAAGTTGAAAACCTCGACCACGGATTGACTTGTCTACTTTGTTTTCAATGGAAATATTGGGGAAATATTGGGGTACTCAATTTTGACCCATACCCAAATGAGAAATTGGGGCTATACCCTCTATGGTTTTTCTATGGCTCATTTAATAGCTGATTTACTGTGAAAGATTTTTAGATTGTCCGTAGCTATGTGATTTTTTTCCAGAGGGTATAAGCAACACAAGCAACAATAACAAGAAGGATCAAGATGGGAATACCAGGACCAATCTGCGGGAAGATCTAACCATGGATCCAGCGGGGAACTTCCCCAGCTATCGAATGGATAGCTGGGATCATATCTGAGCAACCTGAACTTGTCTGCAGGCTATCTAAGGCTTTAAACTCTATTGCAGGTGGTTGTAGCTTGAGTTGGAGTGCCAAACAAAAATCGCTGCTTTCACCGAAACTGATTCAACGTTTGGTTTCTAGCAGTTAAAAGTAGGACAACAGGTGTTGTTCAACGACCATGTCAGGGGTGAAGCTGCATCAAATTGTGGAATCAACAGCAGTTTGCTTTGAATGTTAACTGCTGGCACCAGCAGTTTGCGATCAAATTTCGTTCATTTTCAATATTTTTGTCATTCAAATAACTCAGTCTGCACCTTTCTTTGTCCTCTAGCCACACGGTGTCGGTGGATCGGAACCTTGGTAAAGGTTTCAGGAGGCGCTTGGAGGGCACACTGGCAATGGATGGACACATTTAAGCCGACGGCCCACTTTTTAGCTCCCCAAAAGATGGACGAACCGGTGAAGTTATTCAATCCTACTAAAATGGTGATACATATGATAATCATATGATAATCATATGATAATCATATGATAATCATATGATAATCATATGATAATCATATGATAAATTGACACTTTTCGGCATCTTTTTTTGCGGAGAGTCTAAGCATTCCTAGCGTCTGACCCCCCTCGGATGGGATTCGATCCCAAGGGTGACGGCGCGATACAAACCTGAGGAGCGGGCCAGGGGGAACGCCGCGGTTCTGATTGGAAGAAAAGGAGGACACCAAGTCTAAGTCTATGGAGTCTATGGCTTTGTTTCTAATATTTCGCTAGATGATTTACAATTTTTGATAGATCTGATCTTATTATGATCTTAATTCATGAGAAATGGTGCAATGGTCATATTTGCCCGGTGGGCCATGGATCTCCATCTCCAGGTGAGTGCCGGTGCCAACGCCGGTGCCCGTTCGAATGGCACCAGAACGTCCAAGGGATCGGTTTCGAAAGGTGGGGATCAGCTGATTTGTTGATTCAGAGCTTGGTTCCACCCAAAAAATACCCTCTGGTAATGACTAACATAGCTATTGAAAATGGACATTTATAGTGGATTTTCCCATCAAAAATGGTGATTTTCCATAGCTACGTTAAATTACCAAAAAATAAAGAGCAGGACGCTGTGAGGTTGTGCACTTTTTATCATTTGAAAAAAACTGGGATGCTCTACCATTTGAAAAGACATGCACATGTTGAAGGGAGCACTCACTTCAAAGAGATGCATCACTCCTTTCAAGGGAATCATTTCAAGTGTTTGAAGATGTGTTGACTTAAAGGTTTGACTTAACAATGTCAATATCAAAATCAGTTCTAAAAATTCTTTGGATGCCTATGTTTTTGCAATGTTTTAAAAACACATTTTCAAAAATACATAAACAGACAAAATTGCCTAATCTGTGTACCAAGCCACCTAAGCTTCCCCCAGTGATGCCTTCATTTTGCCATGGTTTTTACATGGTTTTCTAATGGGACCACAGACCCAAAGCAAACAATAAAACAACTAAAAGCAAGTTTGCAACCCGTAAAGTGGGAGAACTAGCAAAGAGTCAGATCCTTCACTTTTGTGTTGTTTTCCCAGCCCTTCAAAAGAAACAAACAACGAACCAGAAAACATGAAACCAAAAAAAGATTGCACACCCCAAGGCGGGGAGTAGTGGCAGAGAGTTGGGTATTGTCATTTTTTCTTGTTTTTTAGTTTTGTTTAGCCATTGCAGAGATGCCAGGCAGGAATTGTCAATGGTTGCACAGTAGTTACATAACCATTGCAGATGTGCCAAGCAGAAACTGTCAGTGCATGTGTAAGAGAACAGTGAAAAGACCGCACTCTGAGGGTGTCCCCTTCTGAAAAAAACAGGTACCCAATGACCCCATAACTGTTGGTGATGTTTTGGTGGTCTCCAGTCTTAATCATTCCATAGTGTGATTTTTCATTTCAGTTTGGGTCTTGTTAGTGTCGCAATTTAAGTTGGGTCCAAGGACTTTACCCAGAGCCACAAAAAATGTCATGCGACTTTGACGCCGAAAAAAAAAACGAACTGCAGCAGAATTCTGCAGATGTCCCGTCGAAATCATGTGAAATGCGGTTGAATAAGATCAAAATCGATGACCGAACTTGAATCATTCAGGTGATTTTCAAAGAGGAAAATAAGCCTCCTTTTCAGACTTTTTGACCCCTTCCAGTTTCTTTTTGAATGTGGAACTAGTTGGTGATCTTGGTCGTTTTCCCCACCAGCTGTAGTAGATTCGATGATCTAAAAAAACCCAATTTGGGGACTGGACTGCTATGGAAAACGGACCATGTATAGATGATTTACTGTACCTATATTAGAAATAGTGCTTCTCCATAGCTGTGTTAAATTACCACAGGGTATACATACGTACACACGCACACACATATATATATACATAGATAATTGATATGCGCTATGTATACCTCTGCGGTTTTGAGACTCTTCGGCCTGTTTTTGTCTCCTCTGATAGTTGTAGTACACCGCGAGATGCCGAGAGTCACCTCCCAGGGTCCCAGGTTCCCAGAGGTTTTTTGTGTTTGAAATACAACGCGAGTGTTTGGAATATTTGAAGAACTGTGGCTTTCTACGGCTTTGTCCATTGGATATATTGGATACTCCAACTTGCTTGCTTGTGGACCGGAAAGGGGCGCATATGTTGATCAAATTTACATAGACCCTGGAAGAAATTCTACTAGAATCAATGGGAATTTCAGGATCCTAAATTGTAGGTACCTACCATATATAAGGCCCTGGCATAAGGAAACCAATCTTCCAAGGCCCTGGCATGGTCGAAGTGTTCGTTGGGTCAACAAAAATCACCCGATTGACGCTGCACAGGTCTGTCCGATCGAGAAGCCGTGCCCAACCGGTGGGGGAGCTCGCCGATGTTCGGGGGACATCGCATCGGTATTTTTTCATAGATCATCATAGATCAACGTTATGATCTTCATAGATCATCATGGATTCAATCGTTTTTTCCATAGATCTTCATAGATCTTCATAGATCATCATAGATCATTCTGATCATCATGGATTCATCAATCATAGTACATCTCTGAATACGGCTACACTGAGTAGCTGGTTTCCTCCACCATGATGTCAATGATGTTTTTTCGAAGCCACCACAGAGCGCTATTCCTGGGCTGTCTGGCCGCTGGCCCCCAAGGTTTTCAAAGACAGTATCGCAGCCGGTGCGGAATGGGCCATCGCGGTCATGGAAATTGCGGGACATCGGGTGACTGGCACTTTTTCTGGGAGAATATACCCACAGATCCCACATCCAGTTGAGAGTTCTTTTTTGCGTCGCTAAGACTGCAAAACGATATGATGTGATACCCTATATATATATATAGTTTAATGATGTTTTCATCAGTCGATCCTTATCATGATTTGTCATCAGTCCTGAACCTGGACATCCCCAGTTCAGTTCCAGGGTTTCCAACGGGTTGAAAACATGGAAACTGCACACATCGTGGAATTGTTCTGGAATTCCGAGCCCTTGGAGTTTGAAGATTTTGAAGCCGTCTCTGAGGTTTCGCAGAATGAGTTTGGTGCAAAAATGTGCAAAATCTCATGTTTGATTTTGGCAATTTCATCATCCCCTATTCTTTTGCTGATTCAACAAAAATCGCAGACTGTATCCATCAGTTGATCCCCAAACGGAACGTTTGGTTCGCTGAACTCTGGTGCGCAGTGATCTATCCACAAAATCGCGGTTCCAATCGCTTTCAACTCTTTCTGGTTGGTGGTTTGGAACATGAATTTTATTTTCCATTTCATATATGGGCTGTCATCCTTCCCATTGACGAACTCATATTTTTTAAGATGATTATTGCACCACCAACCAGTTAACATGTATTAATCATTGTTAACCATTATTAATCATTATTAGCACTGATTAACCACTATTAATAATGATTAACCATGATTAACCATTATTACCAGAGGGTTTTTCTCAAACTTCCAATGCACTGCTAAAAAGGAGGGGCTTGAGGTGCGATGAAGCTCGGCTGCTGGCTGCCATATGTGAAATAACTCAAGGGTGGAACATTTTTTTTATCATCCTGAAGTAATCTGATATAGATGGAATATGGAGTTTTCACCATTCTTCCCATTTTAGTGTGTGTTTTAAAGCCTTTTGTTTTTTTGACATGTCCATATTCTACTTCAGGATGATTATCAACCAGGAAGAATGAAACACGTGTTTAGCTCCCGAAGACACCATGCGATGGGATGGCCCAAAATTATATCGCGCACACACATACATATATATTGATACATTATTATTTTATGTATATGTATAATTCATACATACATATATATATATATATAGTAATGTATATATATATAATTATATATATTCCATAATCGCCGGGAGTCACTATATACTCCCTTGGTTCATCACCAGGGCGCTGCGCAAGCCGCGCAAGCCGCGCAAGCGCAAGCTGCACAAGCTGCGGCGCTGTCGAGTGCTGCCGCATGGCTGGGTGAACAGGTCGGGTGGCTGTCATGGTGATTTGTCATGGGATTGGGGATATACCATCTGGTTATTTAACAGTTTGCCATGGAAAATCACAATTTTTAATAGGTAAACCCAGGTAAACCATCTATAAATGGGCCATTTTCCATGGCTATGTTAAATAACCAGATGGTATATATATATATATACAAAAACTATGGCAAATCACCAGTTTAAATCCGCTATTTCTATGTCCATTTTCAATAGCAGTGGCTATATATATATATATTGGTTGGTGGTTTGGAACATGAATTTTATGACTTTCCATAATATATGGGATGTAATCCTTCCCATTGACTAATAAACCACCAACCAGTATATATATATATGGATCCATTTGATCACAACCAAACCCTGCGACGTCACTGGTTTCAGGTCAGATCCGATATCCAGTGTAACTGTTTCTGCCGTGTCCCGATAAATCGATGTCCATTATTTTCCAAAATTCAGAATTGATAATAATAATATATGCTGTATATATATATATATATATGGAATTTCGATTTATTTCATTTTCATTCTCTATCCACGGATTTGAAGAGGCCGTCAAAAAAACCGTTCCACAGCGACCAACGTCGTAACGTACCGTGCCAGGTGCCCGTGTCGCGTCGCGACAAGGGTCCCGAAAGGGCCAAGGCGGCCAAGGTGGCGTCGCCCGCGCCGGCCACAGCGAGCTGCTTGGAGCGAAAATGTCGGAGAATTTTTGGATCTGTCTATTATATGGGTTTATAATGGTATATATCTATAGTTAATTCTATAGATGGATCATTATATCTTCATGTTTTTGTTCATGTTTGTTCCCTGCTTGATTTCGGACAAGTTTGTCCTCCTTCCTTCCTCCGCTAGCCTCGACAAGTCGCCCAGCTTGTCGCGTCGCCAGCTTCCTTGCTAAGATGTCAGAACATTGGGTAACATTAAATGTCAGAATACTTCAGAAGGTATGTGAGATGAAATGTCATAACATATCTATAGTCTTAGAATGTCAGAACATATGTCAGATAGATCATCAGAATATGTGTCAAACTGTCAAAAAAGAAGTTTAAAAACATGTCATTGGTGAACAAAATTGAAGTTAAGCAATTTCGTTTTTTTTTCCGGCATGAACATAGGATTGACACCACAAAAAGCTGGAGTTTGGACCTATGTCTAGACATAGGTCCATGGAACCAGGATCCAAGCCATGGAACGTGGGATTTTGGATCGGAAACAGCACTTCAACAACACCGAATCAAGCAGCAGGAGTTTTTGAATTGGGTGGAAGCAGATGATGAAACTCATAGACACAGCAAACCTAGGTCTAAAACCAGAACATGGGTAAAGATTGGATAGATCATTGGTTCAATTTCCAGCAAGTGGGCTCATGTCAATCCATTAATGGCCATTTTCAATAGCTATGTTAAAATTACCAGAGGCTATCTAATATAGTTATATGATAGCTATCATAATCTAAAACCAACTGAATTCATCGTTCAAGGTGGTGCCCACAGTTTGAAGATGGTTTCCAACCCCCAAAAAACCATACAGATACTGATTTGCCTACCATACTACCATACACCTTGGATTGGTGGAGTTCTGTTTACCAACGCATCGCGATTCCCGAAGTGGGGACATCGAAACTCAGGTCAAAGCTGGAAACCCAGTCTGAGGCGCGGCAGTCGAAATCAGTGGGACATCACATTTTTGGGCACCTTCCGCATGATCCCACCAGCCACAGGTCCGCCTTGTTCACTCAGAGACATTGAGAAAAAAACGTGCGCGGGTGGCAGTCGGAGATGTCATGATGTCAATGTGTGGACCCAGGCCGTGGTTGGGTGAAAACGATGTGAAACGTAGATTTCGAAGTGGAAAACCGCCAGGTTTTCAGCATGGTTTCCTGCTGACCTGGGATTGGATTCATAGATATTCATAGGACATTTGCCGTTTGCCCCATTTTTTCATCGCCGAAGCATGGGTCGAATCCAGGCTGATACAGCAGGTGAATGATCTACGTTGTGACCTATTCCCCTTTGGAGATATGATTTTTACCAAAGAAAATATGCAATTTTGGGATAGTTTGTGGAGATGAGTGTCCAAGGGAGGTACAACGGATTGGTTTCAGGAGAAACGATGGATTTTACCAACCATTTTACCCTCACGCATTGGGTAGATTTTCCCAGCCACTTCTGGGAAAACCTAGGGATAACCTAGGCACTGCAGTTCCAGTTACAATATAGAACCATACTTACTTAGTGATAGGTCATCACCATGCTTATTCAGTTTAGTAATTCCAAGGACGGATCACAACTGCCGTATTTTTCGATGGCTTCCCATGGCCCGCAGCTTTAGCCGCTGGAAAAAAACACGTAAGAACCATGGGCGAACGGCTCCGAAAACCTTTGAACAAAACGGGGTCCAAAATGGTTTGGCACGTCATCCGAAAATGTGCCATTTTAGAGACCTTCGCAGCGTGGGTGAAACCAAATGAAAGCTCTGAATATGAGCACCAAAAATAGAGAACCGACTCACTTTGCAGGTCTTCGCGACAGATAAAAACCGATGGCCGGAGTGTCCCGCTGCAACCACATGCTAAAAGAAGAACAACAGCCATCTTAAAAACTGACCAGACCTTGGAAACCACAGCCAATTCAACCATCAACACCTATCAACACCTATCAACACCTATCAACACCTATCAACACCTATCAACACCTATCAACACCTATCAACACCTATCAACACCTATCAACACCTATCAACACCTATCAACACCT
>Ga0126342_10023733_pt1 | contig 10005 bp, 12 predicted proteins | sample Cyp1metagenome_FD_92528 | JGI IMG/M metagenome (GOLD analysis project Ga0126342, IMG submission 92528) | Coral microbial communities from Lord Howe Island, Old Settlement Bay, Australia - Cyphastrea 1 metagenome | ecosystem: Host-associated > Invertebrates > Cnidaria > Coral ... | reverse complement strand
TGATTCTGGGTTTTCTTTAGCATTCTTTTGGACTGTGTCAAAACATATCAAAACCAAAAAGCCTATCTTCTGGATGTCCTTCGCTCCAGTGAAAGCAATTTGAATAGCCAAGAGAGCAAGTTATAGTACGCAAGGAAGAAAAGGACGGATCTCTTGGAAAAGTCGCAAAGCTACTTTAGGTAGCGGTATGGCCTGTGCCACTGCTTGGACTGCTTCCGCTGCTGCCTGTGCACGTTGTCGTGCCACAGCTTCCGTTGAATCCTCAGAAGCCTGCCAACACTGAAATGATCAAAGTCAAAGGTAGTTTAATGCCAAGTTCGTATTAATATCCCCCCCTAGAAGGTAAGAGTCTCCACCAATTAAAGAACTAGGGCTTGTTATACATAACTATACTAATACATACATATACATACTAGTAAACAACATTAAACAACCAACCTGCCAATGGGTCGAGATTTCTCTCTTCAGTGGCAACCTCCCCAATATGGAGATGGTGAGAAGCATGGGCCTGGGACATCCAGGACCTTCAAAACATGACCTGAAACATACTTGTTCAACATGTTCAACCATTAAAAGACAATTAAAAACACACTTAAGAAAGATATAATTGATATATATATATATATATTGATATCATGTTATATCCTGACTAACACAAAATTAGGATTTCTGAGCATTGTGTTGTTTATATAATAGGGGGGATTGCGCATCTTTATTAATAGGGAGGGACCGACCCAAAGTTGTATTGCCAGATTTTTTGTGGAATGTGGTATGAACTACTTGGGGATGATTATTGCATATTATTGCTATGAACTTAGCGTTATACACTTCGCAAGAATGCCATAGAATGCTTATTTTGAGACACAGTTGTTTTCTCCGAGCTGACAGGAGAGCTGATTCTTGGTATCCGAGCACTCCGAGCACTCACCATTTTTTTTTTCTTTCGGTCTTTCGCAGCTGAAGTTCTGATTATTCAACACTCGCCACTTCGCCTGCGCAGCAGTCCCATTCACCTCTGGCGCCTGCCAAGTGGGAAATCGCCACGGTCTAAGCTAATGATTTATGATGCAATACAGGAAGGAAGCTGCCTTCAAATGTGTCACCACAAAACATACTGACTAGACAGGCAACCATTTGTTCTCATGTGTGCATGATTTCATCCTGAACTTGCTTTGCACAAAACAAAACGATGCTAATGCAATCCAGAATCAACTTGGAACGACATTTGCACATACAACGCATACAAAGGATGACACCAAAAGGTCGCAAGATGATGCAAGATGTCAAATGTGAGATTCTCACATATGAATCTCCCTACTTCTGTCAGCTGCCCATTCCGGTGAATTCCCAACTTCCCCACACCTCTCTGGAGTTCTGTCTGGCAAGGTGAGTGGGGCTTTTCGTACAGCGCACCTCACAAAGGTTCAGCCAACGCATCTCAATCCACTTGAAAGTCTTGTAGCCACTCAGTGAGTACTCTATACTCAAGCTGAAAAATATTGAAATGTTAAAATACCTCAATTGTTTCGTTTCCGAAGGACAAATGTTTGTACTTGATCCACGTTTGAGGTAGCAATCCAATCAAGTTTCCATGACACTGATGGATTATCGGAGTTCAGGCAAAAGGGAAAAAGATCCCGACCCTGAACAGCCTGAAGGGCCCAAAAACGTGGCGCCCGCGTGTGATTTCGCCTTCCCCCCAGATCTGCTGAGACTGTGATGTTGCACGCTTTTCCTCGTCACCAAGGCAGTTTCACGGCGCAATGAGCTGACCTGCTCGGAGGAATTCCGGAATGTATGCATCTAGATGGCGCCAAAAGGGGGGTGATCGCATCAACAGGGCCAAGGACATTCCAAGCACACCCAGCCACCAGCGCCATGATTGGCTTGTCAGAGCCTTTGCTGCAGCCTCCACCAAGAACAAGGCACAAAGAAGTTGCCATAGGACTTCACTGATGGAGGCATTCACCAAGTTCCGCATGAAGCGCTGCCACAAGCCCTCGCTGCAGTCTGGCAGGGATCGAATAGGATCCCAGCCTTCAACCCACGTAAGGCTGTCCTCATAAGCAATCTGAGGGTAAAGCCCACGGAAGGATGACAGGCGCAAAGGGACAATACGCGATGTATCAAGGTCCATGAGGAAAGCACTAGAAGCTCCTAAGGCTTTTTCCACCTCTGGAAACTTGGGTGCGTAGCAAGACGCGATGGAAGGAGATTGAAACCATCGCTGGGGATTTCTCAAAAGTCTCAGAATCGGCACAACAAAGTTATCCTCATCCTCAGAGACCTCTCCACCACCTGCACGAATCTCAGCAACCTCGCCTTGGTATTGGCTTCTGGAAGCACCTAGATCTTGTGCTGCTCGTGCCATGGCGAAATCTGAAGCATCCACTAGCACCAAACAGTACACGCGGCGGATCACCAAAGATCGGCACATGAGCTCAGCATTCTGTACACTGAGCGGAACACCTACTTTTTCCGTGAAACGCAAGAGTTCCAACACAATTTCCTCCTCACCACTGGGCCAGTCAAAGGCCGCAGAGGCCTTGGGCACAGTAACTCCAGCAGCAGGAAAGAAGAGCACGGCAGCTTTCTGGCTCTCAGCAGGCAAGGCTGCCTTTACTTCTTGCAAGCCTTGGAGCTGATGTAAAATGGCCATTTCAGCTGACCGCATTTCAAAAATCTCCGACCAGCGGGCAGCCAGTTTTCGGCAAATTAGGTGAGACTTGTATCGCTCCTCCTCACTTTTTCCGGGAATGGCAAAAAGCACCTTGTGACGCCTTGTCGATTTGCTGAGCCAGGAGGTCAAAGCTCCTTTATCCACATTCAAGGGCAATCCGATGTTCGGAAAGGAGGTGAGCACAAACTTCATCAAGGCCTGTGGAGTTTCGTGCATCTGAGTGATTGGGAAAATCTCCACGTTGCCCAAATGCTTTGCAAATTTCAGTACAGTTGGAAGTACTCTCACCTTCAACGGAAGCCACTTGGCTTGGTCATCTGTGAGATCTATCCGACCAAAGCGCACGAGGTGCCCGTATTTCTGAATCTGATTCTCCCAAAAGGGGTGGAACGAAGCACAGTGTGGGTTGTCAGGCCGAAACACCTGCACAATCCAAACATCATTGGAGAAAGTCACAAGCTCATGAAAATTGTCTCTCGTCAAGGGTACACTTTTGGCAGATTTTAGCTCTGATGCTGCCACTCCACCAGCTTCATCATATGCCCCGCGCTTAGACTCATCTGAGAGAGTCTCGTAGGCGATGGCAATCTTTGAAAATGCCTCCTGGCAAGAGCTGCAGTTCGGATTCCTGTCCAAGCTCAAAGCGATCAATTGAATGTTGAAAGCAATCGACGTTGGCAAAACAAAATAAACAAAACATGATGACATGATATATAAAAATATATGTGATATATCTCAAAGTCTCAAAGGCAAAAAAAAACAGGACGAAAGGCAAAGGTCGTCAACTTGTCCTGGTAACGGCTGGACAAAGCATACCCAGAAGATTCATGAAGATTCTGGGGCATGGGAGGGCATGGGCTCCTAGAAAAGAACCTGCTAAGCCTTAATATATCTTGAATTATCTTACTTAATAATTCTTAATATATTCTTAATATAATCTTAATATGCCTTAATAAATAAGTTTCATGTGTTGCTTATCTTTCATCAACTTTCATCACTGATATGTAACAGCTTTAGTCACCGGATGTCACTGGAATTCACAACGGATGTCCCCACCTGTCTGGATGCCATCTCTTTGCCAACGTCTTGTAGGCACGTTTGATGTCACCCGTTTCTGCATCACGGGTCACCCCGAGTACTCCATAGTAATCGTCCACTGTTTCTACCTGACGATCTATCTGTGTGTCCAAATTCTCACCAGCAATGATGATGGCACAAGTAGCCACAAAAATGGCCATCAAGCCTAAAGGTACTTTATGTGCCTGGACATACTGCATGGCCGCCTCTTTAAACGGCAGCTCAGGCTCCTCTTGTTTCTTCTTTCCGGAGCGTGTGTCCGGTGCCCTGAAATAGTTGTCTGCGCAGTTGATAGCCCACTGCAACAATCGTAAAAGGATGAAGGAATCGGTCCATTTTGTCGGAGCTGCATTTTGCAAAAGCACAGTGTCGACGTCGAGTTGCTCTGCTCGGTCGCTTCGGTCTTTGGCAGCTTTGGCACCTTTCCTCTGCACTGCTGGCATCACGCTCAGGCTCGGCCCTAACGGCCTTGAGCACTAACAGCTCAAGAACATGAGAAACGGCAATTGTACCATGGTTATCCATGGTCCTCATCCTACCTGCTTCGCACCCCATGGATTTCAACTGTCCGTATTTGAGAATCTGTCAGAGTTCTGTCTTTCTGTCATATGTCCAGAATCTATTCAATTCCATGATATAGTCATAATAGTCACAGTTAGTCACAATGTCTGAGCAGCTGAGCACAAATCTTCAAGGAATGCCGTCCAGTTCCCTCGCCTTGCCAGGAGGCAGGATCTCCTCCCGTGGTGTCACCGTACCGGTAGATTCATCATCCTGATCCAGTTTTTTTTCGTCAAAATTCAGAGCACAATGTGCCTGTTCCATCCAGCTCCTTCAACTGGGAACCGCAATGCCATTTCTGACACAAATCTGGAGCCTCCTGCGGCAACTGCAGGCGTCCCACATCTGGCCTGAGTGGTGTTTTTATGATTGACCAATAGACTTGTAGCTTCCCTCAAAACTTCCCAGGAAAACGGGGCTTTAGCATGGTTTGGTGTTTGAAACCTCTTTCAAGCTGATACTTAATTGGCACATTCCAAGGCATCAATGATCATCAATGACACGTTGGCATCAGATCCACAGCACTGAGGACTGCACTTGCGATGTTTCCCGCGGGGCGTGAACTGCGTTTCATGGCGCTGGTCCTTGGAGTCAGTCTTCAAATTTGGTAGCTTCACTGTACTTCAAAATCTATCTATAAGTTATTGTGCTTTAGAAATGCTGTGTTAGAAAACATGATTTCCAGTTATTCCATGACCCTGTGACAATCTCAGAGGAAGCCAGACAAGAACCTAGTTATTCAGATCATTTAAATTTAATTTAAGATCACGGTATACGGTATACAGTTGGCACTCCAGCTCTGGAAAGTCGCGGTCTGTGGGCCAAACCCACGCAGTGTCGGCCGCAGAGGCACGTGGTGAGCCCTGGTTGGACGGATCAGGACGGGAACAAAGGTCTTGGCAGTCAAACATTTTTTGGCAACCCTTTCCAAGGTACAGTCTGCACTGTATATAAACATTGACAAGATATGAAATATGTTGAAATAGTAAGGCGCAATCTGACATCAACACTCTTGCAAAATGACTTGAACATTTACAAACCAAAGTAAGTATAGGAAGATATAGTAAGTATATATTGAGCTGACACGCAGTTGCAGACTAAGCCCTAAAGAACGTCCAATGCAACCATCCTCGTGGAGAGCCTCAAAAACTGCACCATCAGCCTCTGCTAGTTCCCGCCGCCTCAGGCAAAAGGTAGAGGGAAGGAGATCCGTTGGCTGAAGTCCAAAATCATTTGACATTAAATTTTGAAGAATCCTGGAGACGTGTTCATATTGTTCGTCATTCGTCAGCAACATGGCAAAACCATTCAAAACATGCAAAAACAAGACAATGACAAGGCCTGCAACGAAGAACATCCATGTGGAGCTTCAGCAGTGCTCGATCTATACAGGATCAGGGCTGTGACCATCACCCGAGGGAAGGGCCTGTTCAAAGCACCTGCCAGCTCAGAGGAGGCCATGGCTTTTTTGGAGCTCTTGGGCTGTTCTGCTGGGCGTGGACTATCCATGGCCTGGTGAGCTGGTGCTTCATCGTCCAATCAAACACCATGAAGGACCATCAAGAACCATGAAGAACCATGAAGTGATGGTGCTGAAGTTCTGAAGTTCAATGGCCACCTTTCCATGTTTTTTGATAAAATCATCGGGTAATGTTTTCAAGACATAACTGACATTACTGTCAAGTCTGTGGTGAACCTTGCAAAGATCAGAGATGATCGGAGTCTCCATCTCTCTGCTGTCATCACTTTGAAGCTGAAAAGGCGATCAGCGGCGGCTGATTCGGCTGTCAGCATTATCAGTGCCGGCAAAGTCATATATCTGACATGTTCAATCGATTCTTCATGGATGTGGAATGTCTATGGAAACTTGCCTTAGAAATCCTCTATTATAATTTAATAAGTCAGCTGTTCCTTCTTGCAGGACATGGTGTCTTTTGGCATCATGGCATTTGCTGTCCCCGAATGGACTAGGTCCAGCCAACGCCGCTACTTCGCTTCCTGATCTTTGCGAGGAAAATCTGCGTTTAACGAGTCAGGGCAAAGATGCCTGCCGCAAATAGCGCTATTGGATGGTTTGGAGCAATGTTTATTGCAATGTTTTGCGAACGCCTTCCAAGGCTTCTGCAACTTTTGGAACACTTACTAAGCATGAGCACGAATGTGCAACCGTTTGGACATGCAGGTTCGCAAGCGTGCAGTCAATGGTCATACTCGCATACTTAGTTTTTGTCAAACTTGAGACATGCGCTTCAAGGAAGTCAGCCACTCGTTTGCGGAGCAGGACTTGTCTTTGCTTCTTGCAACCAACAAAAATTTGTTGCAAGGATCAGCACGCTTCAGCTGGCAGAAGCCAGCACAAAGGCATGTGCCAAGCATAGAACAACCAAGATACGATACTTTGCAACTTGTTGAGCCATCATTGAGCCATCTAGACTCTAGATTGGACATGCCATTGCATTACTCCTACATTTTGCCTGACGGCGGAAAGAAACAGAAAAGCAACTTATCATGTTGAGAGCCCCTTCCAAGGTGAAGCCAATCAAGAACAAAACGTCAATTTCAACTCCGTGATCAGTTGTGACATGCCCAACTTGGATGTTTGCTTTTCTGCCGTCGTGGTGATTCACTGCAGCTTCAGCCTCAAGCATTCGAGTCAGGTCGGCTGTGTGCAATTGTCTGCGCATCGGACTGCTGGGATCTGAAGGTTATGTGCAAATCCCCAAGAATTGTCAAGAACTGCTGTACTTTAATCTACAGTATATACTATCCCCTCCCGCTTCTCAGTCCTGAAGTTGACTTGTAGCTTCTGTCTAGTCATTCTTAGGCCAAAATGTCTTTGACTCTGTAAAATTAGTCGTGTAGCAGTATGGTCCGTTGATCTACGCCATTGGTGTTCTTGCAGCTTTCTGTGTCATTTGACGTGCGATAGGGCAAAGTCATTTCCAGATTTTACAGAATTGTTGCTGCACTGATCACACAGAAATCAGCAAATCTGTTGTCACCTCTTCAGACCAGGTACGAGCGGCAGCACACCTCATTTCTGTCCCTCCTGGGCTGCCTCCAAGTCGGCCTCAGAAATTTGCTGCGTCATGGGCAGTTCCTTTTCCATACTTTTCCTACAAAGCACTATATACTCCAGCTGATTTCTCCTCTATCACTTCCAAGTGCTGTGAAAATGTCGGTAAAAAATTGGTATACATTGTCACATGCCGTGCCCACCTTTTTCAAAACATACTTTTTCCATGAGAGAAGCATGCCATCCCCTCTTTGAGTAAGCATACCAATAGCCTCCTGGAATCAACAAATGTTGCAGTTTACAGGAGGGGCTTCCTAGCAGGTGCCTTGAACTGCTTGGAGGCCTTCTCTCGTGCTGCCTATGTTCAGCTGAGCCAGGTACAGTACACGATGTCTGAGAAAAAGGCACATTGCCATGAACTGAATCATGGCATATCATGCCCCAATATATAGTTGCACAAAACTCAGCTTTGGAAATTAGGAATAAAATCATCAGATCAGTGAGAAAGGCTGACACTTGTGATGCTTGTGGCCATGACGTCCAGCACTATTGCGTACTTTTGCAGGCGTAAGATGGCGTAAGCATGTGAAATCAAGCTGGTGGCCTTTCAACTCAAGTGTTTCAACTCCGTCCATAGAGTCATTCTATGTCATTCTCATGATTCTGAAATCTTTCAGAATATTTCAGAACTTCTCAAGCTCCCCGGCTCGGCCTTGTTTGGAGTATCTTCCGGCGATTTTTGAGCCTCCTTTGCCGCGGGTGGAGCCGCGGGAGCCACGGGAGCCACGGCCGCGGGAGCCGCCGGAGCTGAAGGCTTCGGTGGAGCCTTTGGGGGTTCCGATTTCTTGGCGAGTTCCGTCAGAGCGCCCGCAGCAGAAGCTATGGCCTCAGAAAGGCACAAAAATGGGCCGGTTTGCGATGTAAGGGGCGATTTCAAGAGCTAAATTATCTGAGGGGATCAGTGTTTCTCTCACTTGTAGTAAGCTTTGTCTCACTATTGATCACCTATTGATCAAAGTTGGAATCATGCTTCATCTGTGCATTGTGTGAAGTGCTCTTGTCAAAAGTTGCTGTTGCACATCTGCCATGTATTCGGTCCATGTATTCAGTCTGCAAAAGATCCAAAGAATTCCAAAGATTTCTATGAAGAGCTAGGTTCCCAGCCGTATCGCCATATTGGAAAGACCAATGGAGTGGATGTGTTTGCGAAGGGTATCGCAATGTGACAATACGGGATTAGGGGATATTAGGGGGCCATGTCATCAGGAAAACTGGCTTGTGCGTGAACATTCTGGAGAAGGTTGAGGCAAAATGAGGCAAAGGCCGACACACCACCGGCGAAAAAATTCGCGACCTTGGTGAGACACAGAAGAAAAATGGAGAAAAAGGCCTACCATGGCCTACCATTGCTCTTAGTGAGCATGTTTCAAACGCTAATATAGCGTTGCGCCGGGCTAATATAGAGACAGGTGGCGGCGTAACAACTTCCAAAAGTTGAAAGGGCCAACTGTTGAGAAACCCAAGGGGTCCAAAGGCACAGCCTCCAAACTAAGGTCGTAAAAACATTTAAAAACGATAATTTGGCTGTCACCAGTGCGTGCTGAGAGGTTCGCTCCTTCCACAGCACCCACCAGATTCTTTCCTGCTTGACTCAACAACTTTAAAGTCTGGATGTGTGTGTGTGTCTTCTTAGGTACTTGCTGGAAGAAGCAAACCGCGGTAAAATCACGAACAGATAAGAGAAACTGCCAAGCATTTTGAAATGTTGTATATAGTCTGGGACATGTGCATTTCCTGCCTGTCGTGATCACTCCATCAACGGAGCTTTTGATGTTTCCGGGGATGCTTGCAACATTGTCCACCTTTTTCATGCAAACAGCGAATAGCATCAGCATGGATTCAGTGTGCCGCTGATCTCTTTCTGCTTCTATTTGAAACGGCTGGAGGAGTTGAGTTTGCCACTGATTGTTTCACGGAATCGACCTCAGAAAGTGCATTCTTCATGCTCTCTGACATTCTCTTCACTGCAGAAGTTGAGGCTTTGACAGAATCCTTGACCTTTTTGGGGACGCTGGTCACAGTGTCCACCTTCAGGAGAGATCATATAGCTTAATAATGATTAATATAGACTAATAAAGGCCAAAGAGAGACCCAACTCACAGTTTGTGATCACAGGGACCAGACCGTTGAGGTGACGCCGCCGACCACGTTATCCGCGGTTTCCTGAGAATTTGAGGTGACAGGCCACTTCCACATCACAGGACAGGATGTGCACTGCAAGGCATCTGGGTGCGAAACCTTGACACGGCTTGGCAAGCTTACCTCAGTCGCAAAGTGATGAGATGGCGCCATGAAGACTTTATATTTGCGAAACCACGTGTTGAGGCGCTTGCAATTGCCTCAGCAGTTCGAGTAACGCCTGTCACCCACAATTCCCCAAAAGAAATCATTGGAAAACCCATGAGACTCTGGAAGAAATAGTTATATGAATTTATAACTATATAATACTATATAATACTATATAATACTATATAATACTATATAATACTATAATACTATATAATACTATATAATACTATATAATACTATATAATACTATATAATACTATATAATACTATATAATACTATATAATACTATATAATACTATATAATACTATATAATACTGTAT
>Ga0126342_10023732_pt1 | contig 10005 bp, 8 predicted proteins | sample Cyp1metagenome_FD_92528 | JGI IMG/M metagenome (GOLD analysis project Ga0126342, IMG submission 92528) | Coral microbial communities from Lord Howe Island, Old Settlement Bay, Australia - Cyphastrea 1 metagenome | ecosystem: Host-associated > Invertebrates > Cnidaria > Coral ... | reverse complement strand
TGATGTCTATCGAGGAGACCTCCCAGAATTATACCCTTTGATGTCTGTTGACGTCTTTCCGATCGGAATTTAAACATTGACAAATTTCAACATTGACCGCAGAGGTCATCAGTGTTTTCCTAGGGGTCGCAAGGGATCGGATGTGGTCACATCACCAATGCTTTTCTATTGTCAACCTTAGCGCTGACTGCAGGGGTTGCAGGGGATTTGGACTGGCCATAGCATCACCGACTCTGGTTCAACACGGCCGAGCGTTGGCGCTGAAGAGGTGTGACCCTTATGGCTGCAGCGCCTTGTCACAAAGATTGCAAGAAAGCCTACTGAAATGATGTGCCACCTTGCACCTGCGGAAGAGTTATTTGTTGCACGACAAATCAGCATGATTCCTAACCGTCTGTACCTCTTCTTTGTCGTCTCTGGTTCCCTGTTCTTCCGTCCTGCTGTTATTTATCTTCCTGCTTTCTCCCTGCACCTGCAGGCTTTGCTTCGTCTACGCGTTACTGCTCAGCGTAGATTCTGCTTGCGACCTTTGCATTCTGTTTGAGAAGCGCAAACGGCTGAAAGTTGTATCTTTGCGCGTTTTTGTGCCCAGTGCATGCACATGTGTTGCGCAAATCTGGAATGTAACAAGTTTGTACCTCTTGGTTCCCGTCTCTAGTGGGAGAGGAGAATGTGCTTTGTGAGATATCAAGCAACCTTTGCAGTTGTGGGTCGAATGATCAAAGCCAATGTTCCGACCAAGCTGTGGGAGTGATGGTGGTGATGCTAGCAACGCATTGGTGGCGGAGGCCTTGGTTTTGTCCCTGCCGGGAGAGCTTCGTTTTGGGTAGGTAGGTTGGGACCTTAACTGTAGAGATGCAGCACCGCGTCCAGAATGCAAGCTGTCAGGAACTGATAGCGCCTTAAGTTAAACAGCGTGCAAAATTTTTTCTTGCACAAAAATTTTTGAGCCAGGTGATTTGTTGCGCCTAGGAACGCGCGCGTACCTGCGTCACATCCTGGATATTATATGTCCAGTGAAAACCCAAAATGTTTTAACTTCCTTTGTACCTGTCTTTGATGTTTTGGGTTCTGTTTTGAACTATATGTTCATACCTTGTGGCGCATGTTGCACACACGCGTTCGGATGATCGAACTCTGTCTTTTTCGTTTGTGCGTTGGTTTTATTTGTTATTTTGAAACTGTAAGTTGGAGATGTTCCAACCCTATGTGATGTGACACAGTGTGAATGCAACATGTCTCAGTGATGTCCATCTTGTTGAAACAAACGTGAAACGATTTCTGTGATGTTCGTTTATGCGGTGCTGATCCTAATCTGGTATTTATTCTTTTTCGCAAGTGACGTTTGGTTTCAAGTGGGTTTTTTCCCACCCAATCTGCGATTTCCCACCCTTTCGTTTGCTGCACGACTGTCTTGTTCGTGCCTATGTCCCCTGAAGCCATCATTTCACTGACGGCGGCGATCAGCATTGGTTTCCGATACCTTGAACCAATCCACCATAACATGCAAACGGCTCAGAACCTTCAGGAGCAGAGGCTGTTGGATTTTGACAAGATAGTGAGTGCCTGCAAATGGATCATCCAACAGGTGGGCCGTCCGAAATATCTGGACAGCATTTGGAACCTTTGGTCCCAACTGTCCGAGAGTATGTTCACTCTCGAACGCACGTTGTGGCCGACCCAACCTCCGGAGACCGAATTGCATATCCGGCTCCCCCCACAACCACGTCCTCTATCCGACGTGTTGTTGGACAACTTTGACGAATATGCTGCCTATGCCCCGCAGCCATTGATCCTCTTGAGCGATTTCATCAATGGTTCGTGCAGGTGTACGACATTGTCCTCCATGCGGAGTTCAACAATATGCTACAGGATTCAATTTTGCTTTTCAGAACCATTGAATCGATGTTACGCACGAAGCAGCGCCCCCAGCCCCCGTTGCCGCAACCGGCAGCCGCTCCTGTGACAGCGGCTGCCCATTCAACAGCGGCACCATCGGCTGCTTCCACGATGCCTGTGGATCCCGAGCCTGAAGTGCGCGATGCTTCTGGAGAGGTATTGGCTTGGTATTAACATGAGCAACCCATGGAGGATGGATCCTTGCATGTGGAAACAGCTGGATATTTTCTCTTGCAATTGACCGGATGGATGCTTGCATGTGAAACAGCTGGATATTTTCTTTTGCAATGTGCCACGCTGGCAAACAGACCGATGAAGGTCGTATGATGTCTGCAACGGAAATTTGAGCGAGGATGGTGTGGCGTTGATCGTCACTATGGATGCGCAATCCAGCTTGGAACAATTGAGATTCTCCCCACGCTGTGTTTAAAAAGAATGTGCGAGTGTTTGCGTCGGATTGCATCAGTGATTTCAACTTCCACATGTTCACATGTTGTTTTCTTTTTGGTTTTATGTTTGTTTTGTTTTTCCTGGCGTTCCTCGTAACTTGGAAGGATGACTTCTTCACTTGGCGTCTTAGCGTGTAACTTAATACCAATTCCATCCATAACAGCGCAAACTTGAGAAATTACGCTGAACGGGTGAGCCAACTAAATACACTTAGCATTATTAAGGGGATGTCTTTTGTCCGAACTTTCTTAGCAACATTGTTCCTTTCAGAGAAGCATGAATTTTATGGCTGTTGCATGCTTTGAGAAGCATTGCTACCAGTCTTTTTTCTTTTATGTTCAGCGTCAAGCCCCTGGCTGGCAGGAAATTCAACCGTCGAATGCAAGCTATCCGCGCCGCGCTGAGGGAGCGCAAGAGAGCTGCTGATTCTTTGGGTTTGTCTCCCCGTTGCGTTCAAGTGGTTCTAGCAGCTTATATTGCTTCGCGATATGACCGGAGCCTGGCTGTGGACATAGTCAAAGCTTTGCTGCAGAAACGCTCCATTCAAATTGAATCTGGAGAGTGATGCCCACATTGGTTCCCAGCTAGATAGGTGGTTCGTATCTTTGTCAGAGAGGCAACTCCGAGCATTCATTCTTCCAGACTCGCCCTGGCAGCAGCGTGTATGCAATCAAGGTGCAAGATTGGTTGCCGCTGCGCGATGTGTGCAGTGGGTTGCGCAAGAGAATTTCAGTCGACGGGTTGCGCCTTCTCCATCTGCTCTGGTGGAAACATATGCAGCTGAACTCAGAAGCTTGGGGCTGCATCAGCCCCCACTGAAACAGTTGTTAGCTAGGCGGTGGGTCCACTGTTGGCGCAAGCGGTGGCATATATCCCGAGCCCAACTACCTTGTCGCGATATCCAGCCAGAGGAAGATATGTAAAGAAAGGCGGGGCGAAATGTTTATTTTTCGGTGTTCACCCTGGTTCCCGTTTTGGGGCCTTTTCTTAGCTCCCTTATTTCCCAAATACTTTTTTGGTAGAGGTTCCATTTTTGGGGTCATTCCAGGGACCCAGAAATGGGCCCGCAAATCTGGCAAGAAAAGAGGCAGGATGATTTCTATTGGCGAGCTTTTTTGCGTTGGCGTCATGAGCAAGCGCCCCCTTTACATCAACTTGGATGAAACAGCAGTTGGCATGGCCATGCCTTCCTTGCGAAGACTTGTTTTGGGTAAGCATCAATGGAATCAATGGCATCAACAGGGCAACCCGAAGAGCTATGATGACCCACGTGTGCATGATAACCCACAATGCAAACCTTCAGCAACACCTGCCGCAATATTTCCTTGCAAGCAAGAGATGCTTAACGCAGACCGCCTTACATGCTCTGGATATTTTGCCTGGACAGGTTATATTTCTCCGGCGCAAAAGTGCTTGGAACACTGGTTTTCTGATGGTCCAGATTCTGCGGAGATTGGCAAGGGTTGTCGAGCCGTACCGAGATACTTTCCAGCCAATCTTGGTACTGGATGCTGCCAAAATTCATTTGACTGCAGAGGTCATAGCAGCTGCTTCTGGTCACAATGGTTGCAAGTAGTGCCTACATTGTGCACACATTTGCTGCAGCCTTGTGACACGCACTGCTTCTCAGCTTACAAACCTTATTTGAAGCAAAGGTACCCGGCAGCCAAAGATTGTTCTGGAAGCGTGGGAATGTCGCAGTGGCTCCAAGTCTTGGTGCAGTTGTGCAGCAACTTCTTAATTCGAGATTGGAACCAAGCTTTCGATCAAACAGGTCTTCTTGGTGATCGCACCAAATTGCTGCGAGAGCTGCAGCCTTATGCCACCCATGTGAGAGACGGACCGATGGAAGAGTGGAAGGCCTTTTGCCTAAAAGGCAAAGGTTTAATTATTTCCAACTTATTGGAAATGCCCTTGACCTGACCGAACTGTATGGCAAAACTTCCAACCTTCAGTTCGGGAACACCACCCTGAAAAGTGCAACAAGGAGACCCTCTCGGCCCACTACTGTTTGCCGCTGCTTTGCAGCCGTTGGCAGAGAAGCTCCGACCAGGGCCCTTAGACTTGGCAACCTTCTACTTGGACGATGGCATCATCGCTGGCGACATCCCGGCAGTGCCAGCTGCTTTGGCGCATGCTCAGCAACGCAGCTTGGCCCTCCGCTTGCGACTGAACCTGCAAAAGTGCGAAGTCATTGCTGTCGGGAACGTGTCTGACGCTCAACTCACCACCCACTTTCCTAATGCCATGCTCCGCACCGCCCAGGGGAAAAGCCGCGTCTGCCGGAGCTTTGAGCTACTAGGAGCCATTGGAGAGGACACTTGTGGCAGCCCACACTAATGCCCGAATAGCCAAGGCGAGCAAACTGCTCGAAGCCATCGGGGACCTGGATGATCCACAGATCGCCTGCAGCCCCCGCCAGGTGGGCGTCTATGTGGGCCTGGATGGAGGCAATGGACGCCCAGCCACGGGCCTTGGTGGCGTCACCATGAAGGCAGCCAGGCACCGGTAGAGGCGAGCAGCGGCAGGTCCGCCATCCACATCCATAGCTGCTCTTGCCCCGGCCCCCTCGGGGCGAGTGGCTCCGTTGGCGAGCTCGTTCCCCTCCCACCCAGCGGTGTGCCCGGCGAGGGGGCCATGGATGAGGGATGGTGGGGGAAGCCACGGAAGCCGCCCCTCACACCCCCCCCGGCACGGAGGCAATGGAAAAAGAGAAGATCAGGCCCTTGCTGTTACAAGGCTAAGACCCCTTAGGCCTTGGGATTTTAAATCGTATTTTTTATAATTAGGGTTTTCATTGGAATCTTAGGGGAAAACTTCGAAATCGAGTTTTTGGCAATATTTTGTATAGATTATTGATTTTAATAAGGGATTTCATCAAATTTTAAATCGTTTTTTTATTATTAGGGTTTTCATTAGATTATTAGGGGCACCCTAATGCACAATACACCCTAATAGTATAATTAAATCCCCGTGTTTACCATTTGGTGGGGTGTTTTAGTAATAGGGAGGGAAGATTATCTGGGGGCTTTGCCGGCGTAATTTTCTTCAGTTTCGAAAACCGTTTTGTTTCGGGCCAGAGGGAAGTCGTGGTAGCAATTCCACTCCGCTATATTTTGTTAAAAAAACATTTGCGGAACAAATGGGAACATCAGTGGCGTGTTCTGGGGAGACAAAATGGTTTTGAAGGGTTGCAAATTGCAAGTCTTGGTTCAAGGAAGGCAGTGGCTGTGGTTGCTTTACATGTTGTTGCTTTATCTGTATTGCGCATTCCACGTTTTTGCAAACAATGAAAATCAAGTCACTTTGGGTTGACAGCGTTAGGCAATTTCCAATCAAATGACCATGCAATGCCAATTTAAATTTCGTGGTCACAGCCGAACACCCCCAAAATGGGGAATTACTTGAAGATCCCGACACCATAGGCACAACAGGCAACAGGCTGAATTTTTCAATCCACATTTACTCTCACAAATCACAATTTAGAATGCAGTTGAATTCGTTTGTATTTTTGTGTGTGTGTGTGTCTTGTTTTCACAGATATTCAATGCGCAAATTTGCCCAATTGTTTTTGGCGCTGTCTATGGTTTCGTCATTCGCAATGTGCGAGTTGCAACCATGCAAACTGATCCTTCCAGATCATTGCAAGGCGCGAACCAACAGATGCGACATCCCAAGCAAATTGTCCTTCTACGGCTCGTGCCACTGCTTCTTTATTTCTTGCATTGTACGGCAAACCTGCCAGAGTGTACAAACAAAGAGCCACCAAACCTTCTTGTCCAGGTTGTAATACAAAATGACAAGTAGATCGACTTGCCAGAACCTTGAGCGAGGCAACGGATTTGCACCTGTGGTGTTGTGAATCTCGGAGGGATTCTTGAATCTGACACGCTTGATTGCCAATATGTGACAAACACAGTTCACACAATGGAAATATCGCGTTGGCATCGTAAGTAAAACAAAATTATCAAGTGGTGTTTAGTTTTGGGCACAATATTTCGGTTAACAAATCAAAACATTTTCGTACCTAACAAAACACATATGCTGTCACGTGTGCTAATGATTTTCAGAAAATCCAATCCTGCTGGTGAATTTTGGTCACCCTGCAAGGTAAACTAGCAGAAACATATAACCAAGGCAACACTCACAATCGAATCGATTGTGGTCGATCATTGAGTTACGTTAATTTGTCTATGAGACCACAGGATTCCGGAATAAAAAAGGCAGGTGATTGCAGTAGCAGAGCAAATACGTTGCCAACTGTTGAAACAATATTGAAAACTGCCAGACATTTTGGAGGTCTTTATGGCTTTGCTGGTTTTGTCCTCAGCAAACTTTCAACTGAAACGGCAAAACGGCACAATGTGCTGCCAGTGCAATGCCACCACGGAATTTGCCTAGGTTGGGCAAGCAAAGGTCAGCCGGAATGCTTCCGCTACATTGGCGTTTCAGAAGTACCGATTGAAACTCAGCAATCTGATTATATAGGATAGGATATGTAACATTTACCAAATTATATAGTCATGTTCTTGATGTGACGTGGATTTTCAGTAAATGCGCACGAATTCATTCAACTCTGCAAGGTCAAGAAACTTCCCAAAAAGATGACGAGGTGACTCTATTTGACCGACAAAAAAATGTTTATTCTTGTGGTGAATCTTTTGACCAATTGTATTTGCGCATTCTATGCAAAGAGGTCGACTCAAGATCAAACTATGTCAAGATCGACATCGAGCGTGTGGATTCAAGGTCTGGGTCAAACTCTTGAGCACAATTACATCGATTTTGTTCACCAACTCGCCGTGGTTTTCTCTTCAGTGCAATTTCATTGGGTTCTTGCTCTAATTCCCTCGTTTCTGTTTCTGCCTTTGTTTTCCTTTGAGAATGACACTGCACTCATGTGCAATTTTTCAAGCGGAATTGCTCTGCAGCTCGAAGTTGCCATAAGTTGCCTAGGTTCAGAGCGAAGCTGCACCTTGAGGTAGCGAAGAGTTTCGCGGTGTAGCAAACTTACCATCTCATGGTCCCATGGTTCCTTAATCGCCGAACACATTGTTGAATTTTGTTGAATTGACTGTTTGGACTTGTTGAACGGACTCATTTGAATCTGATGAGCTTCAATTCAACAGACGCAAAAGGGCATCTAGGAAAGAAACGTTGAATCACGACTTTTATGCCTTTCCAGTTTGCTTCAAGATTCTTACAACAGCGAACATATCAAAAGTGGGATCCTCTTGATGGCACGAGGTTTGGACCTGCAAGAGAAAGCAGACCAGAAGCCATCAATGATGGAGCGTTGGACTGAGAACCGTCTATTCTTACAGGGAAGTCCAGATGTATAGAAATTGCTGAAATCATCAGCACATCATGATGTTTCAGTTATAAGTCTTCCACGCCAAGGCAGAGATGGGAAAAGCATTTGTTTCTGATGGTGCAGCAGGAACGCGACGAGTGGCTGCATCAAACTCAATTGGCTTTTGAGATATCCCCTGCAATGCATAGAAGAAGTTGCTTTGCCTGCACTTTACATCATTAGGTATTGATATGTTTCTGAGGCTGCTTTGAGTGCCCGCAAGTGGTCTCTTAAGGACTGCAAGAAGTTCTGTCATACTTCCTTGTTTCAAAAGATGCTGCCACGTATGCAAATTTTCTTGCTCCGGGCTTTACTGCGTAGCCAGGAGATTGAAAATGCCGACGAGAGTCTTCTGGAGGACGAGACACATTCAGATCTAGTGACCTTGAAATACCATTGTAAACATTTTTTCCGCGTGCAAAAAACTCAATAGCAATTGAAATTGAATTGGTGTCAGCATGTTCTCCTCGTGCTGTAGTCTTTTAGTCCATGCGGCCAAAATAGAGATGATGATCAGGGGTGAAGGTGGTTTCAAAGCAAGATCTCAAAGGGCTGCAGACTACAAGGAATTCAATCTTTGCGTCATCCTTAGCCAACAGGCTCTTGGCACAAGTGCTTTAAGATATTTTGTTGAAATGAGCACATTTTTCATATTAATTTCATATTTCTTTGTTTTTGAGTTGTTTATTAGAGTTTTCCGTGTCTGGGGCTTTCAGTGGCTTCTTGGATACTTCAGGGTCTTCTTGACTTCAGTGGCTTTTTGGCTTTTTGGGCTTCCTGGCTTTTGTAGCCTTTTAGTGGCTTACGTGGCTTCTTGGCCTTTAGTAGCTAATGTGATTATATATATATATATATTTGGATATATTTGGCATATTACATCCACAATGCCGCAATACCTTAATGCCGCAAATATCATGCAAACAAAAGGTCGTCGTACATAGTTTGGTGACAAAAAATCTCGACATACATTCATTCATTCATGCATCATTGATTCATTCCCTCACTCACACATTCATTCATTTGGGTCTACATTCACTTGCGGGGCAGGGGTCGTGGTTCCAGCGCTAAAAAAGGGATTGAATACACAGTGCAACGCAAGACTTGAGTTCACAAGTAAATACGATGCACACGAGAAACTATCAGATCTGAAGACAATGCAAAAAAGGATCTTTGACCATAGAAAGGAGACAGGCTTTTGTCCCAAAGATCGCAAATAGTTTCTTTGGTGTTACTGTAGTTTGAATGTATCGCACAAGCAAGACATTAGTCCAACGCAGCAGAGGAGTGAGCGTAAAGCTCAAAAATATCGCAAACACCATGAAAGTGAGAGTTTCCATGAGGTTCCAGGTCCAAAACTTTGCAACTGGCGAGGAAAGCACTTCCAGGCAAAAATACATGATGAAAACAACAAGACAATAGAATATTTGAAAACTCCCCGAAATCGCCGAAATCACAATCCTTTCCTTTTCAAGATTCGTGGCTGCTCAGCTGTTTGTTGTGTACACACTTGTGTCATTGGCCTTCGCCGGTTCCAGGGATTCGTCATCAGCAACCGGGGGCTACTTGCCTGATTGATTTGGTTTGGACGACAATTCAGTATGCTTCTGGTGTTTCTTATTGCGAACTTTCTCTTTCTTGGCCATTCTTCAAGGTCAACCAGCGACGCCAAGAAACGGCTTATTCCAAGAGGACCAGAATGGAACACCAAAAGGAAAGCAGAGCAGGGCCAATGTGGTATGATTGTAACATTTTTTTTATTGTTTACGCAAGTACCAAATCTGAAACCTACAGATCAGACATGCGGTGTCAAAGTCTTGAAGAATCCGTAGTCATTTTACTTCTTTGTGAAAAAAGTCTGAAGATTTGCTCTCATGGCAAAGCGGTCAGGAGAGGGATGGGTACGGCATGATGATGTAACTCTGGTGAACCCCCAGAGTCAGGCACGGGCAGTTGCAAGGGTGTGGTGTTTTGAGATTCCCTTCGAGACGATTGTCCTTTTGTATCCAGGTACTGGGAGCTATGGTTTTCCTTGCGATGCTTATGTATATCTATATAATATATATCTATAATATATATATATATATATCTATATAATATATATCTATAATATATATATATATATATATCTATAATATATATATATATATATATCTATAATATATATATATCTAGAATATGTGTATATAGCCTCGTCCCTGCTCTTGGAACCGCGCAAACCTGAATTAGGTTGGTAAAACTTGTCAATTCCGTGACGAAATTTAGTCGCGGAATTGACAAGTTTCATTAGGGTCATCATCATCATC
>Ga0126342_10023731_pt1 | contig 10005 bp, 7 predicted proteins | sample Cyp1metagenome_FD_92528 | JGI IMG/M metagenome (GOLD analysis project Ga0126342, IMG submission 92528) | Coral microbial communities from Lord Howe Island, Old Settlement Bay, Australia - Cyphastrea 1 metagenome | ecosystem: Host-associated > Invertebrates > Cnidaria > Coral ... | reverse complement strand
TCTTTTGCCTTGCCTGATGTTGATGTTGTCTGCTCGAAGGAGACCGCGACAGGACTGCCCCGTTTCGAAAAAGGACAAGATCGTCCGTCTTGCAAGCAATGGGAAAGGAAGCGTTTAACAACATAGGATAACTTGAAGGAAGGTGGTGCAACATCAAGTAGTGAAAAGTAGTGGAAGGTGGTCAAATGTATGGGGTTGAATGAAATGATGACTTGATAATCTTGATAGAGCATGAGAGAATCCACGATGATTTCCTTACGTTCTGCAGGTGGATGTAGCGGTGAGAGATGAAGCTGTCAGCAAAAAACACCTCTCCTTGTCGATCGTAGGTGTGATGGGTTTGACGCTTGAAAACTTGGGCACGTGTGAAATACATCCAGTTGTTGGTGTTGTGATGCCATAGCATGCACTATATGAATGGCATTCAGTTCGATCTAATGACATGCCATAAAACGAGCCCTTCTACTAATCATACTAATCTTCATTGATTTCTCATCTGCTGGAAGTGTCGTGACAGGGCTCAAGTCCCTCATTTTGATCGTGTAATCGGAACACCTTTGTTTTTCCTTGGTGTCCTTGGTGTAACTGATGTAGAAGCGCTGTGCCTAGTGGCTAGTCATCAAACATCTCCGTGCAACGAAATAGCTTCTTGGGTCGCAACATGCAACACTTTCTGCAGAGGTTGCAAAGGACATCAAAAAATATGAAGAACCAATTGTTTTTATCATTTTTTATCTGAGATGGGCCAGGCATCCACGGCGACCTTGCGCTGTCTGTGGTGGCAACATGCTCAGATGACAGCGTTTGTTTTCAGGGGTCGAGCTGAGACCAGGGAGATTTGCGAAGCGAACGTTCCGCGGTTGAATGGGATCTGAGGTATGGCGGCATAAGAAAAAATCACTCAGAAAAGCCATGAAAAGTCCATATTTTTCGCCATAATCTTCATGAAGTCCTCAAATTGTCGCACCATTGACTGGAGAGGATGCCACACAACCTCAACCGAGAAGCTGTGTCTCAGGACCACTCAACGAACGGTAGCTTCTTGAATGGACACAGGCCAGTTTTCAATGGGCAGAAAGTGATATATTGTGATAATATATATATATATATATATATATTATATTTTTATAATATATATATAATATATTATATTATATTGTATTATATTATATTATATTATATTATATAATATAATATAATATATATATATTGACTTGAAGTGATGCTGGCATGACACCACCGCAGGAAGAAACTCCACTGCATGACTCTCATGATTCTGAATTCTGTGAACATTGTCCCTGGAGAGGTAGATTCAGTGCTACTGCACCCGCATTCAGCCATAGTCCAACCATCACTGTGGGATGTTGCTGGATATTGCTACACCAAATCTCTGAGCCACAGAAAACTTCGCTTCCAGGCTTCCTGAAAAGAACAAGCGATACCGAATTCGAAATGGGGACAAGCTTACGCTGAAGGCCGGAATTCTGTGGGGGCATCAGTTTCATTGTTCTATTGCATTCTTGAAAGCAATGATACAATTAATGGAAAGGGGTGGGTGAACGAGTGGAATCATTGCTAGAACATGAAGCAACTGAGTAACTGGGCACGTGATGGCACCTGTGTCAATGACCAGTTATGAAAACTACTGGAAAGATGTTCAAAGAAATAACATATCATGTTCAAAGAAATAATATAGCAGCTGCTTGTACAATTTGGTTCTGTCAATGGACCCACTAGGAGGTAATTCACGTGGGTGACAAACCCAGAAACGATGGACCCGGGGGTTTCCTGTCCGACCAAGGGCAGCTACTGTAGCTACTGAAGGTCTCTCGAAGACTGTCTTCAATGGAAATCAACATGACATGAAACATCATCATGAATGGGCTAGGAATATGTTTCGTTTGACATTTATTTATACAATTAATGCTATAAACTGTTATTATAGACTGTACTGTAGACTATACTCTCAGATATTCTCTCATATTATTATTATTATGTTATACTATTATTATTGGTTATTATGATGATTATTATAATTATTACTATTATTATCATTATTATTTATTATTATATAGATTATTACATGAAGTGGCTCATGGATGATGGCCCTGAGAGGCACCAGACATTGAAGAAGACTGTGGCTGGAAGGCCAGGGATCACGGAGACCGTTGGTGCAGAATCTTACGAACTTTGTGTTGATGTTGTTTTTTGCCAACAGTTGCCGACCCATTTCTCTTGCGCACGTTGATGATATATCTTCTGTTTTTTCAAGGAACTCATGAAACCCGAGACAACTGTGATAGGATTTTGCATCCTTTTGAAGGGGAGTCCGTGAACCTTGCTGTGAGGTGACATAGCCACTGATCCACTACATCCCACTACTGCATTGACTATGATTGACTGCACCATTATACTCCGCCACCCTTGCCAGGTGGACTTTGGCAATACTGTCGCGTACTTCACCAGAGCGTAAGACTTGGCGTAAGACTTGTAGGCATTGCATCTGCAAGAACGTCCAGTGTTGTCGTCCTGCCACTGTGCCCAAAGGGACACGGCCGGCTGGCTTCGGACAGGCCAATGGGCACTGGACCCCGGCAAATGCAAATAGAGCATGAGAAAAAGACGCGTCGTGCTCAAGGGTGACACCGTGATGAACCATACCAGGTTACCACTGCCTTAAGGCATCCAAATGATACTTGTACATGGATTTGTAGTGGATTGAACAGCCTGAATAGCGATTAAGATTAGTCTAGTTTAACAGATGTTCGTGGTTGGATTGTTAAGTTTGGCGTTACCATTGCGCAGTCAATGACCACGATGGGTCGCGTGTCGCATCGCGGTGCCAGATGATCAAAGTAACACTGCCGATCATGATATGATATGCCCATATCATCCCATATCCACAGTGCGGAGCTGTGACTAATTCTGATGGAATCTAGGGGTGCAATAATCATTGTGAACTCAAGTGAGCTCAAAGATCCCCGAACTTTTCTCTTGACGCGAGAACAGTATTGCGACATATTGCGATGACAGCGATGCAAACATGTACCATCTAGCACAGACAGGCGAACGGCTCCACAAGTGCGAACAAAAAGAGACCTGAGTAGCTGATCCGAAATATCTGGATTGCCTGTCTCTGAGGATTGCGCACATTCGGCGAAATGCTGAAGAAGACTCAGTATGGTATAAGGATGTATTCAAGCTACCTAAAACGCGTTCTGTTCGGTCAGATCATGTTCACGCCGCTCTTGTTTGACAATCTGTGACGATGTGTATATCTGGCTGCAGGGCAGAATAGTGATAGTGACTAGTGTCCAATCCATATTGGCCCAGCCTAGCGTGAACCGATATTGTAATTATTACCGTTTGCCGTCAACAGTCATCGCCAGTACCCTCATTACTCGGCAAGAAGGTGCAAGAAGGTAGACCGTGGACTCATTGGCGCTAAAGTGACGTGCCGCGGGTTTTCGACAAGAAGTCCACCCATCGAACGTTGGGTGGTGTTTGGCAAAACGATTTCTACCAAACCAAAAAGAACTAAAACAGTAGGCAATGGTCCTGGCAAAACGAGCGCCAGCCTTCAACCAGAGAAACAATACAAGATCGGCAGAAGAGCTCACATATTCGATGTTTGTTGTGTTTCGTAGTCGTAGGCAAAGTGCTCAAAAGCGTGTTTTCTCACATAAGATTGTGGCGCACTCAGCGACAGGAAGGACAAAGTCATGGCACATCATGGCACTTAATTATCGATGAGGGATGCAGTGCAGAGCGGCCAACACCACACGATTGAGTTTGGAGATCTGTTGCGTGGCTGGCTTCAAGCTCCGATGAAAGCAAGACACATGACATGAGTGAACCACTTCAAAAGAGTTGGACGGCAATCTCCGGTAGCCAGACCTTGATTCGATGAAACACTCAGATGCAAGCAGAAACAAACTTTCAACGCCAATGCATGCGGCTGGAACTTGAACCGCACGTTGCACGCAACAGAATCTTCAACATCTTCAACACAATCTGTAGGAATAAAGAAACAAAACAGAAACCCAATCTAGACACGTCTCTGGACTAGGCAGGGAGAAACGTTTTGCCCGTTGTTTATTCGTTTTAGGGTTTAGGAACACAGGAAGGAAGAGGGGAAGGAAGGAAGGGAGGGAGGGAGGGAGGGAAGGAAGGGAAGGAAGGAAGGAAGGAACGAATCAAACCTTAAGCCAACCCTAAACACTTATGAACCAACAATAAATAACAATCAAACTAATTGTAAAGCAACCCAAAATACAACAAAAACATGCAAAAACAAATTTAAAGACACCTTAAGCAGATCTTAGATTTAGAATGATTTAGATAAATCCTAAACCAACCGTGATTGCACTTTCAACCAACACCAAATAACCACCAAACCAACCCTACATAAATATCATAAATTAATAAGCCCTAAACAAACCTTAGACAAACCGTATTTCAAATTAATACCAAATAACTAACCACTAAACCAACCCGATTTAAATGAACCCGAAACCAGACAGATATACATAATTTTAAACCAACCCTCATAAACCCTAAAACCTTAAACCAATTTGAAATAGACTCTAAACCAACCCTCGAACAAACCAACAAACCCTGAACCAATCCCAACTAATCCTGAAGCCAGCCGTAAACCAACATGTCGCAAGCACTATGCACATGAGAGATCCAAGCTCCAACGTGTAACACATGCCAACAAAAACACAAACAAACCAGCCCTAAATATCCTTAAATAAGAGTTAAACCAACGCAAAACAAATCCTAAACAAATTTAATAGACAAACTTTAAACCCATCCGACATAACACTCACAAAAACACGAGACATACACTAAATCAAACGTAAATATGCAATACACCGACGCTAACCTTACACAGGCCATGGTTTCTCATCCGGCTTCCTCCGCTCGCGGCAACGCTCCAAGATGAGTCAGTCGCAGCCACACTTTGATGGCCAAACACTCCTCCCAAGCCAGATCCTGCCACAAGGCCAGCCCGGCGCCAGCGAACCAAGCCGGCCACCTTGCCAACATGGGACCCCGTATTTTTGCACATCGGAAAACACCACCAAAGCACAGCTGGAACCTGGCCAGTACAAAACCGGCGCGTGTTTTACCCCTTGACGTTTTTCATCAAGCATCCCGCCGAGATTTTCTGCAGAAAAGTTGCGCGGAAAAAATTAAGCCAACCCCAAAAAAATGAAATCAAACGAAACAACGCCTAAACCAGTCCAAGTAACCCTTGAGCCGACAGCAAAAACGTGTCAAACCAACTGTAAAGAAATGTGGAAAAAATAGACGACTCTGAACGAATTCTAATGAACCATCAATCCGCAAACCAACCCTTACTTAATACAGCCTAAACCAATCCCAAATAAACCCGAAACATAATTCAACATAATTCAACCTTACCCAACCCAGATTATGCTAACTATTCCCACAAATAAACACCAAACCAACCCTACAACAAACCCTAAACCTACCCAAAAAAACTATGCCAGCAGTACATCAACATGTTGCAAACACCATGCGCATGGAGGAACCAGGCCCCAAAATGTTGCAAATGCCAGCCGAACGAAAAAATCAAACTCCAAAATGTTGCGGGCGTCCTGCGCATGAGAGATCCAACCTTTAAAACACTGCAAATTCAATGTGTACGCCTTGTAAAAATCAAAATGTTACAAATACGTGGGAAAACCACCTCGCCAAGAAAACGGAATTAAATTACTTGTACCACAAAGAAACCGGGGAACATAAAATCGAAAACAAATTGCGCACAGATAACATGCGTTGAAATTTCAACTACAGATTGATGGGCCTTGGGCCCACAATGTAATCCAGTTTATCGGTAAAACATGGTTTCAAGAATGTACTCACGGCTATCATTTTGTAGCAAAGTAGTTTTTTGAAGGCATTGTTTGGGTTTACATGGTTAGGTTGTAAAACCATTTTGTGGTTGTTTTTTTGTTAACATGTGATAACATTAAAAAAAACTGTAGCAATTTGCATTTTGACCCGGAAAACATTTCGTAGTTTCTTGTTGGCAATCAAGAACAAAACTATGTGCTAGGCATGTGATTTTGTAGCAGGATGATGTTTGTGGCATGTAGCACCTAGCTCTTTGACACCGAAAACAATTTTGATTTTTTTTTTTATTGGCAATGAAAGTATAAGAACATGTGTGGTTTCAAAGTCAATCAACCGAGTTTTAAATTGTAAACTTCAGATCCGTTTTGTTGCCCCATAGCTCTGTCAATTGTGGTAACAATTTTTTTGGCCATGTTTTTGTTTCACTTTTTCTTGGTTCCGATCCAAGTGTATCCAATTCTAATTCCTGTTTTTTTCTGTCCGGTAATCAATTCCGCCCAAGTTCAAAGAATCCCTGTTCAGAGTTCCTTTCAAAAAAACACAGATGTGTGATTGGCATTTTGTTGGTGGTGGTTTCTTTGGAACCCTCCTTGAAGCAACTATTTTTCCGGATAGCTTTTGTCATGGATGTCGCGTTGCGTTTTGTAGCAACACAGGCGCGAACATTTTGCAGCACCTATTGGGCCTCCTCCAGACCAGCCCCAATAGAGGTTTGAAAAAATACTTTGACGGAGAGACTTTACAAAGGAGCGATGTGAGACTGAATTTTGTTTTGTAAATGAATCCATTGAGTTTTACGCTGCGCACTTCAGATCCGTTTTGTTGCCCCATAGCTCTGTCAATCGTGGTAACATTTTTTTTTGCAATGTTTTTGTTTCACTTTTTCTTGGTCGGTTCCGATCCAAGTGTATCCGATTCTAACATATTCCCGTTTTTGGGGTCCAATAGTCGAATTCCACCGAAGTTCCAGGAATCTCTGGTCAGATTTCCTTTAGCACAGATGTGTGCTTGGCATTTTGCAGGGGGGTGGTTCTCGGAACCCTCCTTGAAGCAACGATTTTCCCGGATAACCCTTGTTATGCATGAACATTGAATTTTGTAGCAGCACAGGCGCGCACGAACATATTGTAGAGCCTATTGGGCCCCCTCTACGGGCTAGCCCCGGTAGAGTTTTGAAAAGACACTTTGATGGATAGACTTTAAAGACGAACAATGTGAGGCAAATTTAATTTCCAAATCAATTGACAATTGAACTTGAAACTGCGGAGTTTCTGTGACAATCATGGTTTTAAAAAGATGTTGGCAAATTGATTTTGGACATTCATGGGCGTCCCAAGGTTGCGTTTATTTGTGTTCCACTGATATGAACTTAAAAAAAGGCACTGGTTGAATAAATAAGTGTTTGGACGCTTGGGGTGTTGTTGTTTACCTGTTCTTTTTGTGTTTGTGCGTGCAGTTTTTGTTTTTTATAAAGTGGTAAATGGTTTGATGATAGTAAAGGGTTTTCAAATGTTTTCAATATATAAGTGCGAAAAGTCGTTTCCGGGCCTTCCACCCAGACTACAATGAAATCTAAAAGAAAAGAGTTAGACCACAACGAAGATCCACTGAAACATGACCCATGTGTGCAACTTTGAAAATGGATAGGGTTACAGGAGTGGCCATGGATGGAGAAATTGAACACATAGAAAGGGATCAAAAAAACGCATGCATTTTTTTTGGAATTGTGACGTCGGGTATTTCATGTTAATTTTGTGGCAAGCTTATGTTGAAGCACCTTGGGTTTTCATTTCGGAGTAGTCATAGTCATAGCTATACGAATTGACAATGGGGAAAAATGCACGAGCGGCCCGCACTTGTTTGTTTTTTTTCACCCTCACGTAATTACAAAATGAAATCCCTCCACTGGATGGGTAGAAGGATGTCAATAGCTCCGTAGCCATTTTGGCTCAAGTTTTGTTGCTCAAGACTCAAAACCAGGTGTGGATTGGATTCCCCGTTGTGTCTCTACCCCATGGCTGGTTTGGCTCCTTTCCATGACGTGACGGCTGACAGACCTCTCACCGATGGGGACATCAATATCACCCATGTTGTTCAAGGAGAACCAATACCGCCTTATCCCTTCCATTCGGGGGCGACGGTGAGCATGACTCGGCCCTTGAGGTCCGTCATCCAGGAAGCCGAGCACACTGGTTGTCAGACATCCAGATTGCAGGCCATCATTCTTGTGACGCGAGTCAACTCTGACCCCTTGACATCGCGGCCTACCTGGTATGTGCCTCCGGCTCCCAACGCAGATCGTGCTTGAACATGCCCCTGAACGAGACCCAGCACATATGCCAACAGTGGATGCCATCCATCGGGCCATCCCCAACCCGGAATTGGATCCGGACATGGTGCAGCGCCATCATCACAGAACCCTTGGCCTCCTGCACCAACTGGTGGCTGACTTCGATCGAATTGCACATCCTAATAGCTTCAATGCTGGCCGTGCTATCCTTTGGAGCCTGCTTCGTGACCTGCAGCCTGGCAATCTTCAACAGTATCGACGTGATCGTGATGCACGCCGTTCACAGGGTGACCAATCCGACTCGAAATTTTTCGAATTGATCTCACTGACATTCTGCTGATTTCTCCTTCGTAGACCCTAGTGGTTTCGAACTTCTTTTGTGCGGAATCCTTTGAAGGGATCTTGAATGCAGTTTGAGTTGGGACTTTTTGGGAGGACCCCCACAACGGTTTCCTTGATTTGTCCTCTGTTTCAATTACGGCCTCAAAATGGGGAATCATGCCTGTGAGCGCAAGAGCCAAAACAGCCGACCGATTGAGTGTGACTTGGCATGTCGTGTAGACCAGATGTTGGATCCATTATCCATTGCAGGCATTATCATCAGATGTTGTTGAAACGCCTACTTCACCTGACATGCTCGACACATTCATCTTGGTTTGGTTCTAGCCGCGGGGTGTTTCAGATCTTTTGCAATTTTGGTCGTGACCTAAATTTTGTTTTGTCAACTTTGTTGCGACTTGCTCTGGCACAGCTTGCAGGGTGTATCACCCGTTTTTCCTGGTCATTCGATGTGATCAACATCTGACTCTGATGTTGGGAGCTGCCTTGACGAAATTGTGGAAAATTTGGCTCAACCACCACCTCAGGACGTAGTTGCTGCTGGAGGGGCTCTGCCAAGATCTCAAGCTGCTGCGAACCTTCGCCAGCATCGAAAGTCAAAAGTTGTGCACCTACTGCCCCTGTCCGGCCATTCGTTTTTGTGTGGTTGCCAGCTCCCTGATGATTATTACAGGCAATGTTCTCAACTGTTGGTGGTAGACTCCATGAAATGTCAGCAGCGCCGAAGGCACGCAGAGGGCCGAGTCAGAGACAACCATGATGCCCAGATAGAGTCGGTTGTCAAGCGTGCCAGACGTGAATGAAGCGGCAAACAACGTGCTTGCTGCCAGATGTTGTATGCAAGACAGCCTCTGCATGTGCAGTCACTCATGTCAGCCTTGAAGGAGCACCCTGATGTGCAGGGTTGTTAGCGGTGTTGTGGCCAAATTGCCCGGCCCGTTCGCCAACTGCATTGGTTCAAAAAAAATGAAATGGCCCGTCCGCAGTCAAACATATCATAACTCATGTGACGCCTCAATGTTTGTTTCATGCAACTCCATTTTGAAGATTTTAAATTTTCATTGCGCCGCGCCCCCACGAACCATGACCACGATCCTGGATTCAGCTGCAACATTCTCTGCGAGGGCTCTCGAACATGGCTTGTCCCCTGAACAACTCCAACGCCTTCAAGACAAGGGCATTACGAATTTGTCGCAATTGGCTTTCGCCTTGACGACACCGGGCACATCGCCCCCTGACGACTCCCTCAGGGGTTTGCTGCACGACGATCCGGACCAAGTTGGGGTGGGACAGTTGGCCTCCATCCGCATGCTCATGTTCGGTGCACAGACGCTTTCAGCGGCACAGGTGAAACATGTTCTTGTTGGATCCCCATGACTTAACTTTTGTATTGGAGGGGGGGTGTACCCCTATTTGATAATACATCAATTTGGGAAACCTGAGGAAATGTAAGGTTTCTTTTGGTATGGTATATTTAACATGATCTTTTC
>Ga0126342_10023730_pt1 | contig 10005 bp, 10 predicted proteins | sample Cyp1metagenome_FD_92528 | JGI IMG/M metagenome (GOLD analysis project Ga0126342, IMG submission 92528) | Coral microbial communities from Lord Howe Island, Old Settlement Bay, Australia - Cyphastrea 1 metagenome | ecosystem: Host-associated > Invertebrates > Cnidaria > Coral ... | reverse complement strand
CTCTATCTACCTCTATCTACCTCTATCTACCTCTATCTACCTCTATCTACCTCTATCTACCTCTATCTACCTCTATCTACCTCTATCTACCTCTATCTACCTCTATCTACCTCTATCTACCTCGATCTCTCCTATCTCTCTCTCTCTATCTCTATATTATCTTATCTTATCGTATCTTTATCTTATCTTATTAAAAATTTATTAAATCTTTTCTAAATTTAAATCTAATCTAATCTAAATCTAATCTAAATCCAAATCCAAATCCAAATCTAATCTATCTATCTATCTATCTACCTATCTATCTATCTATCTATCTATCTATCAACTGGAGGGTTGGAGCGAAAGGTATTCCGCGTGATTCATGTCCTTCTGGACAGACTCGCCCATTCTGACCACCAGAACCTGCAACCTCATGATCGTTGAATACCTCCGAACGACTCAAACCCAGAGCCAGACATGACCAAGCTGTCTCTTGTGCAGGTGGCTGCAGCCAATGCGCCCTCATCTTAGTAGCCGCACTAATATCAATGCTTTTGTCAGAGGTCTAAAAAGAACCCACGCATGGAAAGAGGAAATCAAAGCCAATCAAAGCCGCTTGAGTCGCTTGTGCTGCTTCGTTGCTCAAATCAGGATAGGATGATTAGCTGTGTGTGAAGGCATTTGCTAAGCAGTGCCAACTCCGCACAATGGTCAGAATCGCCATCGTTTTGCTTGGCCTTTTGACCAGGGCAGAGGAGCTCTCTTGCCGCGGAAGATGCAACCTCTTGATGTTGCGCGCCGCGGGCGCCGCATGCCAGTGCACCAAATCATGTGTACAGTCTGGCTCCTGCTGCCAGGACTATCATTCCCTTTGTGCACCGAGCGATCAGGAGATTAGTCAATGGCCAAGTGGAGCCGACTCTTTCAAGACAGTGAAGACAGTGACCATCGGAAATGTCTCCATGGAAGCCAGCGCAACTTGTCCAAGTTTTGGACCTGCTTGGGTGTCCATCCTGGTACCTGAGTGGGTACCCGTCCAGGTAGAACAGGAGCGAAAGATGTTTCTCTATTTACCTGCGGGTGTGCGGAAGGCTCCATTGTGGTTTGCCTTTCATGGTACCAACCAACATGCAGATACCTTTGTGAGTTGGACTGGTCTGGGAAAATTTGCTGCAGAGAACGGCATTGCCTTGGTGGCATTGCAAGGGATGAAGTCCTCTTATTACAACAATCTGACACGATTCAATGTAGGTGCTAACAGCGAACGGATCTCCCCAGATGGGCCAAAGGATGTAGAATTTGTGCAATTGGTTTTGCAGACAATCTTGCAGTTGCCATGCATCGACAAAGACAGAGTGTATTGTACAGGCTACTCCAATGGCGGAAGGTTTTGTAGTCGTTTGGCGTCTCAAATGTCAGAGCACTTCGCAGCAATTGCCCCTGTCAGTGGCCTTCGGTATCCTTTCAAGAACAATGCGACCAGAGCTGTCCCTACCTTGGCTTTCCATGGTGATGCAGATCCGATCAACCCTTTCTATGGTCATGGAGGCCCTTACTGGAAAATTTCAGTGCCCAGAGCTTTGCAGCTCTGGGCAAAGTTCAACGGATGCCGATGGAGTTCAAATGCACCAATGTTCTTTGACGTTCCGCATGATCACATGTCCATGGCTTTGTATGACGAGTGTCACTCTGGAGCAACGGCGAAGCTGCTGAAGCTTCATGGAGCCGGGCACCAGTGGCCAGGTTGTAAACATGGCATCCCAGGTCTTGGCAAGGTCAGTGCCATCGATGGCAACAAGATGATTCACGCTTTTTTCGATTCAAAGACCCTTTCATCCAGTGTCCGACAAGAGTACCCCCATTTAATCTGATGCGAAAGTCTTTGATTTGCTCAGGTAGAACTGTTTAGCTAAATGACTTGACCGCCAGAAATGCCGCGAAAAAAAAAGTTTCAGCTGGCATTCTTGTTCCATGGTCGTCAATATAGGCAATGTATGTGCTTGATGGTGTTCACCTTACTTTTTGTCTCAATGCATCCTTTGCTGTGCCTTTTGCACTTTGTTTGTAATGACCTTGCTGTGAGGTCGTTGGCCTCTGGCACAGGGAGCCAGCAACTTGCTAAGCTTGGACGAGAATTGTGCATGGCTGCTTTCATCATCTTTCATCATCTTTCATCATCTTTCATCATCTTTGATCATCTTTGATCATCTTCCATCATCTTTCATCATCTTTTTTATCATCTTTCATTATCATTTTTCATCATCATATTTCATCATCATCGTGCATCATCATTGAATCATCGTGCATCATGTTTCATCATGTTTCATCATATGTCATCATATGTCATCACATTTCATCATCATCATCATCATCATCATCATCACCACCACCATCATCATCATCATCACCACCATCATCATCATCATCATCATCTTATTCATGATCGTTCATGATTTTTCATGATCTTTCATCATCTTTCATGATCTTTCATGATCGTTCATCATAGTTCATCATTTTTCATCATCTTTCATCATATTTCATCATCGTTCATCATCTTTCATCATCTTTCATCATCTTTCATCATATTTCATCATTGTTCATCATCTTTCATCATCTTTCATCAGCTTCGTTCATCTTTCATCATATTTCATCATCGTTCATCATCGTTCATCATCTTTCATCATATTTCATCATCGTTCATCATCTTTCATCATCTTTCATCATCTTTCATCATCATCTTTCATCATCATCTTTCATCATTATCTTTCATCATTATCTTTCATCATTATATTTCATCATTATCTCTCATCATTATCTTTCATCATTATCTTTCATCACTATCTTTCATCATGATCTTTCATCATTATCTTTCATCATTATCATTCATCATTATCTTTCATCACTATCTTTCATCATGATCTTTCATCATGATCTTTCATCATCTTTCATCATGATTTTTCATCATGATATTTCATCATGATATTTAATCATGATCTTTCATCATGATCTTTCATCATCATCATCATCATCATCATCATCATGATCATCATCATGTTCTTCTTCTTCTTCTTCATCATCATCATCATGTTCTTCTTCTTCATCATGTTTCATCATCTTCACCTTTCATAGTTGTTCATCATTTTTTCAGATACATTTTGTCAGCGAATCGTGTTGGAATAAGGCTTCACAGTCGGAGGCAGGCCATGCAGGCGCCGGCATCAACGTGGATGCGGATTTTGTGGATTTTTGGACTTGTGACTTGTGATGACTTGTGCATTCCAACCAGAGTCGCCAGAGTGTTGTTGTGGCATGTTGTGGCTTTGCTCAAGCTGATGACATGAGTTGAAAGCAGACAAGACCGATGAGTCAGTGGAGAAACACCAACCATGTTAGCATTTCTTTGTCTGAAGGAGTGAAACAGAGTTTGCCCTTATCGTATCCTATGGTCACTGCATGACGTCTCAGTGTGTATCATAAACTTGGACTTGAATTCAGCTCGCTGAGCGACGCATGACATACTTCTGGAACGACAAGGCTTGAAGGGCGCAATCTGAGGGCACTGGCTTGCAGAGCCATAACACTGTCAATTTCATTTATATAGCTCCAACAAATCTTTCAACCGTTCACGTTCATGCACACCACCACTGAGCCTGGGAAGGTGTATGGCCAGTTCTACGATTCAACTCGAACTGAGCGCGGGCTGGTGAACAAGGTTCGGTCTCCGGCAAGCACGATGTCTGTTGACTTCTCATTTGCTCGCCAGGTCACAACACCCGTCAGTGATTGCTGGCATCCAAGCAGGTTCGGTGGGGAAATTCAACCCAGCAGTGTGCCATAGTTTCAGACCAAGAAAAACTCGACGTAACTTCTTTGTAATCTCAGAGGCTTCAGGACATGTCAATGTGACTTACAGATCATCACCTACCCTCAGTGCCCCTTGTCCCAAACTGTGGCCTCTGCTGCAGTGCGGAGCTTGACAAGTTCCAGGGTTGTTTTGCTGCCTGGAGTCAGGGGCTTGAGTGTGTCAGTTTCAAGGTTTGCAATTGCCTGAATTTTATACCAGCATCATTGATCATTCAGTGATTAAATTCAATGGAAATGCCAAGCAAGCTGCAGCCTAGGCGTGGGTAGAGGGGGGCTGAAGGAGAGTGATTTCAGGTGCGGCTCTCAGGATCCACAGGATCCTGACGGATCTAATGACTTGTGATACGCAGTGTATAGATGTCATATTGTCAGAAATGTTAGAAATGTTGGTTACTGCTACTTGCATCATATTGCATCATGTAGGTACCTGATTGATAGTTTTGATCCTTATTGACTAACTATCCCATTGGATCTAACAGTTTGGGTGAACTCATCCTTTCCCTCGTCTGAGGCACTTTCTGTTGGAGCTGGACATCAAACTGACGATTGCCCAGGCGCTATCAGGATTAAATATTCAGGATTGAATCTAATCAAATCACAGGGTCTTTGAGGACCTGCCATTGTAGATTATACCATGTTTGATGTCAATCTTGCTTTCAATGACATAAGGTGGGAAATGGTGGGAATATGTCCTGTTTCTTTTGGATCAGTAGGCAGAAGATTTTGGTCAAAGGGTGACTGGACTTTCCCAACCACTATCAAAACTAAGCTTAGCCCAAATTTCCAAAGCTACCTCCAGAAAGCACTGTTCAGTTGTTTTCGCTGAGACGCGGTGCAGGCCCGATGTTTGTGGAAAGACCTGACTGAAGCAGGCCTATGAACGCAACGCCGCGTGACAAGGGCAGTAGCATCACAGTGCCATGTCGTGGCAAGCCGTGTGTCACCTTTCGCTTAGGGGACGAGCAGCTGAGCTACGAACAGGCAACGCCTGGAGAGCTTGTATGGGTTTAGCAGGGAGAACCGATACATGAACATGATTTAAAGATATTCACAGGCAGGATGCTTCATGGAGAATCTGTGAGTCCAACCCAAAGATTTGTTTGGACTCTTTAGACATCTTTAGACCATCTTTGTACTTGCTGAGTCATCAGCCAGGCACTGCTCGCATACTGCAAGGTGAGGGAGGCCCCGGTGGTTTTCAAAACCTCCAGAGGAGCTGCACCACCAGGGCATTGGACCTCAGAGCGGGATTTCTCGCGGGATGGGAGCCCCCCCTTCCTACATCTCATTCTATTTGAAGCACTGTTGATGATCAGTTGAACCAGTTGGATCAAATTGGATTTTCGCATATTCATCAATTGAAACATTTGAAACTGGACATTTGATGAAAGTTGTATGTGTCCATATAGAATCTTACAGAGGCTCAGTGTCTTGGTGTCTCTATTTTGCGCTGAGGTGGTCTCTTGAGGAGATCCCTTTAAAGGCCGCCAAGGACCCAGCTGCTGTACGTTATTTGATGTTATTTGTGTGAAACAGCAAGAGAAGAAAGGACCAAAAACAACCAAACATGGTCGTTGCATGTTGTTGCTTGCACCCCAAATTATTTTTCTTGTTGAAGAACCCAAATCTGACACAACTTGAGCCACGCCCAACTTTCCAACACACGAGGTGCTAAGAATCATGACTTGGATTTCTGGTCTTGGCTTTGTCGTCAACATGTCATGCATATCATGTCTAGTCAAGAGTTTGCAATTGCTTGGCATCCTGAGTTGTGTACTTGACTTGTGAGTTGTCGGATCCAGGAGTCGCAGTTTGGATTGGACGAAGAGTTTCCAGAGAAGAGGAGTGACATTTAAACAGTCACAACATGTCACAACGGATTGATTACGGCTTCCAGATACCAGTGATCTGACAGGACACGGCCTTGGCCCCGAAGTATGGCGACCCAAGAGTCATGGAGTCTTGGGAGCCTGTGCTGAATGTGGTGAATTACGATGACTGCAATTGCTCCGGGCATTTAGATCATTTAGGATTTCCGAAAATATCAACTGTGGCTTGACATGCAGATTTTACACAGATCATAGATCATGATAGATCAACTTGATCCAAATGCCAAGAGCAAACGTTGCCCACTTAGGTCTTGGCCCGGGTCTTCCTCTTCCGAAGGTTTGACCCTCACACCAGAGCAAGAAGAATCCACGGTGGAGTTCCTCTTCTGCTCTGTCTAGATATCTGTAGAATTGTGTGGATATGTACAACAGTATGTGTCTAGACATTTCAGAACACATTTATCCGCATGTGTGTGTGTGATCCTACAGTACAATCCTACAGTACGATCCTACGGGCGTATCTTTTATTTGATTCGTTTACATGACAGCTTACCAGGGTTGTGCCAGTCAGATTGTTGACAAGTCTGCAGGCAGCAGATTTCCTGTCAGCAGAGGGTGTGCCCCACTGCCGGATTGAAGAACTGTCAGGGCCACAGGCTTTGCAGCGCAGAATATGCTGATTCTGCAAGAATGTTTCCGGAGTTCCCTGCGTGTGGAAGTGTCCAACAGTGATTTCATGCTCTGAGTCTTGAGATGTCTTGAGGTTGCAGAGATATCGAGAAGATGGCGCCATACCGCAGGCAGCACAAAGACCGGTCAATCCGTTGATTTGATCATCCCATCCTTCATCGAGGCAAGCCTATCCTCCTTGCTGGAGGAACTGCCAGGAGCTGGGGCCTGAGCATCAGCGTCACTGTGCCATGGCCATGGCCATCCCTGGCCGTGGCCTGGGTGTTGCTGGTGTCAGCTGGTGTCAAACTCGCAACCGCCCAGGTTGAGATGGAGACTACCTGAGTGCGGACGAAACCTGTGCCGCTGGTTCTTTGAAGGGCTGCTTGGACGTTGGTGCGCTGCGTGGAGGGTGAAACTACCCTCAGCCCCAGCCATGAACCTTTGGCGTGGGTCGAAAAAGAACATGCCGTCAGGCAAGATGATAAATGAGTATTGGACGATGATTGCATTGCAACATCGTCTATCCAACAATCGTGATTCCCATCGGCTCCTTCGGCAGGTGCGTTTCCGCATCAAGATCTCCAACCCAGAAATTTTGTCGTTGGACTACATTGATGCGGTCATGGGTCTCAGTCCTGTGATGTGACTGAGGATGCGTCCTTGGCAGCAATGATGTAAGAATTCTGGGGGAGTTTTTGAGCTCAGGAAATGGCAAACTCACGGCTGTTCGTGCCCAAGTTGGTCGTTCGATGCTGAGTTGGGGCATTGTTCACCTCCTGGGGAGAGAACATGTCCTACGGCTGCAGTCCTAGACAAGTTTTTTGTTGCTGCAAAGTTCCGCCGACAGGCAGCTTTCCTGCAGACTTCAAGCCTGCGGGACTTGTACCTGATGGTGGTTGAGGCTGCGAGGGTCACCATGATCATCATGATCCAGTCATGAAAACGGGTGCAAGAACAATTTAAAAGCAGGTTGCCCGCTGTATCCATCTATCCTTTTGTTTTTCCATAGATCTATTATGATCTATTCATCCGTCCCTGCATACATCATCCACTCATTTGTCCATTTGTTGGGATTTGTTGTCATCTGGCGGTTTCTAAAAATGGGAGTACCCCAAATCATCAAAATTAGGCCCTAAAAAAAGTATTTTGGGAAGAATGAGTGTGATTTCTTGGGAAGAATGAGTGTGATTTCTTGGGGGACCCTATTTTCCCAAACTTTCCAAACAACCCCATGTGCAAAGTGCCTTGTGAACATGGTTCAGCATCTCACCTTGGTATTCCAAAAGGAAAGAACGCACTTCACACAAAAACTTCCCATCGTTATCAAGACTTTCAATCGCAAGTTTCTTCAGGATCATGAGGAAGATGAGGAGCAGCCAGCAGAGGCTGGACATTGAAGTCCTCTCGTCCTCTCGGTTTGCAAGTGTGTGGAAGTGATAGAAAATGAAAGAGACGGCCATGAATGCCAACAAAGATATGATTTTTCCATGAAAGATGAGCTGCTTGAGACTACTGATGAAACACTTCAGCTTGCAGGCTCCAACACTACAAGCCATTTTGGATGAAGGCTTCAATGCGGCACCGGACACGGCGGTAATGGCTCTAGATTGAACGGATTGAACTGAGAATCAACTCGGTTTTAAGTTTTCTTGGTGAAATTCGTTGTTGTTCGTCAGGGAAAACCCCGGACAGAAAGCAATAGCCCACATCGTACTTGTACTGAAACTGGTATTGTGGTATTGTTGTGGGCAGAGTTGTACATAGTTGAGCACCACAAGCACCGGCATAAACCGCTGGTGCCGAGATGCATCTTTTCAGAAGGCTGAGACATGAAAGAGTGGCCGTAAGGACGTACTGGCGAGAGAAGCGCAGACCTTTGATATCTGACCTTTGTCTTCCGATCCGTACACAGATTCTCCTTAGGATCAAAGAAGTGTGGCATTAAGTTTCCAGCAGGTCAAAATGAAATCTAATGTATAAATGTGCATAATATTGGAATGATGTATAGACATAGTGCCATCAGCATTGCCATACTTGGAAGAGTATATGCGATTTGTGCTTGCTAGAGCTTGCATGACTTTGCTTGAAAAACACTAAGGCCAAAGCAGTTTAGCCAACCGCAGATGCCGCAGATGCCGCCGATGCCCAAAATGCCACAAATGCCGCTGCCACAGCTGCCGCAGATGCCCAGAGGCTGAGGCATGGAAGATATGAAAGTGGGTGACTGAGGAGAGGTTGTTGAAACGTTGGAGAACGCTACAAAATCCATCAACAAATCCGCAAAATGCAGGAGCTTTGATGGCTTTTTCATGGCATTTAATGAGACAGGTGTCATATTATGTTACACACATCTATGACGCATGCATCCATCTATCCATTTGTCCATGTAGTGATCTACCTACTTGTAGCTATGTATAAATGAATATGGCACCCCCCAGGAAGACCAGAAAATGCAAGAACCCTTCCCAGAATAATGACAACTTCTGGGTTGGTGTGTAAAGATACCCTGGTAGAGCTTTGGAAGATGTGCAGGCACTACGTTTCAAAGCACTCTTGGCGTGGTCAATGCCTTCTAGCGACCGAGGGCCTGTGAAAAAAAGGAAAACATAATATACATTGTCCGTGATGGAACCTTCTGCTGAGATGAACTCACTGTTTACAATGTCGTCAATGGGAATTCAATCCTTCAGCTTGATAGCGGATGAGCAAGAGACCATGCGTGCATCCGCTGCTTTTGATGCCTGACCTTCTGCAGTCACAATTTGTTGCCCGTCTGTGCTTGCCAGCCATGGCAGAGGCTTCCATGTTGGTGGTAAAGTTTTGGTCAAGCATACAAGCATGGTTTGGTGCATAAGTTGAATTATGTTGTATTCTTTTGTAGCATTCATGATCTAGACTCTAGACAACCTTGCACAATTCGGACCTTTTGCTGAATTCCACAGAGACCTGAATCCAATTTGCACAGGCGGACATGGAGGCGACACAGGTGCAGATGCTGTGAATCTCATGGAAAAAAGAAACATTGGCTGGTTGCGAAAGGAATGATTCGGAATGATGTGGTTCAGAAGTCTAGTACTGGTAGTGTTTGAATCCATTTCCCATGCTATTGCAGCCGTACTGAACAGGAGGTGGAGGAGCAGCCTGAGCAGACAGTTCAACTGAAGGCTGGTCTGAAGCTTTGCGGAAGTTGTGACTTGACGTGTGCCGCATGACCATTGGAAGGTGCATGGAGGTGGTGGTTTGCAACCCAGACTGGACCCAGACACCATCACCGGTTGGACTATGATCAACACATTGCTGGTGGTGTTCGTGGTGTTCGTGGTGTTCCCGAGGCCTTACGGCGACAATGGTCCCGGAGGGCATGGAAGGTGCCTCGCAAGTCCCAAGTTGGAAAGACTCAGAAAGACTCAGAAAGACCAGTCGCATCTTTGATCCTTGGAGGTCTTGACAGCCACGTGCTGGATGCCACAGTTCGGGCACGACTATCCCCAGAGGCAAGAGAATGTGTGTCATTACACATTCGAAATCATGCATATATATAATCCGCCCACACCGCTTTGGCGGTGAAGGCGTGCTTATTGGGGGGCAAAACAGCAACACTAAATGCTCAATGACATTTGTTAATATAGCAGTCGCTATATCAGCTTTAGCTGGGGGGGGG
>Ga0126342_10023729_pt1 | contig 10006 bp, 6 predicted proteins | sample Cyp1metagenome_FD_92528 | JGI IMG/M metagenome (GOLD analysis project Ga0126342, IMG submission 92528) | Coral microbial communities from Lord Howe Island, Old Settlement Bay, Australia - Cyphastrea 1 metagenome | ecosystem: Host-associated > Invertebrates > Cnidaria > Coral ... | reverse complement strand
GGAAAATCAAACGACATGCCGGTACTTGGCTTAGCCGGTTGCCATTGACGACAAAAATGAAATAGCAGGTACGTGACTCCAGCGTCCCAGAGTCATATCAGTCATGAATGCAGCCCTCTTCGTTGGGCAATCAGCTGCAAACATGAGATTGCCCCCCTGCAAACATGATGTAGAAACAAGAAAAACAAGAACGACCAAAAGAAGTTTTACATCTATGCAGATGGTCCACACACACACACATATACACACATACAAAGAAAGAAAGAAAGAAAGAAAGAAAGAAAGATAGATAGATAGATAGATAGGTTGATTGATTGAGTGATGGATTGATTGGTTGATAGACTGATAGCTTGATAGATAGAATGATACATTGAGTGATTGATACTGACAGATCTATAGGTGTCTGATTGACTGATTGACTGATTGGTTGACTGATTGATTGATAGATGGGTAGATTGATAGAGAGGATCGACAGGTAGATGGATTGATTGATACGCACAGAACTGGACGTTTGCTCGGAGCCTGTGTTTTCTCGCACGAAAGGGCCATTCTTTTTCACGGACCCGCACAAAGTCTGCGAAGGGTTGTTGCCACAAATTATTGTGAAACGAGCCATGAAGCGAATTTCGTGTCGTACGTGTGGGGAGCGTCCATCCCTGCAAGGCGGTTAGAATCGCGGATGAAAAAATTGTTAAAAACTTGGGAAAAACAAACAATATATTGTGTCATCTTGGGCGAACGTTAGGTTCTGCGGGGATAGATAGATCGTCGATAGATGGATAGATTGATTGATTGATTGCAAGATTTATAGATTGATCGATTGATCGACAGATAGCTAGATAGATAGATAGACAGACAGACAGATAGACAGATAGACAGATAGACAGCTAGACAGATAGACAGATAGACAGATAGACAGATACACAGATAGACAGATAGCAGATGGACAGATAGACAGTCGGACAGTCGGACAGATAGATCGACAGGTAGATCGAAGATCGACAAGTAGATAGGTAGATAGACAGACAGACAGACAGATAGATAGACAGACGGACAGATAGACAGATAGACAGAGAGACAGAGAGATTGTTGGATTGATAGATTGATAGATTGATAGATTGATAGATTGATAGATTGATAGATTGATAGATTGATAGATGATTATATCGATAGATCGATATATCGATATATCGACAGGTAGATTGATAGATTGATAGATTCATAGACTAGACAAATAGATTGATTGATCGATCGATAAGTAGATAGAGAGAGAGAGAGAGAGTAGTCTGATTCGAAAAGGTTTGCATGCTGCATGCGCACATACTGGTTCGGCTGCCGACATCATCTGGCCAGAAAGCTTCCACCTCAGAGACGGCCATTCCCCCATAAGGGGTACACTCCTGAATTAAAAAAACGTGGAACTGCAGGCTATTTCTGAGTGCTCCTAACATTACTTATCGCGCTCATGAATTTTAACATAGGTGAGGCAACATGGAACCCAATTGTCTATTTGTTGTTTTTGTAAAATGTTAGTTTTCGGGAGAGTATGTGAGTGGTCAGAAATGGGATGCCCTAAAATTGATCACACAAATCATATGGTAGCCAATCTAAGCTTCCATCTTTTGGGGGGGGCAATCATTTTTGCCCCATGGTCAAATTATGAAAACATATGAAAACTCTCCACTCTTCGTCAATGCAGTACGGGCCGCTTCCGGCGCCATCTCTCTTCAGCTCTGGGTTCCTGACCACATCACCCTCATTGGGAGCGGCAGTAACTTTGGCCGTCTTGGGCATCATCCGTGATCGACCCATAGGTCTTACCTGGACCATAGCTCAAAAGACTCACACTCGGCTTGAAAACAGCCAGGTTCAATGTGACTTTGAGAGCTCACCCTGATCTCATGCTATCTTGTCCCGGGAAATGTTATGGACAGCTAGATGTTTCTGCATCCTTTGGGTTGATCCTTTTGCGACTCTGCATCGAAAGTCAGCACGCACTGGCCGGAAGCTTACCTTTGTCATCCTTTGTTAGGGCCATCACAATCGTCGAGCACGGTACCGAAAATTGGCTCACAAAATTCTCTCGAAACTCAAAGAACTCAAATGTTTATTATGCTTCCGTCCAAAAGAGTCAAGTTATTCCAGTTAGTCGTTCAATCTCTTCACCTTCCTACAAGTCACACGTCAGACGGATGTCCTTGGCGAGGAGTGTCCGGCCACCAGACATCTGCGCGTGGGAGGCCTTGGAGCAATCCATCGAAGTGGAAATAACTAATGGAGGATACCCCGGCAGATAGCGGTTGAGTCAAGGTGAAAAACGCTTTGTAAGCGAGGTGATAATATGTTAGGAAAATGTTCTGACCCAGTCTTATGGATTTGTTTCATAAATGGAGGTGCTGATAAACCAGAGTTCTTCGGCATTTTGGTCAAGCAGTTACTCACTGGGATGATGCTCCAAGTAAACTTTCCAAGATAGGGAGTTGTAAGTGGACAATCGTTAGATAACTATGGTGAACTGCCTGGAGCATAGTCGTATATGTACCGTATATGTTTCATAATTTTTCCCAGAAGGCTTTGGAAATCAGAGTGGTCAAACACTCCAGCACTGGCAGAGGCTTGGCCTTTGCAGCTCGAATTCGTTTACCACCAGAAGCAGTTAGTTGCGGTCTGCCTCCTTTTTCGGATGCCAATCCAGATCACAGTAGGAGATCAGAGTCCTTCCCCTAAACAGCCCAAACATGCAAGAGACCCAACACACAGGCACCTCTGGCTTTCGAAATTCAAGATGGAAATGCAGCTATGCTGCCTATGCTATCATATAAATGCCACATATCATCATGGTCACACAGGACCATGGCGGAAATTTGAGCTGACACTGGACCCTGACACCTACATCCCAGTGAGACACGGCTTCCGGTGCAGCACACCTGTTGTGAGCTGCGACTGATTGTTTAAATCTTTGCGCTTAATTAAGCGAAATGACCTCATCCACACTTCCCACCTGGAGCTCGATTCACTCACGTGGAAGGCCGGACGTCAGGAGGCCTTCCACCAAGCTGCGGAAAAAAAAATGAAGCACAAGTGCAAGCAGCACACTATCCCAATGAAATAAAGCCTTCCGGCCGTGTCCTTTTCTTGCAACTCTTTGCATTTTTGCTCGAAATATCTTTCTACAGCAGTTTCAGCAGGTTACAGTCCAAGGCAATCCGTCTTGCTTTCAATCATGTTGAAATGGAAGCCACATAGTTTCCGAAACAAGACATGACGCGTGTGTATCGCATGTATGTAATATGTACGTAGATGTATGTATGTGTATTATATATATACATATTATATACGGTTGTTTTATTTGTTTATTTATCTATTTATCTATTCATTTATCTATTTATTTAGTCTACTGTAAATAAAAAAGGTTTACAGTTTACAAATGGGTATATATAGTTGGGCCGTGTGAGGTAGGCAGGGCAATAGGGTTCACTTGCACTTGCCCACGCCATTGATGCTACGCTACAGACGCCCGCGCGCTGGGGTAGGGCAATTTGTTCACTTGCACTTGCAGCACGCAACTGATGCTGCGCTACAAATGGGGTGGGGCTAGACAGGAAACCTTCTTGGAATTGCTTTCTTTCACGAGGAATAGTGCATGATTGGAAATGACACATTGTACCAATTGGATCTTGCATGATTTGGAGAGCCATGGTGAAAAAGTATCAAGGGGAGCGTCCGAAATTGTATTTTGCAAGATCCAAACCGATAAAAAAACAGGCCAGATTTGTATCTTCGTGCGCTTTTTGGCCACCAGCACTTTGAGGGTCATTGTAGAGTTAGGAAATATCTCCAAAAAGCAAACCAAAACGCACATACCGTCCATAAGATAAATGTCATACATTACCTATCAAACTATCAAATCTGTCTGTCTATCATATCGGTCTATCTGTCTATCTGCCTCTCTGCCTCTCTGTCTGTCTCTCTCTCTCTCTCTCTCTCTCTGTCTCTCTGTCTGTCTGTCTGTCCATCTATCTACCTACCTATCTATCTATCTATCTATCTACCTACCTACCTATCTATCTATCTATCTAAATGTATTCATATCTCTATCTAAACGTATTCATATCTCTACGTATTATATATATATACGTATTAATATTAATAGTATTGTTACTATTATTATAAATGTGTATACATATATATATATGTAGCTGTACATATTATGGCCAACTAGTTCTATCCTATCCGAATTTCCGACCGCCTGAAATCTCGGAGCGCCGGGACGCAGCTTCCGAAGCGTCGCCGACAAGTGGGACACCTCCCTGCTGAGACTCCTGGGCCAAAAAGATCGAACAAGAACAATTTTGTGTTCCCCCTGATTTTCAGCCTCGCGAACTCAAACATCTTCGGCCCAAATGTGGAACACACCATTTCAATTTGCATTGAATAAGTCCATTGCTTTGCAACGAAGCACTTTGCATCGGTTGGAGCCGCTATGCTGCTATACAATGAGATCAGCAGCCATCGCGGGAAGAGCTTTGAGAATCTTCACTGTCTGTCCCCAGCAACGACTCACACTCGGAGTCTGTAACACCCTGATCATACTGGCACTCGGAGTCTGGACTGCATACGTCAGTGAGCCAGATTCGAAGACGAGTCCAACGGTCAATGCCGATCCAAATGATCGCCCATGCAACGATCATGCAAAGACAGCGACTGACAATCACAATGCGACCTCTGTGAACGTCAAATCCTGGGGAGTTGGCCCAAGTCGCTGTATCCAGGATTTCCAGCTCGCTCTGGTTGAAGAAACCCGACAGCGGCATAGTCTCGGCTTCATCATATCCTTGTAGATAGCACAGCATAATGGGCAGCTGCAAGGAAAACATGCCCCAAAATCCCCAAGCTTTCAAAGCAAAGACCGCCAAGTCTGGGCCTTGCTTCTCCAACCTCCATACCGAGAAGGGGATGACCAAGACTGTGAGAGCATACAGGATGCATAGCAGGACAAAGGGTCCGCGATGAGTCACATGACCAATAAAGCAATCTGACAAGAGATCCAGAGCACAAACTGACCAAATGAGGATTGAAAAGAAGACCCCAGACTTTACATCGGTCATTCCCGCCCGCTCCACATCCAAGCCATTGTCCCAGGCACGTCGTAAGTTGTCAGTATAAGCACCTGCGGCCAACAAAATGCTGATCACAGTTTCTACCTCATCCTCAGATCCGGCGATGGCCTGCCGAATTCGCTCTTCATCAGCTGCACTGGAACAATGTGAATCCTGCAAGGAGTGGAAATGCATCATCTCCTTCTGCTGATCAAAATGAGCTTTCTCACCCTTCAAGATCACAAGCAAGACGGTGACCAAGGCATTCACGATCAGCAGATTCGAAAAAAAACCGTAATGGAAGTATACAGCGATCCAGTTGTCATATCGCATTGAGATCTGGTCATAGGACCAGATCTCATCCAGCAGCAAGAAAACAGCTCCGATGGATGTCAAATAACTCATCATCCCTAAAGACCAGGGGTGATGCCGATAGGGCAGTACTATCAACAGTGCCACCAAGGAAAGCACTCGGTAGATCAACTCAAGCCAGCTGTAAAGGCCAGTACCCCGCCCAGCAACATGTTCGAGAGCTAACCATACTGGAAATCCCAGACAAGTTCCACAAGACATGTGAATGCCAACGGTCTGGAACCAATATGTGCAAGTCTCCTGCCGATCGGGAACAACCGGCAGCAGGTAAATCTTATTCCATTTGGCTCCAAGATAAGCCTCAAACACACACCAAAGCCTGGAATATACTCCCATTGAAGGATTTGGAACTACTAGCAAGTACGATGCCTTTTGCAATGCTAAAGCAAATGCACTCTCACTCAAGTTTCCACCGATAAATTCGTCCAGGTCTAAATTTTGCGGGTTGGACAAAAGGCAGCAGTACAAGTTTTGAAGTCGATATAGCTGAGGCCACGCCAGGCGCACTCCCTTCTGAAGGTGGAAGATTCCCCCATGCCAGGAATGAGATACAAATACCTCGCACTCGAGGCCTTCAGGATGTTTCATCAAGGCATAGCTCTGGCCACCAGCTTTTCGCGTCAAGGGCTTCACCAAGTAGGTGTTCACATCATAGAGATTGGGGCCATGCTTTGGATCGCAGTGAAAGGGGTTGGGCCGACTGCTGGGGATCTGTTCCTCTGCCACCAGCTGTGCAAACTCCTCCAGTTCGGCCTTGGTGATGCACCATTTCTGTGCTGGGATACGGCGGTGAAGAGCTCGGGCGGCTTGGAAATCCATGGGCTCAGCTTGGAGTTGGCCACTGTTCAGGCTGCATAATCTCGGTAACAAGTTGGAGTCTGATTAGGCAAATTCATAATCTTGGTAACGATCATAGGAATACAGGAATACATGAACAAAAACGAATAAGTGCAAGTGCAGCAGAGGCTTTGTCTGCTGGCTGTCAACCCAGGACACACAAATAGCACGATTTGAAATCAGTGGCTGCTGTGTTCGCGGATACCAAAACCAACCTTATGTGTATTCTTTTGGTTTTGTATAATAGCTGACACTGCACCTCAGCGATAGCAGTACCAAAGTAGATCATGTTGGTTGTAGCTGGTGTTGCTGATCTTCCACGTTTGAGCATGCCATCTCGAAACTATCAAGCTCAATGAATATCTGGAGCAAAAACTTGTCATGTCTAGTGAAGGATTCATGGATTGATTGTGGAACCACAGATCAAATCCCAATCTTTCTCATATGGCTTGCCATCCATTTTCATGATAATTGATCCCCTTTGCAAGATTTATTTTGATGATTTCAGAAGCCCACATCTTCAACCCATCGGAAGGGTCCCCACCAGGTAGCTTTGTGGATGATGTCTGCTGTTTTGCGCTTAAACCAAAATTTAATTCATACTTTGTGTGTACCATTAACCACCAAGGGCCTGGCTTGGGCACTCTTCTTAAAAAATGGATTACCATCGCTACTTTCTCATAGCCGAAACTGCCCATGTTTGCTCGTTAAGTCTTGATCTGTTTGAACATTTTGAACCTCCGATGAATAAATATCCATGTTTTAAGTTATAGCCAAAGGTTTCTCAGTTTTCACATGTTTCCAGCCCCAGATGGGAGCCCTCCGATATCTCCTGCAGCGCTCCTCTTGCCTTCGTTTCTGCCTCTCCAGCGGCGGCACGCTGCGCGCGGTCGGTCGCAGATCTCGCTCTCGGTCCGGGGGCATAAGAGAGGCAACGAAGACTTCGATGACGTCCTCCTCCTGAAAATTAACCAACAAAAATATGGACTATTGATGGGTTGTTGGTGGGATCAAGCACAAAAAATTGCAATGTTATTAGGTCTCTTCTACAGTAACATATGGAACATAATGTTACATATATAATATTGGTCGGACATAATATATTATACCACTAATGCGATTCAACAAACCATTTTATGGGGATATTGACCAACCACATGGGGAAGACTTTTGTTTTTTCCCAAAAATCTGGGGATTGAACCATAAAACCAACCATAAAATATGTGGATATTTGCTGGGAAATGTTCTCCAAGAATTGGTGGATAGGCAAATTTACCATGACAAAGTTTTTAAAAAAATAGTTGTCTTTAGAAGAATCGGGTATCGCATGTTCAGACAAACCCAGATGGAAATCGGACAAAAAAGAAACAGGAAAAATGAAGGATGACAGGGTCTGCTGTAAATGAGGTCTTGAGTGAAGACGAAATTCATGTTGAATTTATAGTTCTTTATCAAAATTTGGTTCTAGAAAAGCTGCCATGTGCAACCAAAACTCAGAGGTGTTTAGGGAATTGTGCGAAATTGACCACGATATGCCGTTTGTAAAACAAACGCCGTTCTGGTTTTCAATCGGGAGCTCATGTTTTTTCATGTTTATACTGCTGGACATGTGGGATCAGCAGAACTCAAACAGTAAACATAAAACTCATAAAACCTGTGATCCATCTAGCCAGCCTTCAACTTCCAAGATGCAAAGACCAAGTGTGTCGCTTTGCGGGCCCGTCAAACGACAACCAACTTCATCCCCAGACGTCTCTGCGCAAATTCCAGACCGATACTATCTGCTCGTTGACCGTTCAGGGATTCAGACCTTCCCAAAAATCTGGGTCCACCCACACTGTCACAATGTTCCAAGCCTCCCAGCCCTATCCTCCTCAGTAGCACTGGATCTGGCAGAGGAAAACCCCCCAGAGGCCACTGTGGTGCGGTCGTCATCCCAAACCCTGCGGCGATAGCGACTGAAGTGTCCTTTCAATGGGTTGGTTTGGGGGAAATCTATAGGAACCACGGGTTTTTATCTGTTTTTATCCTCCCCTTCGCAGGGGTTGCTGCAGATTTTCCCTCAAACCAACTCCGGGATCTTTAGAAATGGAAGAGGGACCCAACCAGAATGCTGCAAAAGGCAATGCTGATGAAACTCTTAAGATCCTGCGAAACGAATAAGGGTTCTTCACAACAGTGAGAGTTTGTTTTTTCCTAATTTTGAAGAGGTATGGAGATTTCGTGGCTATCGGCTGACTCGCCACCCCAGAAGGGTTGTTATTTTTTGCTGTCGAATACTTCGATGTTGTGCGAGGTATGATTCGGTCATGGTACGGTGGAGTGGGGTGGGGTGGGGTGGGATGGGGCTAATATCGTTCCTTGACGCTTGCACACCTACATGATGCTACGTTAGAGATGAGGTGGGGTGGGGTGGGAATAATAACGTCCTTTGGCATGCTACCTAAAAGAAAATATGTTGCTACGTTAGCAAACATAAATCTGATGTTTCGTTCATATAGGGTATGTTGCTACGTTTACACATGTTGTTAACGTGTGCGAACACAAGTTTAATGTTACGTTCATAGAATATGTTGCTGCCCTTGCACATGTTGTTAACGTGCGCGAACTTAAGTTTGATGTTGCGTTGATAGAATATGTTGTTGCGCTTGCACATACCAAAAAGTTTGAAAAAATGGAAGCCAATCGCTTTTGCTCAAAAAGACAAATCCCATGGAGGAACCAAAGAAAATCGTCAGAAGCGGGTGCGAAGCTTCCAGTGGAAATCAATGTTTCCATCACAAGTTCCATTTTGGAAGATCTTCCCAATTGTTTCATCATCCGCGTCGCGCTTTTCATCTTTCGTTTCACCCTTTGTTTACAGACATGACTCGGTTTCAACTCAAACCCCGGTTTACGCAAAACCCATGTTTTGTGTCTCCTCTTCGTGTTTTTCCTCTGTGTCCTCCGTTGCAATGTGCTGGGTTCGACTCTGCCCACGCCTCGCGCAACATGCGCATGTTCTTTTTGTTCCCATTTCCATTGTGGTGCTCGCGATCGGTTTGCTCTGTCATTCTTACACCTTCTACGTTCCTATACCTCATACAGGTGGCCTGTCAATCCACTTGCTTTTGTGCAGAACATTTACACGCGCAACCTTTCTATGTATGGCCTTTTCGAAAAACCTTGGTTCACACACTGCTTCGGTTTAAATTCAAACCCTGGTTCACGCAAACACTATGCTTTGTGTAAAAGCGCATCTTCCTACTAAACAAAACGCTGATTCACAGAAAAAAAACGTGTTTTAAATGTTTCACAGAAACACCATGTTTTACACAAACATCTAGAAAAATCATGTTCTTGCTTCGCCCTTCTATCCTGGCTGCTGCTATGCTGAGCTGCACGCACTTGCACTTTATCTCCTCCTCTGTCCTGTCTCTGCTATATCGCCCTTCCATCACTATCATACTTCCTCTTCCCTTGCTCACTCGGTCACTCACTCACCCACCCACCCACTCACTCACTCACTCACACTCTCATTCACTCACCTGTGCATGCACATACATACACACTGTGGGGTAATGGTGAGTGGAACATTTTAATGATGTCATAGGTTTCGCCTGCTTTCCTGGGTTACCTGGCAGTAGTGTTGCAACGGCCACGGAATCGCGATCGAAGAAACAACGTACAGCTCATGAACAGAAACAGAAGGTCAACAG
>Ga0126342_10023728_pt1 | contig 10006 bp, 15 predicted proteins | sample Cyp1metagenome_FD_92528 | JGI IMG/M metagenome (GOLD analysis project Ga0126342, IMG submission 92528) | Coral microbial communities from Lord Howe Island, Old Settlement Bay, Australia - Cyphastrea 1 metagenome | ecosystem: Host-associated > Invertebrates > Cnidaria > Coral ... | reverse complement strand
TGTTGATGTTGGGGCGCTTCATGTTTGAGCCATGCCATATGGATGAGGTGGAGTTTCACGCGCCCCCGCGCGAGTCAAAAAGCAAGCGCTGGCTTTCGTTCCACCCCTTCTCAGGTATATATACACGTATACATGTTATGAATGATTAGGAAGTTGTCGCAAAACTCTCCCGAGCTTAAGTGTCTAAAACTATACTTAAACATAGTTGATGCAAAGAAGGATGTGCCGTTTGTTGATTCTTACTTCTTATCCAGTTCCAGCCATGGCCGACGGTGACCATGGCTACCCGAAGCCGGAGCAGATGGAGTCACGACTGGTGGTCCTTCTGTGTGGAATTCCAGGGTGCGGAAAGGATGTCATCGGCCGAAGATGCGCCAGCTCTTTGAATGGTGCCGCACTCTCCCAGGATGAACACAATGGCAATGCTGTGGCGACCCAAGCAGCCTTGGAGTCCCTGCTGGCTCAAGGACTTTCGCCCATCTTCATTCTGCGGAACGGCGTGGAAGTGGGCGACCGGTTGCCCTACGTCGTGGCGGCGCGACGCGCTGGATATCGAGTCACAGCTGTTTGGCCGGAGGAGCTTAGCACAACATCCAGGAGGGCTGCATTATTTTTGGCCAGTCTGGCAGGTTGCTATGGTCGTCTGACTTCTGGAGGCCGAAGTGGCCATGAAACTCTGACCATAACTGATGGACAGCTGGCAAAACCTGCCCAGGTCTGTTTGAACTTTCTACAGATGTTTCGGGCACCGTCGGCACCAGGAGAAGTAGATGCAGTTCTGACCTTGCCATTTCTGCAATCAGATGAATCAGACCTTGGAGATCTTGGGGACCTGAAGTTGTCTGGTTTTGGAAAGGGAAAGGTGCTACCAGAAGTGGTGCAGGAGGTGTTCGAAGGTGACTTTGAGAAGGCGAAGGAGAAGATGATGCGCTGGGGGACCATGCGTCGGTCCGTGCAAGACATTGCTGATCCGCTTACTGAATGGGCGAAGCAGCAGATGTCACAGAAACCATCAGCCAGCACCTTTTCCATGCCTTCAACGGACACGAAAAAGCTGCAACGCGCGGCAAAGATTCGCGCAGCGGTCGAACATTTGGTGTCACCCTACAACCTGTCAGCATGCAGAGATGGTGGTACCACAGTGACAACCTGCAAGTGGTTTACCATCAATGAGCGCTTGTGCCCTGCATGGCCTACCAGCTACTTTGCAGGAGCTCCGCAGTTGAAGAAGTGGGGCACTACTGCGGAGGATGTGTTGGATGCGGCCAAGGAGAGCTGTCAAGCACAGGCTGCACTTCAAGAAGGGGACAAAGGTGTCCGTGTCCAGCTGCTGAATCAAGATGGTGGAACCTATGTAAGCCCTATGGAGCCATTGCCGGAAGCGTCTTTGAGAAAGCTTCGCTGTCCCGATGTTGCGCGGGCAGGCTGAAAAAACGAAGAGAGTGGGTGCTACTCACTTTTCTTGCAGTGCTTTTTGTTTGCCCTTACAAATTGAAAAAGGCTTCAGGATTTCCCAGTGATTTCTACCCATTTAATCTTCTGCCAAAAAATGGCAACTCATGTACGACTTTCAGATATTCAGTGACATGAACTCACCTCTGGCAGGGGCAACGGCGCCACATCAAAGATCCAGCCGCTCGACTTTCAGTTCGCCGCAGATAAAATTACCTGCGTTGGTCCAAAGATGGGGTACATACCCAGATTAGGGAGGTTTCCTCAAATGGGGGTACCCCCAAATCATCCAAGTCATGGATGACCATTTTAGTAAACCAATAGTGACTTGGGGATCCCCCTAGGCTTAGGAAACCTCCATGTTGAATCATATTGATACATTCCACTGAAAACTGGCTAGTCTAAGGAGGCCTCCGGGGAGGAGACGCAAAGGACTGCAATGGCTCTCTCCAAGGCTGGGTTGTGGGTCCAGGTACCGATTTGGTACCCGATTTTTGACCATTCCAGGGATTTCGCAGTGAACTGAGCTCTCCACAGGTCACGGTGATGAGTTTTTGGGGCGGATCCACAGGAGCTCGTCAAAGGCGTCGTGGATGAAATCTTGGCACTTCGCATCGACTATTTCACGAGAAACGTGAGCCGCCGGGGTTAGGGTTACACAACTTGCTCCATGGTTTTTTTGAGTGTGGTACAGTAATGTACTAAATGTACAGTACTTGGATTTTTCTGATGGTAACCACACTTTCTCCATATTTTCTTCAAATTTCACCAGGTACCAACCTATGCTGATTGGATCGTGGAGAGACTTGGCGAAAGGTGTATCTTTGAGGGGTTTTCAAAGCCCATGGCTGCCCATGGCTCCCAAGGTTTCTCAATGACTACTTGCTGCCAAAGTATCGAGAGGAGCAGAGCTTATAGATTCAGCCTGAGTTTCGATCTTTGTAGATGCAGGAGTTTTTGGTAGACGGAACGGGAGAATTTTCTGCAGCTTGTGGTTCAATGCAGAGCTGACGGTTTTGCCGTTCTCTGCCATTTTTGCAGTTTGCCCATGGCGTTTTGCTGGAGCCGGCTGGCTGGTGCCGCGCGAAGGCTGGCGATACCTGCTGTGGTCACGGCCAGCGTGGCACCCTATGAGAGACGGCCTCTCCAGTTTGAAACGAGGTCCTCCCAGTCGTCCCAGTCTCTGGAGGAACGAGTGCGAGTGCTAGAGACCAAAGCCAGAGCTATGGAGCTCAATGATTGGATGGAAGTTCGGGACCTGACCTTAGTATGGGAGGGATCCAGGGACTCAGAGTGGAGAGGGGGTTGGGGTGCTATACTTTTTGCTCTCAAAAGTCATGGGTTGTGATTTCCCCACGAAGTGGGCATTGGATCCAGATTGAGGCGGTAGAGACCATCAAACTGGCTGCCAAGCAGCATGGTCTCGACATCTCTGGCGGGATTATCCGTCGAACCTCTTCGCGCTTTTGTTTGGGTGTGGAACATGGAGACTACAACGGCATGGAGTTGTTTGGAGTTGGCACCGACCGCTTCATTTGGATGGGTTACAAGCCCAACGATTCTGGAAAGATTCGCATTTTTTCTCAAAACTTTCCAGAAAAAGTCGTGGAGTTCAGACCCCAAGAGGTGCCAGCGCCCAAATCAAGCTCCATCTCCGACACCTGGGCGCGGTTTCCCTATGGCGTTGAATATGTCCTTCGGAGCAACGGATTTGACACTTCACGCGGCTTTGATGCTGTGATGCTCGGATCTGAAACAAGGGATGCTATGGATGCTATGGATGCTCCGTTACCGTAGATAAGCAATGATAGATACAATATACAAAAGAATCAAAATACGATATGCATTCATATAAATAGTTCACATGCATGTACACACATATATATATATATATTCATATAATCATATATATATATATATATCTTGCATGCAAAATGCAAGATTCAGCTCTGTACAGCACAGTCACAGATTGTCGAAGGAAATTTCGATGAGAAGCTTCCTATGCGTCAATCACTCACTACATTGCTACATGACTCACCGCACAATTCACTCCCTACTTCACTCCATTAGCTCCGGAACTGAAAACGAGGCTTATGGGCAATATCCCTGGTGGAGGTATGTCTCGATCGGCTTCACTTGCCAGGCTCCCAGCGGCGAACAGCCAATCAGTGCAGATTGCACCGATTTTCCGGCCAAGGTCATCAATCTTATGCTCACCATGTTAGAAGTGAACAAGAAATCCCTGCCAGAGGGTGATTTTCGGATTGTGCCTTAAATGCACAGGAGATTTGGAAATTGCTCCAATATGAACACTTGCTTGTTGTCTACCGCATAAGGTGAAAATGGCACAGCAAGTGGAAAATGACTACATTGGAAACTTGTTCGCAAAGTCTGATGCTTGAGCGTGCTTTCTCAGATGTGTTTTGTCTGAACATGGTTTACCAAAAATCCAATCATTTTCATTTTCCCCACTAACATTGCAAATTTGGGTGTAATTGCCAAGCCGGCCAAGCCCAGATGAATGTTTGAAATCCGCGGAAGGAGCACCTTGTGGCAATTTGGACCAGATCATGATTTACTACGCAAAAGATGGAATGGGCACGAGATACGACCCAAAGACCAACAAAGTGCATGGCCTCAGACCGGTTTCGACACCAAGCATTTCTTCGGACATGGTAAGAGCAGTCAATGTGTACCGCAATGATCAACGATTGAAAACACTCATGGAATACCCTCTGGTAAACTAACGTAACTATGGAAAATCACCATTTTGAATGGATAACTCCACTGTAAATGGCCATTTTCAATAGCTTTTTGTATGTTTACCAGAGGGTATGATCTCTTGACGTGGCAGGTTTCTTATATCCCGTTGGGAGTTGACACCAATGAATTTCGAATAGCTGCATTGGACACCGGCACGGTCCGGCACGGTCTGGAGAAAACCACCTACGCAGTCCGAGTACAGGATGGGTTTCACAGCAACACAAAACCTCCCATTAGGGGATGGGTTTTAATCCTATATATTATATATGGTGATATTGGGGATGGTTTATGATGGTTTATGATGGTTTATGATTGTGGCATTGGGTTTTTCCAACATTTCTACTATGATCCCGAACATGATGAGTGCAGGTGATCCCGCCAGGAGTGCAGGGAGTTCTTGGCCTTGCTGCAGAAGAATGGCTACAGGATCCAAAGCCTTGGAGAGGTCAAAGATCGCAAGACCTATGAGCCTCGGATCTCAGGGGTCTCATTGGCACAGCCCGAGTCGGCAATGTGAAAAAAGTGGGGATGCACCAGTGGATTTCTGGGAAAAATCCACCACTTTGGACAAAAGCCAGACTGGTGATGTTCCAGCTTATTGATTCAACTTGCACTTTTACCGGGTCATAGTCTATTTGATGATCAAGACCACGGCTTTCTGGACAATTTCCCTTAAATCAGCCCATTCGAAAGTGCAGTGCTCAACGTGATCCTCAGCATCAAGCAGCCACACACTAATACTTTCCAGGTTTTCCATGATTTTTTTCGATTGCTTGATGTTGATGTCGGCCGAGGACGAAATCATTGCCAAATATGGGAAATCCCATCCAAATCTTTGCGAACGCCTGGAGTATCTCTTCTTTGCGCAGGAACGCTTTGAGGCGATGGTGAAAGCCTGGAGGGAAGGAAACATCGCCGAGGCCGGCGACATCGCCACTTGCGGCGGTAGCAAAAAATTAAAGGACCTCCAAAGGGGGAAAAATCATGATTGGGTTTAGGACATATGCTTCATATGCTTAACAAATTTAACAAACAACACTTATTCTTTTTTGCAGATCTTGCTGTGGAAGAGATGTGTGCTGACAAAGGTCGGTGCAATCTTCCGCCGTGATGGGATTGGGCTTCGCAACATGTTTGCACCGCCTTTCCTTTCGGAAAAGTTGGGTTGGTGGAAACAAGACAGAAGCAAACTGCTTGAAGATTGCATATCCTTTGATTGTTGGTTTGCGCCCATAGGTACAAGTTCATAGCAAATCGATAAGTCAACTGGTGTCATTGGCATGCTGAGGAGATGAATATCAGATCTCAGGACCAGAATTAGAGGCTCGGGCAATGAGCACCAGACAATGTCAACGAACATGAGACTTTCTTGAAAGTTCACAAGACATGGCAGAGACCCATGGGGTTGTCCGTGAAACGAGAGTCGAGCAGGTAGTAACAGGTAGTAGAATTGGGGTAGGATTTTTTTTTGGGTCATGCCCAGTTCAAAGAATTCAAACCAAGCATTTTCCAGAATTTTCACCCATGAGCTTCTCAAGCGCCAGACCATGGTCAACATTGCCAGAACTATCCCGGGTGTGCTTGGCGAACGTATGCTGGGGGGTGGAGACAAGGCCCCTTTGTTTTCCAAAATCGACTGGGACTCCGGGACGGTGGTTGATCTGGAGATGAATTTCACTCCAAAACTCAGTTGGAACATTTGGAACATTGGTTTAGTATGGGATAATGATGGTTAATAATGGTTAATAATGGTTAATAATGGTTAATAATCACTTGTTGGTGGTTTCAAACATGACTGGATTATTTTCCATAATATTAGGGATAATCCCAACCCCATTGACGAACTCATATTCTTTAGAGGGGTTGAAACCACCAACCAGTTTTGATCGCCTAGTTCGACAATGTTAGACATACCATCTGGTTATTCAACATAGCCATGGAAAGATCCACCATTTTTAATGGGTAAACCATCTATTTCTATGGGCCATGGCTTCCATGGCTATGTTAAATAACCAGAGGGTAGTTCTTTTTTTGGATGTTCACTGGCTCACTGGGGCTGGGCCATTTGAGCTTGAAAGAAGCCTTGCAGGGTGCCTCTGGCGCTATTCTGCGACCAGATGCGGAGCGATCACTGCGAAATGCTGTGAATACTGGATACAAGAGATCTTATCCCCAACTGGCAGAGACTCCGCTGAAACAGAGTTGCCCACTTTGGCCTCCGATTTCCATGTAGTTTGCTCTAGTCGATATCCCAAGTTCTACAGATGTGCAAAAAACACCGGCATGTCCAGCGACCCAACATCACTGAGGGAGTCAAGTTGAGATCTGAGGATAAATGTGCGGTTCACGTTGTGAGAGCTTGCAAGGGTGTGGAAGTCCTGGAAGGCTTACTGTGAATGGAGCGGCCTCACAGCGTCTTGCAAAGGGAATGGCGCTGCGAGTCCGGTGGAGATTTACCTCCCGAAATATATTGAACCATATTGAAGCCACCTAGAAATAGCTGCCTTGCCATGTTCGATTTCCGAATGGCGCTATGGCCCAAAAGGCCTCAATATACCAAGGCGCTGGTTGCATTTGAATGCATCCCTTCCAAAATTCCTCCCGTGGCTTTGCCACATTTTGCCACATTTTGCCACATTTTGCCACCATGAAGTCCTGTGAAGTCCAACGTGTTTTCAGTCCTTGGCCGACTTTTGGACTTTTTCAAGTCGTGACGTCGTGGTGAGGAGAGCACTGCGTGGCAACTGCCAGATCCTCAGAGGTGAAGCTGCGACATGGACATGGCGAAGGGGCGATCCTGCTGAGGTTCTCACCGCGAGAGTTCCCAGCACTTAGCGACGAAGAGAAGCAGGCGGAACCGCTGGCTGAGTCCCAATTGGCACCAGTCGGGATAGATGGGATAGTTGATCATGCTTGGAATCGTCCAAGCTTGAGTTGCCTACTTTTGACTCACTATCCATATTCCGGCTCCTAAGAGTGTTTCGTAAGTCTCGGTTCTCTGAGTCTATCCATCAGCACATCGATGATTGACCGAAAGGATCATGTTGATTCGACCACAAATGAGCGAGGTGTACTACCGTAGATAGTCTACTCCTAGAATCCACCCATACAATCCTCATATTCTTGCCATTCTTATGGCATTTAAATTGGGTTGTCAATGCCCCATTTTTTTGATCCAAGCCACCATTTCTAATCATCGGCTACCAGGAAGGTCAGGCGGCTTTCCCCAGCATCACCGTCAGCAGCTCAGGGTTAGATGAAGCCTGGAGGTTTCCTGGGTAACCCCAATGGCTGGATGATTTGAGGCTACCTCCATTTTAGGAAACCTCCAGCCTGGGCTTCTTTAGGCCTAGACTGACTCTGGTGGGACTCTGACCAAGGTTCAGCACCGTTCATTAGATGCACCTGAGCCGATACGACTTAAGCCCAGGCAAGTGTTTCACTGAACCATGCTGATCATGCTGCACCTGCATCTATCTCACTTGCGGACAAGGTCAGTCTACTATGCAATTACTGGTTGGTGGTTTGGAACATCAATTTTATTTTTCCATTCAGTTGGGAATGTCATCATCCCAACTGACGAAGTCCATCATTTTTCAGAGGGGTAGGTGGCTCAACCACCAACCAGAGAAACTATGATCAACTATGACCAACTATAGTTCAATGAACTATGACCAACTATAGTTGCTACACCGATCGACCGCAGATTCGTCCAGGCGGATGCCTGTTGCTTCAACCTCGTGCTGGTCCTTTGCCGCGGTGGCAGGTCTTTGTGGCCTCACTAAGGTGGGCCACTTGTGGCGGGCGACCCCAAAATGCTAAAAACCTACCCGCCATGGTCATCGTGAGTACTGAGCTATATTTTATGCACCTATACCTATATGTATATAATTATATATACACACATATCTATACATATATACACACACACATCTTTTTCTTTTTTTTCCTTCTCTCTCCTTCTGGATGCTGCCTCAGGTGGGCTTTGGCGCCTGCGCCGCAGGGTGCCTGGCGGGAGCCGCCCAGCTGGGCCACAGCGCGGTGCGGACGGTGATCGATTCTATTGGCCACGGCAATGCGAGACGTTGGCAGTCGGCTGGGAGCTAAGAAAAATGGGGAGGTCATGAAAAATGGGGAAAGGTAGGTGTTTTTTGTTTTTTTAATGCCATCCGGAATTGGGAGTTCATGGTGTTTTTTTTTGATTTGAGATATGAATGGAACATCGAGAATGTTACCAAGGGATACACATGTAGAGAATTGAATGTATATATATATATATGTATAATACATATTGTCAAGTTGGAGGTTATGGCCCACGAAGTCCAAACCCAACGGAAAGTGCGCCTAAGCGCTGCAATGCTTTTCCAAGAAGCACCGCTATGCGTTGCCGTCAAATGGCTTTAGCTGCCCACCACTGTTGAGTTGGAAAACAGCAGCGGGTAAAACATGACATGTATGTAAAAGGCCCATGTGCTCAAGTTGCAGCTGCAAACTTCACACACACACACATATATATATTATATGTATATATAATCTTTTGTATATTTATATATATATATATAGCTACACAAACCTGGCACTATGATGTTGGCGTTTCTCTTGGAGAATAGATGGGGTTCTGGCGTCAGGGGGCTACAATTAGATGTGCATCAGGGGATTGTCTGAAAATATGGGATTTTGCCACTTTTTTGGTGACAGGAGTGGGGATAATCAATGGATTCATCGATGTGGAAACTTTCATGGAAAAAATCACAGAACACTGACGATATGTGGATGTAAGAGGGATACAATGTGAGTATAATGGGGATATAATGAGATGATGGCATATAACCAACAACATAATATGGCCGCCCATAAAACAACAGTTTTACAACTTTTTAGATGCAACACATGATGATCATTCACGAGCTTGTATAGGCAGCCTATGTTATATTTTTTGGGATATGAAGCAAAGCGAAGCGTAGGGCCAGTGAAGAAACAGGGGAAACGGCGGGGTCCGGATTATTGGGCAATCCCAGATGATACCTTGGTGAGGCCCACAGATATACTTTGGTCGGGTGAAAATCATTCAAGGCATTTTGTTTCGAGAGTAATCTGCAGATCAAGTTGATTTGAATATGGACTAGAGTTACCAACGACCAGTTTGGCCACAGAAACATCTCCAAAAAGGAACAGCGTATGTCTCAGAACGGCAAAATGAGGCCGTGGCTAGCCTTCTGGTCAGGCTAAAAGCATGAATGCAAGCAACGGAATGGTAGAGAAAACAATGGAACAAACACACAGCCAGAGAGAGAGAGAGAGAGAGAGAGAGAGAGAGAGAGAGCGAGAGAGCGAGAGAGAGAGAGAGACAGAGAAAGAGAGAGAGAGAGAGAGAGCGAGAGCAAGGGAGTGAGGGAGGGAGAGGGGAGAGCGAGAGCGAGAGCGAGGGAGGGAGAGACGGGGGGAGGGAGGGCGGGAGAGCGAGAGAGAGAGAGAGAGAAAGGTGCTCTACGCAAGGAGTGCATGTAACACGAAGCTATGGCACAAGATAGCAGCTTCTGGAGAGGTCTTCGTGTTTCTCTGAGGCAGTGGTCGCACGACAGCCTGCCCAGACTCCTGCAGCTTCGTCAGGAGCAGTGCAAGGAGACGGATGAAATCGGATGAAAATGCATTTGTTGTGAAGCCTTTTGAAGAAGTGCAGCTCCGTGTTTTGAGCGAAGGATTGAGCAGTTCAGACTCTGGAACTCTGCCCAAAGAGAGTCCCAAAGAGACTCCGACTGAGAAAGGCACCGGGTGAAGGGTCATGATAGTA
>Ga0126342_10023727_pt1 | contig 10006 bp, 7 predicted proteins | sample Cyp1metagenome_FD_92528 | JGI IMG/M metagenome (GOLD analysis project Ga0126342, IMG submission 92528) | Coral microbial communities from Lord Howe Island, Old Settlement Bay, Australia - Cyphastrea 1 metagenome | ecosystem: Host-associated > Invertebrates > Cnidaria > Coral ... | reverse complement strand
GGCAGACACACATCTAAGCATAGAAACAACATGCATAGCTTATCCAATATGTTATATGATGCTCCCCAATATGCCTTTCCGCAAGGCAGACGCTCATCCGCTACGACTTAACACACGATGCAAAGACTTAACCCTAGTACCTAGTAGTTTTCAATATGAACAGAATCGTCAAAATTCATCTTCGTTATATATATATATATAGTCTTCAGGATCTGATTCCCACAAGTTCGGCAAGTGAACCCCCGATTTTGACGTGAAACCAAAAGTCTTTTCTGTAGAAGAAAAACAACATTGTGTTGGATCAAGACACAATTTCCTGGCTTAAAGTTGTTGGGTTGATTTTTGGAATTTTTGACGGAGTAAATGCATGTAAATGCGGAAAAATCACCGTTTTCGCAGATAACATTTTTTTTCCCCTATTTTCTCGCGCAAATTTTCCATGTTTGGAAATTGTTTTCAAACACAACAAGAACCACATGATTCATACAACCATCAATACCCCCATAACTATGACATCTCAAAACCATGTGTAAATGCTAATAAGTCACCAGCCTGAACAGACAATTCAGCCAGTTTGGGTTAATTAATCCCGTATATACAGCAATCCATCATTCCAGTCACGTCGCGATGGGTTCCGTCGTTATATTTTGTCCATTTTATATTACCCATCATATCCCAATTCTATTCCCATGTGTTGCTGGCATATCCCCATCTATGTCCACATAAAGTTTCATTCAAAAAAACGCAAATGTTGATTAAATCCTATAATATATATAGATGTATATGTTTATATTGCCATACCACTAGTACCGCACAAGGCGGTGGCGGAAGTTTCAAAATTGGAACCTATAGGAGAGGTTGGTTGCTGTGAATCACGGAAGGCAGAGCGAATCCACTGGTGGACCGAAAGGTGGTTGGAGTTGTGTTTTTTGGAGTGGTTGCAACGTTTGCAGTGGTCACCTCACCACAACTGCCACAACTGCTGGATGTAGTGTGTTACTTGTCGTTGTAGTTGTAGTTGTAGTGTAGTGGAGTTGTAGTTGTAATGTTGTGGAATTAGTGTAGTGTAGTTGCAGTGGCAGCTAGAAGTGGTAGTTGTGGTGTGTTGAAGTTAGTGTAGTGTATTGTATTGTACTGTAGTGTTGTGTACTGTAGTGTGGTATAGTGTAGTGTGGTCTAGTGTAGTGTAGTGTAAGGTAGTGTGGTTGTAGTTGTAATGTAGTGTAGTGTACTTAGTGTAGTGTCGTGTAGTGCAATTTAGTGGCAGTTGCCATTGTAGTTGCATGTGCAGTTGTAGCTGTAGAGTAATAATTAATATAATGTAATTAGTGTAGCGTAGTTTTGTAATGCAGTGTAGTTGCAATTGCATTTGTCTTTGTAGTTGTAGTGTGCTGGAGTGCAGTTAGTTATTGTAGTGTAGTGTGGTGTAGTTGAAATTGTAGCTGTAGCTGTAGTTGTTGTAGTTGTAGTGTAATTAGTGTAGTGCGGTGTAATTAGATGTAGTTAGTGTAGTGTAGTGTAATTAGTGTAGCGTAGTAATGTAGCGTAGTTTTTTTGCATTTGCATTTGTAGTAGTAGTGTAGCCTAGTTGTAGTTGTCTATCTACCTATCTACCTATCTACCTATCTACCTATCGATCGATCGGTCGATCGGTCGATCGATCGATCGATCGATCTATCGATCTATCGATCTATCGATCTATCGATCTATCGATCTATCGATCTATCGATCTATCTATCTATCTATCTATCTATCTATCTATCATTATCTATCTATTTATCTATCTGTCTATCTTCAATCTGCAAGCTTGAAAAAGAAGCAATTCTGCAAGGCTTCCTCCATTTTCGAAGGTGACAACATCAGAAAAGCAGCAATTCTGCGAGACTTCCTTAATTTTTGAACTTGACAACGTCAAAAATTAAAACGAAAGAATTCTGCGAGACTTCCTCATTGCTCCAAGTTGACAACATCAAAACGAAGCAAGTCTGCGAGACTTCCTCAGAGCTGACAGCCTCGTACCAATGCGTTTTGCAATTTTTCCATTCCATCTGTCCAAAGTATTGCGCTTGTCGCGCAATAAAGTGCTGCACCTGTCACCAAAATCATCTTAGCAGACCTGAAGATCTGATGCTCCAAAATGCAGCCCCCTCTCAGGAAATCAGCGCCCGGACCTCCTAACATATTGCACCTACCACGCGAAATGCATCTTTGCAAATCCTCTTCAAATGTCCCACGCCTGCCAACGTTTTTGGAAATGCTACGAAACCCTCACATTTTACTCATTTTTGGCAGGGTGCAGAATCCCTTGCGCATGCCTCGCAAAACCACATCTGAACCTTCCAAAATGGTCCGAGCATGTGGCGTTTTTATGCGTTTTTAGTATTCTGACTTCGAAATGTGCTTCGCGCCACGGCGGCGTGCACTTTTTCGACATTTGAACTTCCGAATGCGCCCCGAGGCTGAAGTGTTTTGTACATTTTGACTTCGACATGTGCTTCGCGCCACAACGGCGTGCACTTTTTCAACATCTCAACTTCCAAAAGTGCTCCGAACCCGTCAGTTTTGAACACTTTTGACTTCCAAATGTGCTTCGCACAACAACGGCGTGCACTTTTTCGACATCTCAACTTCCAAAAGTGGTCCGAGTTGGTGTGCTTTGTGCATTTTGACTTGAACACGTGCTTCGCGCCACAAGGGCCTGCAATTTTTTATCTCTCATATGGCCAGATGGCTCCGCACCCGCCACTTTAGCAAGCCTACTTTTCGACCCTCCGGAGCCACAAATCATTGGAAAAATATAATGAATCGCGACTTTTCCACCTTTTCGAGCACCTGCATCTTCTTTCCTCTGACTCTTTCTCTTCTCTGATCTTCTTTCTTCTTCTCTTCTTTTCTCTGACTCTTCCCACCTCTGCTTTTCCATCTGTCCATATTGTCGGAAGTTTGACTTCTAAACTTCCTTCGAACATTGTTGGTTTTATATATAGCACAACTTAATTGATCACCCTCTAGCAAACTAAAATACTTGCGGAAAATCGCCCATTTATAAATCATTGGCCTATCAAATGGTCACTTTCCACAGCTATCATTTGGTTGGGAAACTCAATTCGTTGCTCCTTGGCTCCCCATTTTTGTTTGGGAATCTGAATGCCCCTAGCTCCACACCGCTCCCTCCTAACCTCTGCATTTTTCTGTTAGTTTACCCAGAGCATAAATTCCCAGCAAATCCCATTGAATGATGGTTGAACCAGCATTTTTTTCTCGGTTCGTCACATTATATCTCCATTCTATCCCCATTAAAGCCTATCTAATGATGGTTAAACCACCATAAATCCCTTGATATTCCCAATCCCCAAAGATTTTCCCCTGACGATCTCCATCCAAGGCACATAATGTGGCGATGGCTCCAACGGTAGCGGTGTGGCCGTGGGTGTCACTGCTGTGCTGGGAACCCCTGAGGCAACGTCCGGGGTGCTGGCGCCTCCCGTCACGGTGGAGGTGACGGAAGCGCTGCGGAGACTGGTGGCCTCGGTGGGATCAGATTAAATCCATCCATTTTTTCCGGGAAAATTAAATTGTGATTCCCGGATACATCCACAAGCATTTCTTGGAGGATTCCCGCTATCAGCTGTCATGTGCGGTGACCTTGTTGCAAGGCCGCTATATATACAATTAATTTGCCGAAACAATGATCTATACTCAAAACTATTTTCAGCGGAAAAAAACATATAACACGAAGATAAGATAAAAGAAGAAACCTGGAGAAATCAGTCACCAAGGATTTCTTGATTCGAGGCCATTGCGTCCCAGGAGCCAGTCTCTGCGACATAGCCTCCTGCAAATGGGCTTCTTGCTTTAAGGCCTCCGCCGACATGGGTACCCCCCGGTGTTAGCAAACGTGGCTGGGAAATCGCCAATCAATGAAAATGAAGGTGTTAATGGCGAAATCCGCTTTTCACGGGAAATCCCGAACTAAATGTGCATTTCAACTGGAAAACCATCGAGCTAAATGGTGGATTCTTCATCTGCCATGTTTGATCAACAGCGGGCAACTTTGAAAGGGTTCAGGCACCAATAAAGAACAGCAAAAACAGGATCGTCAAACTCCACCTTTAGGTCAATATCAAGAACTTCTCATAGGCTCAAGAGATCAGGGTTCCCTTCTTCTGCGGCTTTCCTTGTCCGATTCTTGCGATCTGGAGGGTTTCCACAAGTCTCAACCTTCCAAACATATTCTTCAGCATTAGTCCGACGTGTCCAGTCGGCTCCTTTCTTCTCTGTAAGCTCCCCTGTGACGGTAATTGTTGGCTATGCGCAACGATGCCCATTTCTGCTGTTAAACCTCCAATTGTTGGGGTAGTGTTAATATCATGTGTATATATATATATTAATTAATAGTACGAAGTTTCACTAACACAACTGAAAACTAAGTTCAATCGCTACATATTTTTGTAGATATATATATATATTATATATATATATATTCTATGTCTTATACCAGCCTTCGAACGGCTTCCCCATCCGCCACCGCGTTCGCCTGATCTGCGAAGCGACGCAGCAGCTGATCCGTCCAGGCACCAGTGGAACGGTCGCCGGGCTCGGGCTCGCGCTCCGAGCGACGGCTGGAACGTTCGGCCTCGGGGGTGTTGAACCACCGTGGAACTGGATAAATTCACGTGATCAATGATAGTATCTGGTTGGTGGTATACCTACCCCTCTTAAAAATGATGGACTTCGTCAGTTGGGGTTACGAACTTCCCAATATATATGGAAAAATAAAAGTCATGTTCCAAACCAACCAGGTATCTATACATATCTATACTATGTAGATAGTGTATCTATGGATAGCTATGATAGTTCAATATCATTCAATACCTATATCTACTGATAGTGTCTATACCACAGAAAGGGTATACCAATAATAAGATCTATGATGTGATCTATCATTTGTTTCGTTGACCAGTCACGGAGAAAATGATGGTTAAACAATGTTAGACATCAACAATGAAAGAAAGAAAATGGAAATTATATAGGGATAAATATGGCACAGCAAGAAAAGATCAATAATATTCAAAAATGATATAAACAAACAATCAGTCAATGACAGAAAATGCTATCATCAACATAAATTCAAGAATGATACATCACTAATTTACATCATGACAGTTCCACATATTTTTGGCTGATCGACACTCAACATCCTTGTTTGCTCTTGTTTGCGACTTGGTTAATTAAGTTATTTTAAATTCCTGTCTTGGTTGGTGCAATCAGGAGTGGTAAGTCTCTTTGATCTTTGCGTGTTGGTGACTACGGGTCTCTTCATACGTCGTGTGGGTCTGCCCAAAAATAGACAGCGTGCCTAGGGAAAACTATGGAATGTTCCCATACATCAATAATATCATGGAGTTTCGGAAGATCCAAACATAGTCAAAGTTCCAAACAAAGTCCCAAAAATGGGGGTTTCCATCCCAAAATGGTTGGTTTATAATGGAAAATCCATTTATACATGGATGATTTAAGGGTACCCTCATTTCAGGAAACCTCCAAATAAACCCGTTGGATTCTTGGCCAAGGACAGGCCGGCCACCTTCACACGGTCCAAGGTACGGCATCAGCCAGGCTCAATAGCTTGTTGCCGAGTTCCTGCAAGCGCACGGCCAGCCCCGGTTCGCCTGGCACTTGCTTGATCTTTGGCAAACAAACATGGGGAACAAAACATGAGGATTACATCTTTTTGATGGTTTGAAAAATCATTTTTAACCATCCACATCGATTCAAATCCGAGGAGTTTGTGGGATTACAAGGGAAAATGGTTTAGAGATCCACAGTTTTTGAGTCCCAAACCAATTCTTGGAATATGGTCAAACAAACCCATCGGGCTCAAAAAGCATCTTGTAGATTGTAGATAACTCTATACCTTCATCAAAATTCCATGTCTCTTTCAAAGAAATCAAAGCGACAAGGTGTAATGTGGAAGTGAGACAGGTGGCTTAGTTGATGAACTAAAACAATACTAGGCACTCAAACCATAGCCAAACCATCCCAAAAACATTATGCTTTCCCAGGTTTGAGATCAAGTTGGGTGCTTGGGTATCTTGGGGTTATTTCGACTGTTCAACATATATTGATTTTCCATCGCAGACAATGGGAAGAACTTGCACTGTGATGATGAAAAATAACAGGTCGATGCAGATGATTGATCATCCTTGACATTTCCCTCCGATGACAGCCAGCTGATTGAATGGCCAAGAGATGAACTCCAATGGCGGCGGATACGCCATTGGTAGGGCTTCTTCACTTCCATGAGTCTATTTCCAGGTTTGTGAACTATTTCACTTCAGCCAAATAATTGGGATTATAAATATCACCAGCTACAATGATGGGGCTGATTAGATAATCATAAACACCTGGTGTAAATTCCCGCGATTTCACCGCTTAATTTACAAACTTACATCCATGGGAAAACCATGTTTTTATGGGGATATAGTGGGATAAAATCGGGATGAATGAACATAAAACTACATGTATATAATGATATATCTATACATACATATTAGCCAGCAAAAATATGGGTCTAAAACCAACCATGTACCAACCATAGTGGGAGTATATGGGAATACATCATGAATCATGGGGGTGAAGAGGAAAACAAACACATATAACCAGCAGTATTATATGGTTGTTGCCCAACAAAGTTTGGATAGGCCCCAAAATAAAGTTCATTGCTGAGGCTGAAACCTTGCGGCCATTTGATGATACCCCCGTATCAGTGAGGTCGTTCTAGATTGGTCAGTCGTTTATCCCGTATATGGGTTATAACTGGCTACAAATCAGTGACGATCCGTGGGATGATCCTCCAAGTATAAACCGTGACAGTAATTGTAGTTGCTTAAACCTCCAGTATTCCAAATTACTCACGATGGTTTCTATAAAACCATATGATACCATATGAAGGTTTCCTAAGTCGTGGGGGTACTCCGCAATCATCCGAGTAATTACACCGTAACTTAGTATTGAAACCATTGGAATATTGGGGATCCCCCATGACTGAAGAAACCCCCAGATGGAAAATGATCCATTTATGAATGAACTACCTGTTTAAAGGGTGAGTTTCCACATCTATGTTAGTCGTTAGTTTGCACAAAGGTGTGAATTATGGTTTCTATATAGTCTATACCCCCAAATCTACCCAAGCCAAATCCAAGGTTTATTAATCCAATTTTAGGGCCACCCAAATCTCATGCCTGAGCCCCGGCCTTTGCCCCTGGCATTGTGTACCAACCGTGCCGGTTCAGGCAGGCCAGAACCTCAGGGAGACCCTGCAGGTGGCAGAATGGCACCATTATATGCTGCGATTTGAACATAGTAAAATATAGTGCATATAAACGATGTATGTAAATGATATGTATATATAAATATAATAGTATAATATAGATAGATCGATTAGATTAGATTCGATTCGATCCGATTAGATTTAGTTTAGTTTAGATTATTACGTTACGTTACGTTACGTTAATTTACATTACATTATTGTGTATATATGTAGGACACACGTCGATATATATATATATATATCAGAGAAATATATATATATGTATATATTATGTTTGACATTGCAAAATAATATATGGATTATGGTATAAGAAGTGCTACGTACAATGATATTTGATACACCTGAAACATATGTCATATGGCAGGATACAATAATGCAGTCAAAAATTGAGGCGATGTTGGATATTACATCATGGTTTTCAGGTGTTGGGATAACATTTACAGGAACCAGTTGCTATTTTTTAAATTGTGGCATTGACCAACTTGTGATGCTTTCCGACTGCGTGGTGTGGTCGCCTTTGTGTGTTCGCAGCTGGATTTGCTTCCCGCTTTGTCTCGCCTCCAATGCTGTTTGCACTTCGAAGCTTGTGTTTCAGAATGGCTTGCTCTTGCGTCGGTTCCTTCTGGTCTTTCTTTGGCCTCTGCCTCACCCACTTGGCTGGCCATCACTGGCGGATTGGATTGGCGTTTGCTTTTTCAGGTGCGAGTCCCTGGTCATAGCCTGTCTGTGTCTGCATCGGTTCGTCCTTGTCCTGCCTTGACTACGTACCACGTAGTCAGGCAGATGCAACTGCAGCATGCAGCAGATTTGCAGGCGGAGCTTGTCTGACCAACGCTGACCAAAACAGTTCGTCCTCATACAGTGGTGCTGGCCCATCTTTATCCTGGGTGCCGACAAGAAGGCTTTTTCTTGAAACATGCAGTGCAGCAGGGTCTTTCGCGAGGCCTTGAGGTCCGGGTGCTGTTGATAGATTTGGAGCCTTCTAATCATTACGACATGCTGGATGACAAGAAGTTTCAGCAGATTTGGGAACACGTGCCTTTGGGGTCCTTTTGGGGTCTTGCTGACTCCTCCAGGTGAGACATGGACTGCAAGCAGCGCAAGGATTTCCACTGACATGGGCAGTTCTGCTGGCTCAAGGGTGGTGCGTCATGCTGGTGCGCCATGGTGCGTTGATGGTCTGACGAATGCTGAGCTGCGACAGGTCGATACGGCCAACGCTTTGCTGTTTGCCGCGCTCTTGTTAGCGCTAGCTTGCCTGTCTGCAGGGGTTCGTTTTGTCCTGGAGCATGCGAGTGTGCCAACCACTCCTGACTTGTCAAGCATATGGACAATATGGCCGGTGCAGTGGCTTCTTCGGCACCCCAGTGTGCAGCAGGTTTTAGTGCATCCTAGTCAACATAGTGCCGCTCACCGCTTGGTTGGGTGGATGCCCAGGTTCCAAGCTGAACATGTGCTCCTTTGCCCAAAGCGCCAGACAATCATCGCTTCAGCCATCAGGTCATCAGGACAAAACAAATACGTTTCCAACATGAGCTTCGGACTTGCTGTTTCATTTCTGAACGATGTTGAACGTCACTGGTCTCATTGCCGACCACGTCGAGACGTGCCTGAAACTCTGATGGCGTTCATTTCAGATCTGGATGCAGCCCAAAGGCTACAGAAGTTGCAAGTCCCTTAGCCTGACAATACCCGTAACATCCCGTAGCTAGCCAGTGGCATGCAGGCCAGCCAATCCCTTGTGTGCGTTTTTTTTTGTTTATTCTCACAAAAAAAAACTGGCCAAGATGCGGCAGGTCATGGCAGGTCTGTTTGCATTGAACTCAGTTTCACGTCGAGCTCAGTCTAACCAAGACTTCGGAGCTCACAAACGAAGAAGAAGACTGACCAATGCCTTTGGCACTTATCAATCCTCCCGCCACCTGCAAAATCCTCGTGTGCTCCTCTCCAGTTTGCTTTTCAATATGTTTCAATCAGGTGAACTGCAGGTCAAGGCGTCTACAAAAAGAGCTGATCAGATCTGCTGGTGGAACATCATTCCTTTGCCTACTAGTAAAAGCGGCTGATGATTGAGGGCTGTGCAGGCCGCCATTGAATTTGACAAAAACGCTCAAATGACTAATGACTACTATACCAAGGACAAGACCAGGCAAAACTTCTAGAGAAAAAAATGTTCGAATGTTTGGAATAAGAGTCTGTGAGCCATCATGTGTGGGTGATGTCTGAAAATGGAGTAATACCACCAAGTTATGGGCATCTTAATAGGGACCATGGTGATAAACCACTAGATTTCAGACACACCTGTATAGCCAGACCAGTTTCTGTACTTTTATCTTAAGGGCATGATTAATGTGCAAGCAGCAAACATACAGCCTTTGCAGATTTTGGTTGACCATCAACATAATTCTTCACCAAAGAAGCACTCTACAGTGCAGGGAAACACTTGACTTTCAAGATTCGTGGATGTTCCGTACCCCAAAATTTCCGATATCAAAGTATGTACTTCCCAACTTCCCATATATGACCCCATGTTTTTGAATGAATGCCCCATAATATTAAATTTCACGAGCTCCTGGGATTTTGTGATTTTTAGGGAATATTGGATATCAAGGTCAAGATGCAATATGTGGTGCAGTGTACGCGCACAAGGGTGGCACCAAAAAACTTAAGCGT
>Ga0126342_10023726_pt1 | contig 10006 bp, 12 predicted proteins | sample Cyp1metagenome_FD_92528 | JGI IMG/M metagenome (GOLD analysis project Ga0126342, IMG submission 92528) | Coral microbial communities from Lord Howe Island, Old Settlement Bay, Australia - Cyphastrea 1 metagenome | ecosystem: Host-associated > Invertebrates > Cnidaria > Coral ... | reverse complement strand
TCAAATGAATTGACAGTAAATTGATTTCAATTGAAATCCTTTCTTTTCAATAGATTTCTTTGAGGTTTAAAAGGAAAATCAATTGAAAGTAGATTCAAATGATTTGAAAGTAAATTGATTTCAATTGAGATCCTTTCTTATCAATAGATTTCTTTGAGGTTTAAACGGAAAATCAACTGAAAGTAGATTCAAATGAATTGAAAGTAAATTGATTTCAGTCGAAATCCTTTCTTATCAACAGATTTCTTTGAGGTTTAAAAGGAAAAACAATTGAACTTATAGATTGATTTCAATTGAAAGCCTGTCTTATCAATATTTGTTGGAAGTTTAAACGGAAAATTGAAAGATATTGAAAGTAGATTGATGTCAATTGAAGTCCTTACTTAAGTTGATCATCGTGAATTCCCCAGACCTGGTTCCCAAGAAAATGCCGAGTTATTGAGAAGACCAAAATTGTCGAGGGGGGGGCCTACACTACTCAGTATCCAACATTACATTACAGTATTTCTTTGGGGGTACAAGCTCAAACCAACTCCAGAAAAAGAACAGACAATCCCAAGACTCCCATTAATAATCATTCACTTTTCCCATGAACACATTTATAATAACACAATCTAACTATTAACTATTAACAATAATTATGATTATCCCAGCAATTACGCCACTTGATATTCATAATGATTACCCTCTAATCAAACGTGGCAAGCTGGAAAAATCATCGAACTATTGCTGGCGGATTTTTCAATTGTCATGTTCGATTGCAGGAAGGCAAACCATAAAAAATGGGAGAGTTTCATATGGGAAGAATTGGATTTAACATAGTTTAGCAATCAACAATGGGGGATTTGAGATGATTTACCCATCAATTTTATCCATCAACATAGCATCAAAATACACATCAAGTTACCCATCAAGATACCCATGAAGATATCCTCTGGTAAACTAACATAACTATGGAAAATCACCATTTTTTATGGGAAAACTCACTATAAATGGCCATTTTCAATAGCTATGTTAAAGCTACGGGTTGAAGCTGCTGAAGCCCACGGTTGACCGCGCGGTCTAGGCCGATTTGGGTGGCATGGTCAGCTGGTCGGGCGGCTCCCAACTGGTCTTGGACTATGCAGCTGGGGCACATTGGACTTCCGGATTCGTAGGGAATTCATATAGGGAATTCATAGGGATCTTGCCACAAGCTGCAAAGAAGTTGATTTATTTTTTGGTGGTTAAAACAAATAATAAACGTAAACCATCCCCCAGGGGACCTTGAGAGGGATTATATATATATGAATAAATTATAATATTTCACTAACCCAAATTAAGGCCATTTGGGGATGTTTTCCCTTAGGAACCATATACATATATATATATATGAATAAATTATAATATTTCACTAACCCAAATTAAGGCCATTTGGGGATGTTTTCCCTTATTAACTATATATATATATATATGGGTAAAATATAATATTTCACTAACCCAAATTAAGGCCATTTGGGGATGTTTTCCCTTATTAACCATATATATATGGGTAAATTATAATATTTTACTAACCCAAATTAAGGCCATTTGGGGATGTTTTCCCTTATTAACCATATATATATATGGGTAAATTATAATATTTCACTAACCCAAATTAAGGCCATTTGGGGATGTTTTCCCTTATTAACCCTATATATATATATGGATTATACTGGAAATCCATGGGGATCACTGGAAAAAATGGGGTTATAGTTGAGATTCCTGGGGACGATTTGACGAGATTTCACGTAGGTTTTTGGAATTCGCTGAGTCGAGGCGTCCCCAATGGGAAAGTCAGGGAATCGATTAAGATGATTAAGGGAAAACTCATGGGAAAACTGTGTTCATTTTTGGAGGTCCCCGAAGCAAATCATCAAATCCAAGCATGCGATGGGAATTCATAGGTGAACAAGCACCACAATTTGCGGATTTGCTTGGGATTTCATGGGGACTGGGGATTTATAGTGCTGCACGACCATCAAATCAATATGGGAAATGATGGAACATGCTGGGAAGATCATTGTGATGTCAAATTTCAGGGGAATATAATGCCAAAAGAGATTATTGTGATTTTATGAGGTATCTCTTTTTCCGGGATTTTGCCAAGCAAAACAAAACGGGGACTTTAAAAACAATGGGACTCAATGCGGATTCTGCACACGAGAATTTGGTGTTTCATCAACACAACATAGGTTTTTGACGGTGGGAAGTTGGTATTTAACCCAGTGACAGTATCTGACCAATGATGTGATAAGCAAATGATTGGGTGTGCAACCATTGGTATTTGATTGTAAAACACGATGTTGGTGTCTAGGAACAAAAATGCTGACATACTGCGGATGGAAGAAATCCTGCACCAATTGGTAGATGGATGTAGATGCTATACATCCCGTCAAAAAACACACACATTATTTGCAGTGTGTCATAGGAATCCAAATACTTACCAACTGGATCCAACTGGTGCAGGATTGCAGCCACTGTGACTGTACCCCCAGGATATGCTGACATGGTCCAGTCTTGCTGGCGTTTTTGAGCTAAACCTTGGTTGAGTAGATCAATAGGCGATACCCTCTGGTAGCTTAATATAATTATGGACAATTCACATCAAGAAAAATGGTAATCACCGAACTCCGACCATCTATACCAATAGCATCCAATAGCTGTGTAAGGAATGACCAGAGGGTAAGTTTCAGCCATGAAGATGGAACTGTGAAACTACTTCGAACCACGGCCAAAGTTCAATCAGTTCAGAGTTGCCAGGTTGCCCGGTATTTGGCTGGTGAAATGCTTCGACACTTCGACTTCAACAAATCCCAAGAATGTTAGAACATCCTTACTTTTGCCCTCAAGGATCAAGCCAGTGGCGATTATTCGCCAGAAAAAATGCTGATGTCCAGCCGCAAACTCAGGCTGTGTACTTGGCCGAGCCCTGTAGCGTCCAGGAAAACGACACCATGTTTGGGCGAAGGGTGGGGACTCACGAAGCTTTCGATGAGTTTTGCATGTCTTTTTTCGACACACGTAGTGGAACTGCCTTTGTTCAATCGGGATTTAACATGATTTCACTGTTCTTTCCATTTTCTGTCAACAGTTGAGAGTCCCCTAGATTTTTGACATCCACAGCTGGGGAAGGATTGTTCAGCCTATGAATGAATAGGAGGGGATTGAACATCCATCTACCAGCTATATGTTGGAGGTTAATCAGGCTGGCTTATGACCCATAGCCTGGCTGTCGGTTTCTCAACAACTCCACCTGTTGGGTGAAAAAAACATCGGCGCCGAATGACGACACCAATGATGGTGAGGGAAAAAACTCCTCAACATGTTCAAGACCGGTTTATATTGTGTCATTAAAGTTTGCTGAATCATTACAATCCTGCAGGATATAAGGGGAGTTTATCAGCAGGTGGGATTTCATCGCAATTACTCCGAAGGATATGGACAGCAAAATTGATGTTCAGGAACAACAATGGTACTCATAATCTTGAATCACCAAACATGCATAACTTAACATATTATGTTCCATGATCAAAACTTGGGTAAACTACCATTTTTTTTTGGGATTGTCATCAATCCATTTTCATAGGGATTCATATACCCAATATGTTTGGATTATGTTGGGTTCCCATTACCCTCTGGTAAACTAACGGAAAATCACATTTTTTTAATGGGTAAATCCACTATAAATGGTCATTTTCAATAGCAAACTGTTAGTTTATCAGAGGGTATATCATTATAGGATGGAAGACCATACCCCATTCATCTCGTCTAACGCATAACGTATGGCCCATAGCACGCCGCGCAGGACGTCAACGACACCAGCGACGACAACACAAGTGATGCCACCATGGACTTCTGCCAGCTGCGCTATATCGACACGGTGAACGTCAGTGAGACCAGAAGCTGGGTGAAAAAATGGGTGTCTTTTTTTGGGAATAATTAACATAATATAGGGAGACCAATCAAATATAATCAAATATAAACAAATAACATAATAAACACATAATCAAAAATGCGAGAACTGGAATAACATGGGGACAGCCATGAAACCTCGTGGAAAGATAGATTTTAGCTTGGAATCCTTGGAACATAGGGCAAAACACCAACATCGGAACCAACTGGATGGTACACAACTATGGATGGGATCTCTATACTGTTGGTATCTGTTGGTATCTGTTGGTGCATCCCATGATATGAAATGTCCCCATTTTTTGATCCAAATTTGGGATATTTAAGTTGGTGATATATCGAAATGCCATCATTTTTCCTTGTCAAATCATGATTGATGGTCTTAAACCAGCAATGAACTACCAAAGATCACATCGTTATTCTATCCCACGATTACTATAATATACTATAATAATGTTATTAAAACAATAATGAACTACCCATTTGGGAATGGTTTATACCACCTATTTATGGTGATTTGGGCGATGATTTATTTTTGTTTTAACATGTTTTAACCACATTAATATCCTTTTTGATGTCTCATGAATTGTCTTTTAAATATACCCTCCAGTAAGTTAACATAGACCTGCCAGTCATCGGGGTTGAAAGATTAGTATCCTCTAAAACTTGGTGATTTTCAGGGTCCAACTGTTAATTTACCAGGGGGTAATCCATCAAATCCTATACCAAGCAGTTACTATAGATACTGGATATATCATATCATCAACTATTAATAGATATTTACTATAGATACTCTGGTTGGTTACATATCAAATACCATTTGGTTATGACTAACAGTTCGCCATGGAAAGATCCACCCATTTTTAAGTTCGGTAAACCATCTATGAATGGGCCATTTCCCATGGCTATGTTAAATAACCAGAGTATATATATATATTATATTATATATATATTATATTATATATATTATATTATATATATTATATTATATATTATATATTATATATTATACATTATATATTATATATTATATTATACATTATATATTATATATTATACATTATATATTATATATTATATATTATATATTATAAATATATACATAGCTACAGCATTTGGGCCACATCCGAGGTGTCCTTTTGGCTGCCGAGACCCCCAAGTTCAACTCCAGCCATGTGGCCATCTTCGCTCGTTCCGCCACTGGACGACTTTGGGGATTTCTATAGTAATGTCTATTGATTTTTATGGATTTTTATGGATTTTTATTGATTTAATGGATTTTTTAATGGCTGTTTATGGCTGTTTATCGATGTTTATGGATGTTTTTATGTATTTTTTAATGGCTGTTTATGGATTTATGATGGTAAATATGTATGGTGCCATATTTTCTGGATTATATATGACGGCAATGGTTGATTATAATTGTATAATATTTGTATGTATTTGTTTTTATTTGATTATTATATTTGTATATTTATAATGTGCCATTTTCAAGTATAATGCAGGGACTTGACTGGATTGCAAAGATGAACTTTGTTATTTTGTAGGGATAAGTATAAGTATCTATATGCAATTTACATGCCTTTTTTTCAATAGTGATTGATGCAATAAGTAGTCTTCATGGGTAACATACTAATTGGAGCGTCTAGGGATTGATATGGATTATTATGGCAAAAATTAGGGTACAACTCAATATGCTGTCAATCCCTTCCCTCCTGAACAGAAGTCACTGTGTTCCCGCAGTGAAGCAACTCCAGAATTTCACAATCAAGGGTCCATTTGTTGCATGGCAACTATGATACCCATGGATACCTTGCTAGATGGTTTTGCATATCCTGATATTATATACACTTGTGCATGGCAGAATCCTCATTTTGATCTAGTGTTTGAGCAAATTTCGACCCCACGATGGTGAAATCACTAGATTTTAATGCACTTTGGATGCTGGGCCAGGGCTCCTTTGTGTAGCAGCTTTGTCATGTGGTGAATCCAGCTGACTTGAAGCGAAGTGAGTATTGCGGAGATCTGCCGAAGTGAAAAGGTCTAGTGATTTCCTAAATATATAGGTTGTTCTCCAACCATTGAGGGTCGACAACAACAAAAAACGGATGTTGTACCCGATGATAGTTGTTTTGGCACAGGATTGGTATGAATTAGTAAGCCCTGATTGATTTAAGTGGCTCCAAAACGTTCGAAATTATTCTGGAACATGGTGCCCTCTTATTTTAATGTGTCAGCTCTGGTGTCAGCACTGCGGCATCCGGCTGGTTGACCCCATCTTCTGGGTCTGTGACATCACAAATCAGTGAATGAGCAAGCCACATCAACGATGCTTTGCGCACGGGAACCCGCCCCAAAAATGATCGTTTGTTCGATTCCGGATATATTACGATTTGCTAGGATAGGTATATCTACTTGATGTGGATTAAAGTTCCATTTTTGTTGGTCAAGCTCCGTAATTCGTGGTTTGAACTGCCTCTTGCCACGCAGATATCAAATTGTGTCTCTCAATTATAGCTATGAATTTCATAGGTTGTTGATGAAAGTCCGACATGGGTATACCCCCATACCGCGGGCATTCTAAGATGGAAAGTGATGGTCAACCAGTGGAACATTCGGGGCACGAAGATTGAGGCACTGGTGGAGCAGAGGACTCCTTCCACACATCTCATTTTTGATGCCTGGAACTCAGCTGTTGGAAAAACATGGAAACTGCTGAGGAAAACGCGGGCGAGCACTCCTCAAATGGGATGGCACACGGGGTGCTGGAGGCTAGATGTATGCGAAATGTGTTGGTTCGCGTCTACAGCGCAGGTCTCCAAATCCATGTGTTTTGTGGTGGTCTTGACTCTTGAAATCTCATGAAGTCTTCAATGGACACTTGGAGATTTGCTGTTGAAATCTCCAGCCTACAGCACAGGGTGCCCCCCAATTACAAGTTGACTTAAGTTGATTTATAACCCCATTAACGGTTAACGAGCTATAGACGATAATATCTACCATCTATAGATATCTACCATCAATTTTAACTAGCTATAGATTATATAATCCCAAGTGAAATTGGAGTTGTGGTTGCCAACTTAGCTAGCTATGGGGCACCACCTTGTAGAAATCCAACCCTTGCCTCCCACTGAAGCCAAGGCCTCGGCCAGTGTATCCCAGTTGACTTTCCATGACTTGGACCTGGACGTCACTTGGGCATGGGAAAGAGAATCTGGATTTATGATGGATTTACTGTAGCCATACTCTGATAGAACCTGATTTTGTGATGATTTGCGTAGGATGGATTCAATGGGCTTTAGCCACAACAATCAGGATTTAGTCATAAAAGTCGTTTTTTTCAACAAATGAAAAGGGGGTGGTTACACGATGTTATAGGTAACATATGTCTTGTATAGGCAAGAATTAACCGGTTCCGTAGCCATTTTGGCTTCCAATCTTTTCTCCCACAGAAGAGGGCAGTCCTTGGTTGAGAAGCTTATTTGCCTTGTCGTTGCCATCCTCTTGGTAGTCTATGGCATCATCTCGGTATCCCTCATCCGTATCGACTTGCACGCTATGGCAGTGCCAATGTCAGAGAGCAGGCGATTGGTATTGTATTCCAATTTTGATATTTTAATGATACCCACATATCATTGTATGTATCCAAATATTTGTGTATATATATTATATATTATATATGTCTCATTATTTATATATATATATATATATATTATAGGGTTTGTGCAAGCATTGATCACAACTGGGTACATTAAATTTGGCAACAGAGGGCCGACATCAGCTGCAAGTCTGTAGGGGAATATCATATCCAATACAACATAACACAATTCTCTAGATTTTTTCTATGTGTATATATATATATATATATTTGTTTATGTATACATATATATATATTATTATATATGTGATATGTTGTTCGGATTGCATACACATACGTACACAAGGGCATATTATCCAAAATATTTTGTTCCACCGCACCAGCCACATGGTTTTTTACACTTCAGCTGTGGGGCTGAAACTCTTTTCCCCGTTGGTCATATCAGATGTAGTTGCATCCGCCTCGTCTAGTTGGTTCAAATTTTGAAATATGTTGAGTACCTGACCCCAGACTTCAAGTCACAACTTCTGTGAATGTCATGAACTGGCATGTTTAAGATTGTTGAAGTGGGTCTTGGCGGTTCAAATGCCTTCTCAGAAGGTTTTTGGAAGTTGTGGGTGATACTTTAGTTTGCTCTCCTCATCATGTTCTTCCTCCTGGAACGGGTTGAACGCAACATTTAGAGGGATCCCCTAGGAAAAGACTTGAACGGAGGGGAACCCTGTAGATCATTTGAATTGGTCAAATCATGGTAGATCCAATATATTAAATTCCCCAATATGATAAATGTTGACCATTTAACATATGAAACCATTAAACATGTTCATTTTGTTGGTGAAATTCCTCATTCATTTCCCTTCAACCATCCTGCCGTAACGCCAAGGTTGGCCAATTGGGCGGTCAGATTGCCTGGCTCCCTGAGCCATTCTCGCCCTCCGCTGAGCGCGTGGTGGGTTACAACGTCTACTTGGCGCAGCTAGGCGGCCATGAGGTGACGGTAGTTGGGATATTTGCCTGACAAATTCTGACAGCAAACCAACTGAGGCAGGTAGTTTCAAGATGTTTCAAGGATTTCATGTTGTTTCATAGTTTCACCGTCCAAAAACCATCAAAAACCTCACTTTTTGCCAGGAAAGCAACCATTTCTGGTACAAAAACCAGTGCCTCAGGACGGACCTGCAGGCGACCCAGCGCAGCTTGATGGGTTCGCAGCCCTTGGGCAGTGAATTCTTGGCGCGGGAACCTATGGAGCTGGGGGGATGGAAATGGTTGTGGAAGAAATGGTGGTTCTTGTGGTGGAAATTGTGGGAATCCGGGATCCATGGTGGTTTTGAGGTGTTTTGGATTGAACAAATATATAAATTTTTGGGTGGAATTGTTTCAAGTTTGATTTTTTGATGGTGTTGGCATCAGTTGAGACTTGTTTGGCGATTTCCGTAACTTTTGGAAGGTCCCTTAAACTTTCAGAGCCAACAGATCCACCAAGTCACCAAGATGGAAAACATCAGCCCTGGCGAGAGGACCAGGTTCCCACCGCTCAACAACTGGGGTCTCAATCGTTTGAAGCAGGTGAAAAGTCGCCAACCAACTGCGACCTGTCAAGAGTGTATTTTCTAGGTGAGCCTGAGCCTGGTTTCCAAGAAATTGTGAAAATAAAGGAACGCAGAAAGATGCAGAAAGAACATGGGTTTGCCTAAGAAACATAGATAGGAATTATCAATTTCATCGGACTCCAGCGGATTTGAAGGTTTGTGGTTTTCATTTTTTTTTGAGGCAAAACCAAGCATACCAAGAAATACGAACAAACAAAACACATATGGCTTTGTTTGAACATATATACCAATTCCACTATCCACATGAAAGCCCCATGAAATTTCGATGACATCCCTACCCTCTGGTAAACAGCCACACAACTATGGAAAATCACCATTTTTAATGGGAAAACTCACTATTTCTATGGCCATTTTCAATAGCTACGTTAAATTACCAGAGGGTATACATGCCTATCTGGTTGGTGGTTTAGAACATTTTTTACTTTCCATAATATTTGGGATAATCATCCCAATTGACTTTCATATTTTTCAGGGGGGTTAAAGCCACCAACCAGCTATGTTTGATGCTCAAATTCCATAGATCTTTCGGGGACAGGTGGTGCCTCCGGAGACGGATTTGTTCGATGCCAGCTATGTGGTCACCTTCACCAGATCAGCCTTAGCGGAGTGCCCTGCCGCGTTGGGGCCGTTGGGGCTGAGTATGATACCACCAAGTTGGTGAATAACGGTTCATGGTGGTTAATAATGGTTAATAATGGTTAACAATGGTGATTTATGGTTAATAATGGTTAATAATGGTTAATAATGGTTAATAATGGGTTAATAATGGTTAATAATGGTTAATAATGGTTAATGATGGTTAATAATGGTTAATAATGGTTAATAATAGTTAATGATGGTTAATAATGGTTAATAATGGTTAATA
>Ga0126342_10023725_pt1 | contig 10006 bp, 9 predicted proteins | sample Cyp1metagenome_FD_92528 | JGI IMG/M metagenome (GOLD analysis project Ga0126342, IMG submission 92528) | Coral microbial communities from Lord Howe Island, Old Settlement Bay, Australia - Cyphastrea 1 metagenome | ecosystem: Host-associated > Invertebrates > Cnidaria > Coral ... | reverse complement strand
TAATCAATATTCTCAAACAAAAATCAATAATTTTTATTGATTTCGAGCCTGGCTTTTTCAATAGAAAACCAGCAAGGAGATTTGTGGAAAATCAATAAGCATGGCACAAACGAAAGAAAGTGCAATTTGATCTTTGATCAAATTTAATCAAATTTGATCAAAATCAGGCGAAATTTGATCAATTTGATCAAATTTGATCAAATCTGATCAAATTTGGCGGTTTCAGAATCAATACCCAAATCAATAGCGAAATCAATGCAGAAATCAATATTTTTAGAAAACGAAAAATATTGATTTATTTCGAGAATATTGATTAGAATCAATAGTCGATGCCCAGGGTGTGATGGCTTGTGCGATTGCCGTGCTGCTCAAGCGACTCGGCTGAACAGGGATGCGCAGGGTTGTTATACAGCTCACTTCAATGCTTCCAGTGTATTTCCTGGTGCCCGACTCGCTGCCCGACCCTGTTTACACCACCTTTTCATCCAATCACAACATCATGAGCGTCATGAGCATCATGAGCATCATGAGCATCATATGTATCATCATCATCATCATCACCATCATCAAGAACAAGAACACGAACAAGAACAATAACAAGAACAATCGCAAGAACAAGAACGACAACAACAACGACAACAACCACAACAACGACAACCACAACAACGACACCAACGCCACCACCACCACCGCCACCACCAGCAACAACAACAACACCAGCAACAACAGCAACAACAACAACAACAACAACGACAACGGCAACGACAACGACAACGACAACGACAACGACAACGACAACAACAGCAACAGCAACAACAACAACAACAACAACAGCAGGCAACCGGGTCGCGCGCCTATTTGCAGTATCCCTCATATACGGGTGAGCCAGAGAATGCAGAGGAGGACGAGCTATGGTGCTGGTGTGGAAGGAAGGGAGAACCTGAAGGGAAGAAAGGGCAGGGCAGTTTTGGATGAGCATGCCCCTTTCAACTTCTAAGATGATCTAAGATGTGTACCCCCACCTCCCTTCCAGGAAGTCTTCACAACGGGCCCATCACAAATGTCAAAAAACCCTCCGCCCGCCAGCGAAATTCCAAGCAACTCTGGCAACAGGTCCGTGTCTCCCCGGTGTATGATCCTCACGCCTTTTTCCCCAAACAGTGTGTCCACACTGAGAGTTCTTAATTACGGATCTTACGGTAGGAGTAAAGACCGGTGCTTAATGAGGATGCTCCATCTGGCTTCCAGTATTTTTCCTGTAAATTCTCACATGAAATGGCTCTTGTGTCTTGTCTATGTGCGTTTCGACCGCCCAGGCTCGCACAAAATGTGCGCCTAACTTTCTGGGGCGCGGCATTTTTCCCGTAAATTCTCGCACAGATGGCTCTTGAATCTTGTGACTTGTCCATGTGCGTTTCGACCGCGCGGGCTCGCGCAAAACGCACGAATAACTTCTGAAGTGCGGCATTTTTCCCGTAAATTCTCGCGTAAATGGCGTCAGATGTCCATGTGCATTTCGATTGCGCAGGCTCGCACAAAGTATGCGGCTAACTTCTGGGGCGCTCATTTTCCTATAAATTGTCGCGCTAAATGGCTGTTGTCAGGTGTCCATGTGCACTTCGACCATGCAGGCTCGCACAAAGCAGTTGTCCCGCTCTTGGTTCCTTCGGTCACGATCTTTGCAAGAGTTTCACGGTGCACTCTTGCACTGGAGAGGAGTCATTGTCTGAAGATCTTGCAGATGCCATGTCTTCGACGTGCTTGTATGAAATCTCTTATGGGATGCTCTTGCATCAAGATCTTGTAAGATCCTCTCCAGCAGCAGGTCCTTTTATCACGATCTTGTGAGCTTCTCTCAGGGGTCCTGGCATGAAGATCTTGGTCAAGGTCTTTTACACGTCCTTGCGAGAAGATCTTGCGGAGATCCTGGGAACATGCTGTGAGAGGCCTGTGCATGATCTTGTACGGGTCCGTGTGGGAAGCTCTTGGTGGAGTCCTGGTGAAATCCTGTCGGTGTCCTTGCATGATCTGGTCCATGTCCTCGTGAGAAAGATCTTGTGGAGATATGTGGAGATCCTGTTGAAATCCTCCTCAAAAGGTCCTCTCATTAAGATCTTGAAGATCCTCTGCGTTGGTGCTTGTATGACTTCTGGGGTGCTCATAGGAAGTTCTTGTATTGAAGATCTTGTGACATCTTGTGAGCTCCTCTGTATAGATCTATATAGAAGGTCCTGCCGCTGCAGTTGCGCTAATGTCTAACCTCATCTGTTACTCTTCCATAGCTAATGTTGCTCGTATCTAGTACATTGACTTCCTACCCCCCCACACTGTTTGGGGCCTCCTGCTGGTGTAATCAATAGGGTGGGCTCCTCCCTTCGGACAAACAGAATTCCTACCTATGTGAATGCACCTGACGGGTTCTGAAGCACAAATACGCGGTAATACTGCTGGAGCACGGATTCCCTAATGTCTCTCTTCCTCTCTCTTTGTTCCGACTGGAGTGCTGGATGATTTCTGGGCTGCCATTAGTGCTGAGCACAATGTAGGGTGAAACAATGTTGAAGTCCTTGAGGAAGGAACTCAAGATATATAGTTATATAACCCCCCTGTGCATTCTGGAGAGAAGTTGTGCCAACTAAACCGTTTACAGGCACAGCCTCATATTACAAAATACTGCCTTTACCTGGACCAACCCCCTTGCTACAAAATGCTGTTGGGGTTTTTGTCGGGACATCAATGGCCAATGTCGGCTCACTACAAAAAGGTCGGAGGTCAGCCAAAAACGTTGCCTTTTTTGATCTCTTATTTTGTTTGGTGCATTTTCAGAAGCACATATGTTGCTTGATGAATTTCGACTACAATAGGCGTTATTGGCTTGTTTTGATCTTTTCGGCCTCGGCTGTCGTGAGCCCAGAAAATAAATAAGATTTCGTAAGACACAAAAACACAAACAACACTATATATATATATATAAGATCAGAAGAGCCGCTCAAAAACAAGTAAACAAATATAGTTTAAACATATTTTTTTCAACAAATAAGGCGTGGCAGTCCAAATCAGCCGAGCATAGTAAATACAACCTTGAGATTTCCATCGATTTCCAAGTCTGATGGAACATGTGAGACATAGCCTGAACTATAGGCATTTTTGTGTCAAGCTGAAGCAAAAGGTTCGCTCTGTTTCAGAAGGACTGAAGGCTGCAAAGAACATCGTCATTCACCTGTTTTCAGCACCTGGCCAGACCTATACTGGGATCGACATTGTTCGTCTTCAACAACTGAGGATTCTGAGGATTTTGTGTGTGGATACAACAACATCGACACCGGCCAATCTTCATGACAAGGACGTCTTTGGCTTCTTGATGTCCCTTTGTGCAAGTGGAGGGGTCCGATCTTTGCTGGGCGGTCCCCCGTGCCGAACACTTTCTGCACTTCGATATCGAAATGATGGTAGTCCTGGCGTGCTCAGGACGGAGGAGTTTCCCTATGGAACCCTAGAGCTGTCAATTGGTGACGTGGAGTTGGTGGTGGGTGATTGGATACTGGTTTTTCGGTTTTGGTCCTTGCACATCATGGCGGAGGACTTCAGAGAGGTTTCGATGCCTCCAACTCAGTTCTTCGTGGGACACCCAGAGGATCCAGCCAGGTATAGAAACTCCCAAGATGTGCAAGAACACAAGTACTTCTCCATCTTCCGGACTCGGGAGTGGAACCAGTTTGCCAAGGCCTACAACATCGAGTTGATCCACTTTGATCAACACCCAATGGGACACTCCAAGAGGAAGCCAACGACACCAGCGACCAATGTCCTGGAAGTGATGCAGCTCAGCGGATCAGGGGAGCACCATCCAATGAGGCAGAGCTCACAGATCAGTTTCGATCTATGGAGTTGGCGCAAAGGTTTGAACTGTCAAGAACATGGTCAGCGTGGGCGCCAGGCCTTAAACTTGCCATAGCGACAGTGATGCAGCAGCATGTGCAAATGTTGAATCAAGATGGATCAAGAACGAATGTCAAAATATGGGGCCCAATCTTCTTCACCACGATCACTAATGGATGGCCCGGAACAACCAAAGGAGCATTTTTCAGCGCAATCACTTTCACATCATTCACTGCAACCACCGGAGAACAGGGCAGAAACCGCAATGGGATATGTCCGGTCCTAAGTGATGTGCAAAGTCATCTTCATCAACAACCCACGGTGCAAGCCTTGGGTCAGTGGCTCTCGAGGAATGGAAAAATCATTTTCTCAATGATCATTTACCAGCACGTCGAGACTGCTCACATTGCGTGCGTGCTCAAGCTCGAAACAAACCTCATCGACGAATCCAACATGCTGAAAGCCATATGCTCAGTGTGGACCTCTCCGGAAAGCTCTCTCCAGGAGATGACCAGAAGACCAATGGATGCAGGATGCAGATATCTTCTGGTTGGATGCTACGCTCTACCAGTGACTCGTGATGGTGCCTCACTTTTGCCAATACCTGGACGTCATGAAGCGGAAGATCAACCTTGGCCAGGCTTGGATGAAGAGGCGGAGGGCATGGCACAAGATGAAGCTGGCGAGGAACAACTTCTACCGGAGGAAGACGAGCCAATGGAGGAGGACGTTGAGGAAAAGAATATCAAGGCTGCGAAGTCGATGTACGATACATGGCATCGGCTGGTGGAAGAGGCAAAGAATGTGGCGGTGAAGCAACTCACTTTTGTTGAGCCTGTGAAGTCTAGAGCGGTCAAACACATGCTCCCAGCTTTGGCAAGGATGCACAGCCGCATCAGAGCCTTGGGTCTTCCACCGTATCGCCTTCACAGCGATCGAGCACGAGAGTTTTGCTCACAACAAGTGGCGGCATGGGCCTTGGAGCGCAACTTGGTCACCACTACGACGTCTGGATCTTCTTTCAAATCCAATGGACGTTGCGAAGCTGAAGTTGGTGCCATCAGAAAGTCCATCCGGGTGTTGATTTCGGCTGGAACTTGTACACTGCAGCACCGCATCTGGGAGAACGTCGCTTACGAAGAATGCTTGTTGAGGTTTGGTGCAAAAGCACATTCCCTGCGGAAGTCATGGCAGGCGCGGTATGCCCCATGGAGAGAGGCCAGAGAAGAGGTCAAGATCTTAGGGCCTGACAAGCATTCCTCTCTCACCAACACCGGGTACTATGCTTGCTCTACATCAACTGGGCGATGTTTTTTCACAGATGACATCATCATCATCCCAGAAGCCCAACAACCAGGTGTGGAAGATCAAGTTCTGTATCTCCCTGGGCGTGATGCCGAAGCTCCACAACGTCGTCATCGACAAAAGGCACAGCAACCAGCAATTTCGATGTTTGACATCGAGAGGGAGACCAAGATTGTCACAAGGCACCCTGAAATGTTCGAGCCCACCACAGCACAATATGATGGAGATTCAAGTGACAGCTGCAGGACTGGTGGATTGGAGCCGGGGAAGTGCTGGTGGCTCATACCCGGTGGCCTCAGATGCAACACCAGCTGCACTTAGAACTCTCCATGTCAATTGGAACACGTATGTGGGGGAGGCACTGCAAAGACTAGATGCGGCCTCAAGTGAGCAAGCGTGGTGGTTAGGTGCAGTGACTGATGCCATCAAGATGAAAACGATGGTAGAACAACGGCTGCAGGACATCGAAGATCAAGAGGTCCAGAAACTGCATCAGAATCTGGATCAAAGAGTTTTTGGTGACCAAGACGATCGGCAATGCTGATCTTAAAGCGTGGAGGCCGTCCATTCAGCAAAAGTATGATGAATTAATTGGTCAATAATAAGAAATGTGCCGTCAGACAAGTCACCAAGGACCAGCTTCAAAAGATGGCAAATGAAATGAAATTGCCAATGCAAATCCTTCCAGGAAAATTGTCCATACAAAAAAAATCTGGCAGCGGTGCTTACAGGAGTCGTGCAGTGATTTGCGGCAACTATGCGGGCCCTGACAACAACGAGCACTATTCTGGCGGTGTTGTGACGATCAACAAGTTCGAACGATGGTGCGGCTTGGAGCTATAGCAGATCGTTGGCACGGCCTTTCTGAATGCTCCTCGACGTGACAACAAGCGCCTGATTGCAATGGAGATTCCGTCAGTGTTCAGAAAGCTTCAAGTGGTGGGACATCAAGAAGTATGGCTGGTGGACAAGGCGTTGTATGGGCTCACACCTTCACCCCGTGATTGGGGGCTGCATAGAGATGAGGTGATACAGTACCAACCATTAGCTGGCATCGACAGCGAGAAGGCAGAGAAGTCCTTGGAGCCTTCAAGAAAACCCCTGATGAGAACATCTGGAAGATTGAGGAGGTGGACAAGATCTCGGGGGAGGTCCCTGGTCTGATGTCAGTTTATGTTGATGATGATCTTCTTTTTGCAGCAGAATGTGGAGCTTCGGATGCCTCGACAGCAGCTGCGGAGAAAATCTGGGCGATCGATCTCTGAAGTGGAGAAAACGGGGGAGGGAAAGATCGTCAAGTACTGCGGCTTTGAGATTGAAGCGGCTCCTGACAACGATGATGCCAAAAAAATATCAGCAGGAAATTGCAAAGAGGGCAAAAGCGCTTTGGAATCAATCAACCTGCAGATTTTCCGCATGCGCGCCTCTCAGAAGATAATGCGTGTCCAACCGGAGACATTTGGCAGTGCAGCGGGAAGCCGTGACTTCAGGTCATGGTTGCGCCGGGTGCGGCCGGTGCGGGGTGCGCCTGGTGCGCCGGGTGCGCTGGGTGCGCCGGGTGCGCCGGGTGCACCGGGTGCGCCGGGTGCGCCGGGTGCGCTGGGTGCGCCCGGTGCGCTTGGTGCGCCGGGTGCGCTGGGTGCGCCGGGTGCTGGGTGCGCCGGGTGTAGTGCGCTGGGTTTGCCGGGTTTGCCGGGTGCGCTGGGTGCGCTCAATTGGCTGAGTGTGCGAGAAGATGTCAGTGCAGGTGCAAGCGAACATTCTGTAATGTAGCGTGGAGCATGAGTTCTAATTCAAAAGAAATTTGAACAGCATGGAGCAAAGCATCAACTCTGTGTGGAGGAAGGTGTAGGTGAAGAGTAACAGCAAGCATGCGTGCTACGTGGACAGCCTGCAGCGTACCATCAAGAACATGCAAAAGAGCAAGTCAACATTCTGTATATTTACATGACGGCAAGGATGTGTGCAAGTTAAAGCGAACATTCTATGCAATGTAGAGACCCCCTGTGCAAGTGCAGGTGAACATTCTACAGCTTAGCATCAAGGCTGCTTCTAAGATCATGTGAGGTTAACAAAACATATTCTGATTTTTGAGGCTGTTCTCTGACAGCGCAATTGAGATTCAAAAGAGATCTCGGAAATAGCAAACAAGTGCACAATATTTTGTCCAAGCTTGTCCAAGCTCGAAAATAGCAAACACGTGCACAATAGTTTGTCCAAGATTGTCCAAATTTCTTTTGACAATGTTTAACCGATGAGAGAAAAAACGTGATTTGTGGATAGACATGAAAGATAGAAAGAAAAAAAGGCCGACAGGTAAGCGATAGAAACACAGAACGACCAAACGACTTGAGAGGTAGAAAAAAGATGGAGATAGAACGATAGAAAGAAAAAACCGACAGCGAAAGAACAATAGCTAGATTTAAATTACTTTACTTCGAGTGTTCCGCACCATGGCATTTCAAGACATACATGTGGAAATATATTCTGACATTTTACCCAACATTCTATCTGACATCTATTCTGACATTCTGTTGGGCATCCTATCTGACATATATTCCGACTTTCACTTTGAACAAAGAAAGGTTAAACAGATAGATTAAAATGGAAAAGCTAGATAGATATACAAAAGAAAGGTCTAGATTGACAGCAGGTAGGCAGACAGATAGATAGCTAGCTAGCTAGCTAGATAGATAGATAGCTAGATAGATAGATAGATAGGTGGATGGATGGATGGATGGATGAATGGATGGATAGATAGATAGAAAGATAGATAGATAGAAAGACAGATAGATAGATAGACAGATAGATAGATAGCTATCTAGCTAGATAGATAGATAGATAGCTAGATAGATAGATAGATAGATGGATAGCTAGATAGATAGCTAGAATAGATAGAATACATCGAATACATGAATACAAGAATACATAGATTAGATACTGAGCTAAATGTAAAGGCGTTGACAAGTTGATTTTGGTAAAGTACTGTTTGCACTTTAGACTAAAATATCACGATACATTCAAATACAAAATGTTTAGGTTTGAGTCCAAAACATCACGCCAAACTCTGAAACGAATGCCCAAAATATATGTTGATTATCGTAGTTTTGTATTTCAGGCTTGCTTAAACTATGTGCATGTTGTTTTGCCAAAGACTTGTTTTATTCGCTAACAGGGAAACTGTTTGGTTCGCTATCGCTAACGGGGGACCTGTTTGGTCCGCTATCGCTAACGGGGCGATCTGTTTGGTTCGCTATCCCTAACGAGGGAACTGTTTGGTTCGCTATCGCTAGCGTTAGTGAATTTTTAGTACTGTTTTGTTGAACTCCAACCACTATTTTAATGATGTTGGTGTTGTATGGGGTTGCGAATTTTGCTTTCTCTTACACACGTCGCTAGCGTTAGTGACAGCTGTACGGGAAAATCCATTTCGCTGGAGCTGGGAAAACATGTGTTTTCGCAAACTAAGCCTTGCGAAATCAGAAGATTTGTAACTCTCCTGCGAAATTACCATCCCCATAGACACGTCGCTTTAGCGTTAGTGGCAGCTGTAAGGGGTTGCGAATTTCACTTTCTGTTACAACACTATCTTTATTAAATTTGAGTTTCTAAAACGTGTGACAATTTTTTTTTGAACTTATTATGAATAATTTCATCCCGCCGCGATCCCAAATTTTGCCTTGATATGGCTTGATTAAAAGACTATGATGATGGTAACATTTCAGAAACAGTTTAAACATGCAAAGATGATGGCGGCAACATTTTGTCCTACTAAATAATTAACTGGATGACTGATGGTGGCAACAGTGCTTCATCATTTGAATGGAAAGAAACAGTTCTACAATTATATATAGAATCAGGATGGCAACCGTATTTCGTCATTTGTAAGGTGATGGAAGCAGCACTATTTCATACACATTTCGAATTGTTTTTCTCCGATGGTGGCTACAGCATTTTTTAAAAAATCATTTTTCACCTTCACTAAAAGGACCTCAGGATAGATTAGACAGATGAGACAGATGAGACAGATTAGATAGATTAGATAGGTTAGGTAGATTGGAAAGATTAGATAGATTAGAAAGATTGGATAGATTAGATAGATTAGATGTAACAGATAGAAAAGATAGAAAAAGTAAAAAGAATGAATAGCTAGATAGTTAGATAGATAGATAGATAGAATGAATAGATAGATAGATAGATAGATAGACAGATAGATAGATAGATAGACAGATAGATAGATAGATAGATAAATAGATAGATATAGATAGATATAGATAGACAGAGATAGATATAGATAGATATAGATAGACAGAGATAGACAGAGATAGATATAGATAGATATAGATAGATATAGATAGATATAGATATTTATAGATAGATAGGGATAGATAGAGATAGATAGATAGATAGATAGGTAGATAGATAGATAGACAGATAGATAGATAGTTAGATAGAAAGATAACTAGATAGATAGATAGATAGATAGGTGGATAGATGGATGAATGGATGGATGAATGGATGGATAGATAGATAGATAGATAGAAAAATAGAAAGATAGATAGATAGATAGATAGACAGATAGATAGATAGATAGACAGATAGATAGATAGCTATCTAGCTAGGTAGCTAGATAGTTAGATAGATAGAGATAGATAGATAGATAGACAAAGGTAGATAGATAGAGATGGTTAGATATAGATAGATATAGATAGATATAGATAGGTATAGATAGGTATAGATAGATAGATCGATAGATATAGATAGATATAGATAGATATAGATAGATATAGATAGATATAGATAGATATAGATAGATATAGAT
>Ga0126342_10023724_pt1 | contig 10006 bp, 11 predicted proteins | sample Cyp1metagenome_FD_92528 | JGI IMG/M metagenome (GOLD analysis project Ga0126342, IMG submission 92528) | Coral microbial communities from Lord Howe Island, Old Settlement Bay, Australia - Cyphastrea 1 metagenome | ecosystem: Host-associated > Invertebrates > Cnidaria > Coral ... | reverse complement strand
TCTGTCTGTCTTTCTGTCTGTCTGTCTGGCTGTCTGTCTGTCTGGCTGTCTGTCTCTCTGTCTGTCTGTCTGTCTGTCTCTCTCTCTCTCTCTCCCTCTCTCTCTCTCCCTCCCTCCCTCCCTCCCTCCCTCCCTATCTCTCTCTATATCTATATCTATGTCTATATCTATATCATTCTATCTTTATAACTATATCTATGTCTATATCTATATCTATGTCTATATCTATCTATGATGTTTTTAACATTTTGATTTGGAAATGTGCTTCGCACCACAGCTGCGTGCACTTTTTCTGCACCTCAACTTCCCAAGGCGCTCCAAACCTGAGGTGTTTTTAACATTTAAGTCTTCCAAAATGCGCTTCTTTTCGCAGCGGCGTGCAATTTTTGATTTCTCATGCGATCAGATGGCTCCGTACCCGCCGGGCTTTAGCGAGCCTACTTTTCGACCCTCCGGAGCTAACATTTAAGTCTTCCAAAATGCGCTTCCTGTCGCAGCGGCGTGCACCCTCTGATCCCTCATGCGATCAGATGGCTCCGCACCCGCCGGCTTTAGCGAGCCTACTTTTCGACCCTCCAGAGCCACGAACCAATGGAAAAACAGTGTTTCGCGACTTTCCGACCTTTTCGCGCACCTGGATCTTCTTTCTTCTGACTGTCTCTTCTTTGATCTTCTTTCTTCTTGCTTTCTCTTCTCCGATCTTCTTTCTTCTTGCTTTCTCTTCTCTGACTCTTCCCACCTTTGCTTTTCCATCTGTCCATTTTGTCAGAAGTTTGACTTCTCCACACCCAACGGTTACTCAATATATCTTCATGTGTTGCTCCATTGTCATAACTTACAAATATTTGGATTATACCATGTTACTCCGATATTGACAACTAGAATATAATTCGTTGCTAGATGGGCTCCCTCAGCTGCAAGTTGACTTACGCCCCAAACCATCGAGGGAAAATGCCATAAATCATCTAATAAATTCATAATAATAAACTTATAAAGTAACTTATCTACCTTTCGGGGGCCCTTTCCATCCCTTTCCAGTAGTTTCCATGGCACCACCTTTGTGGCTCCCAAGGCGCTCGTTGAGTGCCTCTTCGAACGTGGCCTGCTGAAGCTAATCTTCGCCACGGAGACCCTAGCGGCGGGGATCCATATGCCTGCGCGTGCGGTGATCCTCAGCCAGCTGGAGAAGAAGGACACTGCTGCAGAAAAGGCAGCGATTGAAGCATGGAACTAAACACAACAGTGCACAACAGTAACAGTTCATATGTGTGAAACTGTGCACATTTGCTTGTCAAGTTGGGGTTTTAGCCCAGATATATATATATATATATTATTTTTTATTATTTATATTATTTATATTTTTATATTATTGATTATATAGATACTTCTATAAATATAATATATATATATATATATATGTACTGTATATAGTATAGGTGCCATATTTTAATTTAAGTGCAACATATTTGTGCATTTGTGTGTGTGAGTGTTATGAATATCATTGGTTGGTGGTTTTCAAACAATAAATTTTGTTGGGATCAAGTTCGCTACATGTGCCGAGAAACCCTACTGATCCCTATGTTTCTGCTTCATCCTTCAGGTACATGCCGACCCTAATATCTCAATTGTTTTGGTGGCCCGTAACCATACAATGGGCCATTTGACGCCATACGCTGGATTACCTCGAGCAAAAAAAAAGGCAGTTTACATCAAGTTTACTCTTTCACCAGGCAGTATGAAGGGAACATCTGTGGTGTAGGTCCCCATCGCCAGATCCATGGATCACTTCCTTTTTCTCCAGCTGGCTCAGTTGGACGGTTTGGGACATGAGACTGGGAGTACCATCATGCATTGGGACCCCTTCAAGTCACCAAGTTGGAAAATCCACAATATCTTTGGTTTTAACCACGTGGCATATCATTAAACACGAGATTTTGCTGCAATGTTCCTTCCCACCAGCAACTTGATACAAAAACCGCCCCAAACAGGACGCTTTCGGGCTCCGTTGGTTGAACTCCACGGAGGTTTTGCAGATGTGTGGCCGGGCTGGGCGCAGGGGGCTGGATTTGCAGGGACATGCCATTGTGAACGGCCCAGCGACCCGGAGAAACTGGGGAGTTGGTTGGAGAGCTGGTTGCTGCGAATTGAAATGGAGTGAACAAATGGATGGAAAGTAAAGATCGAAATTGAAGGTTTGAGGTTGAATATCGAGCCTGCCGAGCTAGCAACCATGGTGTTTTTGTATTCGTATGTCTATTCCCATTCACTCTATCTCTCTCTCTCTCGCTCTCCCTCTCTCGTTCTGTCTTTCCCTCTCTCTTTTTATTTGCAAATTAAAAATTGAAAATCCACATGTATATGAGATGGAAGTTAGGATGTCACGTGAGTGGGGCAAATGATTGGACAGTATGGGTGTTGTAACCATTGATACTATGTATGTGCGCTGATTGACGGCATTTGGTGTTTACATATTTTGTTGCTTGCTGTTTCACACCAAAACACCAGATCTTTTGACCTTCAATTGATAAGCACATTGTGCGGCGCAGACAGTTTGCTCAAATATCTCAAATGGGCCTTTCCACCAGCCTATTGCTGTCATCGGGTTGGTTGAAGAGATCATACTCAGGAAACAATGTTTTCACTGTGACTTTTGAGAGTCCTCTGTGAATATGCGTTTCAATCAAGTCTTGGCTCTTGTATATAGAGTTTCCTAGCGTTCTTAATGAATTGGGGATGAACGTGGGGATTTGCGCTGCCGAGTTGTTATCTCACGGTGCTACCAGATTGTGCGCAAGTTGATGAGCAAAAGTGAACTGCATAGGGCCTACTCTGCTGAGACAAGAGTCAAGCACAGCAGCCTGCTCGGAATGAATCCGCAAATGGCCAAACGTGACCCAATCAAACATGCAGAAGAGAAGCCTGAACAAGCTCTATCTATTCTAGGCTTGTTGTTATTCTGAAGTTGAAAGACCCGAACAAATAGAGAGCCATTCTGGAGACTTGACCAATCACAGCAAGTCAGGGAGGGTTGATGTCGGGGAGGGTTGATGAAGATCCTCTCATTTCGGTGGTTTCCGCCTGAATTGAAGGTGAGCTGGACAGCAGAAACGTTGATCTCGGGGCCACTACCCTTGAACTCCAGCTTTTCGCCCAGCTACGATATGCCACTAGGCCGCGTGTTAGGCGTTGATTTCGTGTTGAGCTGGTGGGTGCTTTCCTGATGTATCCTTCTGTCATCATTTTTATCAGATCATCTATAACTGGGGACATGGCTTCCATGTCTATGTTCAATAGCCAAAAGGTAACACTAGTGAGCGATTCTATAAAAGTTGCCAGGTGCATCCAGATGCCATGTCATCCTGAGGCTTTGCGCCCTCTTCACTGGGGGCAGAGAGGAGCACCTCAGAATCAGCTGCGGGTGTCCTCTCGAATAGCCAGGAGATGAATCAGGGAGATTGCCTATTTCGCAAAATATGTGTCAAATATCTTCACACATGCTCGATAAATATTGTGGAGAGTTAAAGTCAAAAAACATAAAAACTCAATTTCAAACAGCAGTCTGACCCAACTTCCCTTTAACTTGGTTTGGATTTCTGGAGGTGATTTTTTTGAATAGTCTGGATTGTAAATGATATATATATATATATAGATATAGGTATATATATATATATATATGCGTTATATAACTGCTTGAAATATGAGTTTACACAAACCAATGGCCCCTACATGCATTTTACAGACGGCAAACTCTTAATGACATGGGTGGAAAAGCATCCTTCAAGTGGGGACCTGTAAACAAACGTGAATATATATATTATATTATATTACATATAGTTATTATATATATATACATAAAAATCATAAACATGTACATGTGGTTCTATATGCATAAAAAAAACACATTAATCATTTGGTCCAAACTAGGACTGAGACCAGAAGTGCCATGCATGTTCTTGAGTTCTTTCCGTATTTGGGTGAATGGCACCACATCTTCATGATGAAGCTTGATGCTAATTCGAGATACTCCTGCAGTGCGGAGTTTGTCTTTGCAACTCCTCACCACAACAGACATACTGTGACGCCTTTCCATTTACCATCGGTTCAAACCACGAGTTTCTGCAATCGAAGCAACTGGTTGGGGGCTCATCAACGGGCGCCAAGTGCTTTTTCTAAGTCACCGAAGTCTTCCTGGACAACAATCATAACGTATACCGGTTAATTTAACGTATGGTAAAAAGCTTCATGAGATGATTTACCCATGATTTACCGATGAATAAACCACCTATTAGCTATTCGCATGATTCGCATGATTCGCATATTATTCGCTGTGATCTTCCATGGCTATGTCGCCAGGATCCCCGGATCCAGTTCAAACCGTTCCAACTATATAGAGGAAATTGTTGCCACACAGCGACCTCCCGATAAATGACGGTTAAATAATGGTTAATAAGGACCTTAACATAAGGACCATATAAGGACCTTACAACTCGCATTTCAGTTTTGGGCACAATCGTCAATAATATCAATGTAATACTAGGGTACAAGGTACTATGTTAAATATTTTTCAATATCGATAAATAATACTAATGAAATATTTGTATGTGTGGCCATGGGCCAAAAACCTGGTAAACTGTTGAACCCAAAAATAGCTATGGGATTTTTATGGATTTTTATCCTCTCAAATATGGTATGTCATGGGTTTTGATCTGTCCCCATGAGGCATGAGGTCGCTTCACTGATCCAGAAGAGTTTCGCGGCCTTCCTTGCGTCGTGCGATGATGAAAAATCGGAGACTGATTATCTGCAGGCTTGGCTTGGCATGCGGAAGCCCTGGACAAGGGAGTGCTCCCTCGGTTTGTTGGACTTCAAGTACCTTGACCTCCAAAAAGATAAAGGTGGAAAGATCATGGTAATGAATTACTTCATTCTTGATGACCCCTAGCATACCTTACCAATTGAGTGTTTTCCCCCACCTGCCAGGTGACAAGGATCTCTAGGTTTTAGCAGTACATCCCGCCTTCCTGCCTTTGATGACAACTCTGTTCCCGGCCAGATGCGAAACCTATGGCGAGTTCGCCACCTTCTCTCGGCCCCACCAGACCCAAACAAAATGCCAGATAGAACGTCAGATAGAATGTTAGATAAAATGCCAGATGGAATTCGAGAGTTTAGGTCACTTACTGTAGCATGTCAGAACATATGTATCAGATACTATTTCCGAAAATGTGTCAAATAAGGTGCCAGAAAGAATGTCAGAATATATGTCAGATAAAACGTGAGATAGACCGTAAGAAAATATGTTAAATGGTGGTTCAGATAAAATGTCAGAGTATATGTCAAAATATTTGCCACGGTCAGGATCACTCGAAGATACGTGCATGATCATCCTGTTTTCTTGTAGACTTGTTGGCGGCCTGCCATTACAGTACTTGCTGTTCATGTAGGCCTGTAATGTCTAAGTCGCATCATGAATTCATTGCAATGGAAGTGAAATACCTACATGTAGATTTATAACGGCAGCAAGAGCAAAGGCATTTGTTTAGCCTGAAGCCCGCCCGTTCAGGAGGAAGGGGAGCTTGAAAGGCTGGGGCAGTTTCTGGCCCGTGTCCGCCAGATGCTCGAAAGAAGCTTTGAACGCAAGAAGGAGCAATGGAATGAAATCGCAAAGTCTGAAATGTGTGGGATAGGGTGAAGCATACACTCAGGCGATATTTCCACGGAAGATTCATGAATAACTTGGCATGGGTGCTATGTCTACGTGACTTCCACATTTGGAATCACTGCCTGCATCACTCAGCCAACAACATTTGGATGTGGAATGAGAAAATTAAGACACTCCAAGTTTGGAATGCTCTGTGTATTGTCATTTTCCTTGGGGCCCAAGAATTAAGCAGGGGATCATATTCTTCCAGTATTCCCTGTCTCACTTTCTGTTGTCCAAGCTCGCCCGCCTAGGAAGTGGATGTAGCCTGCAAGAAATCAAGGAGTACAAGATGCTTGTACAAAAGGTTGCATGTAGCAACAGCTGTAACGCCACCTTACTGTACTGGTAGCTTTGGCGGCCCTGACTAGAGCTTCCATCTCTAGAATGTGTGAGACTGGTGTTTACGGTACATCAAATCACCAGGGCCCAAGTTGACTTTCGCAACTTAAACATATGTCATATGTGTGAAGTCCTCAAACTCACGCCACAGTTCCGCTGAGGAAGCTGCGGCATCAACAGGATTTGGACGAGCGCCTGGGGTTTCGAGGTCTTCGGGATCAGGGCCACAGCGATGATGACTTGGATCTCTTCGGAGACCCAGAGGAGGAGCTGGTGATGGACCAGGAGCTGCAGAACAAGGCGCGGAACATAAGCGGAATCTGATGGATTTGATGGATCTGATGGGAAGGGGGGGTGAGGAATTTGCCGTGGCTGAGGTGGAAAATTGGATGAAGATTGAAGAAAGGATGAACATTGGATTAAAGAAACATATGATGCTTTTGGCAATTGGGAGTTAAGTGTTTCATGATCAAAACAGCAAGCTTCATCGTCATTCAGTGCTTCATCTGCATACATCCGACGACAGGTGCACCTGCTGAGCAACAGAGAGGACTTTGCATGTCGCGAGCCCCATTAAGCTCCAATACATGCTGCCAATGCCAGCAGATCCCGCCCTGAAATGCCATGGCATAATGAACATGACTTGCTGTAGAAGACGGCACGTCAATTAACAAGTCTCGGGGAACCAGGTCCAAGCAAGTTCCCCGAACTGACTTGGAAGGGTAAATCAGCCTTGCAACCCCTGACTCGGAGGGGTAAATCAGCCTTGAAACCCCTATAATGTGCGTGGGCCGCGCGGGTAAAACCATGAGTTTCCAGCCTTGATTTTCACCGGAAAACCAATTCAGTGAAGGGTGAAAGACACAAATAAAAAAAATATACTTTCTTCGAGTGATCCCCACCGCTTGCTGTTAGATACCTAGTCTGTTTTTCTTTTACCCCACAGGCTGACATCCTATTTGACCTATCTTCTGACAGTCTATCTGCCATTCAACCTGAGATTTTTTTTCGACATATTTTCTGACATTCTCTCAGGCATTCTATCTGATCTGACACTTTTTTTGACATATCTTTTGACATTCTTCCTGGCATTCAATCTGAGATTTTATTTGACATGTTTTCTGACATTCCCTCAGGCATTCTATCTGATCTGACATTTTGTTTTACATATATTCTGACATTCTATCTAGCATTCTATTTATTTCTATTTGACATTCTATGTGCCATCTGGCTCTCGCAGTTGGGGCCCGGCAGTGCCCACTGAGATCTGGCTCTTGTGGTTGGGGTCCGGCAGTGCCCACTCAGATCTGGCCCTCGCGGTTGAGGTCCGGCAGCGCCCACAGTGGAAATAGAGGCGGAAGGCGGAAGGCAGCGGGAGGCGGGATGCACCTCTGATACCTTTGATAAAATCTAGAGACCTTCACCTGGCAGGTGGGGAACAATTAATCCACCCACAAAAGACATATCCATAAATAAAAATGAAGAAATCCATCAAAAACCACCAACAAAAACAGAAAACCTATAGGTAAAGAGTTACTTGACGCATTGCTCGCCACTTCTTTCCAACAGGAGCTGTTAACCGCCCTCGACGAGCGCAGCGCCTTGGCGAGTCGTTTGCGGAAGCCACGAGCTGCACCAGGACGGGAACCAGCGAGGTACCAGTGGTGTTGCTTCCAGAAGTACATGGCAGTTCTGGAACATGACACTTGGGCCATTTGTTGACGCGGGGCAAATCCCAAGTTTTGCTGGTTCAAGCCTACATCCCAATATATCCAGATTCTTACCGGTTAAATCTACATTGGTTGGACTGAGTCAGTGGATTGGCTTCCAGCAGAAGTCAAAACTGAAAACCGTAGTTTTTGCGCCTGTAATATTGGAGTTTCAACTAAAGGCTTTCCTGTAAATTTTAAATCAAATTCTGGGGCAGACAGAACAGCAAAAGAATGAGCAGATTGGATAGATCGCACTCGCACAGTTTGATTTTATCGTCTTGATGCATATTCAGGTTTTTAGGGATTGAACGGGCTTACCATGGCTTACCAACATCCCAGTTTTAGAAGGGAACCAAGAAACAATGAAGGAAACGTTGTTTTTTTGAAGAATGTTGGCGAACAAGTTGATAATATGTTTCAAGCTGTTGAAGTATCAGTGTAAATGTGAACAAATGTTGTCAGCCCAATTTCTTGGTTGGACACTGTGCTGATTAGTTTTGTTCTTGTCTTGGTCCCTAAATAGCCCTTGCCTATGCCATTGTCGTTGTAGTTGCTGGCCCAGTGGCTGAGGAAGGCTTCCTTCTGTCCGAGAACACTGGGCCAACTCGAATCGTGCAGACCAGTTTGAAAGGTGAGGCTGCTCATCAGATTGCTCAGGGAGCCGCTTGCTTGCTCCATTTGCGGCACAAGTTCTAAGGGTGTTTTTTGATGGTTCGATAGAAAGGCGCAAGGCAAGTGTTGTGTTCAATTTGGTGCCATTACATCATCAGCCAACATGTTGCTGTCTCGTTTCAATCGGCGTGCTGGTTGGTTCCTAGGATTGTGATCCTAATTGACGAACAAGTTTCGTCGGTTTGAAGCCACCAACTAGCCCTTACCTCTCCAATGTTGAATCAGGCAACAGTTGTCGTGACATGATATGTGATAATTTCATAGAACATCAGTTCGAAGTGATTCAACTGATTAATCTGATTATTGTTGTTGTTATTTTTTCACATATGTTTCCAATGGCTTCTGGGAGTTCCCACGGCACGGCCGCGCCGAGGCCAACATCCTGTGGCTCAGCAGTCTCTTGCCGCAGCCGGGGCAGGACCTGGCAACGACCTATGGTTCCTTGGCGACCAGCACCGTTGGGGCCCTGAGACCTGAGAAGCGCTTTATTGCAGTATCTAAACACCTGATCGAAGGAAGTTTAGAAGTCAAACTTCCGACAATATGGACAGATGAAAAGCAGAGCAGGGAAAAGGCAGAGAGAAGAGAAAGATTAGAAGAAAGAAGAGCAAGAAAGAAGATGCAGATGCGTGAAAAGGTAGGAAAGTCGCGAAACACTGTGTTTTTCCAATGATGCGGGGCTCCGGAGGGTTGAAAGGTAGGCTCGCTATAGCGGCGGGTGCGGAGCCAGCTGGCCAGATGAGAGATGAAGAATTGCACGCCGTTGTGGCGCGAAGCACATTTCCAAGTCAAAATGTACAAAACACACCAGCTCCGGACCACTTTTGGCAGTTGAGATGTTGGAAAAGTGCACGCCGTTGTGGCGCGAAGCACGTTTCGAAGTCAAAATGTGCAAAACACACCATGGTCGGACCACTTTTGGAAGTTGAGATGTCGAAAAAGTGCACTCCGTTGTGGCGCGAAGCACGTTTCGAAGTCAAAATGTGCAAAACACACCATGGTCGGAGCACTTTTGGAAGTTGAGATGTCGAAAAAGTGCACTCCGTTGTGGCGCGAAGCACGTTTCGAAGTCAAAATGTACAAAACACACCATGGTCGGAGCACTTTTGGAAGTTGAGATGTCGAAAAAGTGCACTCCGTTGTGGCGCGAAGCACATTTCCAAGTCAAAATGTCAAAAAACACTAGGGGTTCGGACCACTTTTGGAAGTTCAGATGTCAATAAAAGTGCACGCCGTTGTGGCGCGAAGTACATTTGGAAGTCAAAATGTTAAAAACACTAGGGGTTCAGACCACTTTTGGAGGTTCAGATGTCGCTTCGCTTCGCTTCACTACATTACACTACATTACACTACACTACACTCCACAACACTACAACTACACAACTACACAACTACACAACTACACAACTACACTCCACTACAACTACAACTACACCTACAACTACATAACTACACAACTACACTCCACTACACTACATTACACTGAATGACACTGCACCACAGATAGACAGGTAGACAGATAGACAGACAGACAGACAGACAGATAGATAGATAGATAGACAGGTAGACAGCTAGACAG
>Ga0126342_10023723_pt1 | contig 10007 bp, 8 predicted proteins | sample Cyp1metagenome_FD_92528 | JGI IMG/M metagenome (GOLD analysis project Ga0126342, IMG submission 92528) | Coral microbial communities from Lord Howe Island, Old Settlement Bay, Australia - Cyphastrea 1 metagenome | ecosystem: Host-associated > Invertebrates > Cnidaria > Coral ... | reverse complement strand
ATGTACTGTGGATAACATGTCATAACATGCAACTTGCGCGGGCCTAAAAATTTAGCTCCGTAAAATTGTCATTAAAGAATGAAAAAGAAGAATGTGCAAAATCCACATTTCGCTGTGGCGAAACAGTGATTTTTGACATATGGATCAATGAGAACCAAGATACTCTGCGGAAACCTAGGGCCCCGAGCGTATATATATATATCTCTCTCTCTCTCTCTCTCTGGCTTTGTCCCATGGCCGGGTTTCGGCACGCCTTGCGCCTCCTGGTGCCACTGAAAAGTTGTGGCACCTGCCGGTACGAGTCGCCTCATCCGGCAGAATTTGGTTCATTTGGGATCTACAACAGGAACCTGGATTTGCTGAGGGTGATTCTTGATTGAAGATTTATTGAAGATTTAGTTTACTTTTTGTTTGTTCCTTTGGCAAATCCAAGATAAACCATCCTGAATTTGTGGCTGATAGGTGTGTATACCCCTACCTGGGATTAAATGGCGGACACCAGTCCAGCGATTTTTTAAGGGTATGATTGGCCATGTGAAATGTTGATGGCAATACTATGACAGAGTCAGCTCCAATATTTGTGGTATCATCGTGTGGCTTGTTTGGTGTTCTCAAGCAAGCGGAGGGGGTTGCAAGGATAGACTTCTGCTCCTTCTTGACGATCTAATCGGGGTACAATTACGATCAAATCCGTGTTTCTCCCATGCATAAGTGTTATCCTCACTTGTGTTTGGTAGGCCTGTCAGTCTAGCAGGTGGTGACTTTGGTTGCCTTTGACATCATGGTGCGAGTTCTTGGGCTATGTATGGCTATGTACAGTAGGTACGTATAAATATACATATGTATATATATATGTATATGTATAAAATATATACGAATTATATATATATATATATATACATGAGTTACCAACCAAATTGTTGTAATACTGACTTAGTTGTGCTTTGCTTTGGCCTTGCTGAGGGGTGTGCAAAACCTTCATTACCGATAGGGGAGGACCCTGGACCGATACCCCTGTTTTGCATGAGTCGCCTCAAAGCCTGAGAATGCAGAAATCCTCACTGCCCATAGGGGGACAACCCTAATTTGTGCATGGCATGAAAATCAACGCGCATTTTTGTCCGCTATTTGTATATGGTTTTATATGTGTATATACATTGTGAAATTATGTTTTATAGTTAAGTTAAGTTTTTTTGTGCAGACAATTGGCCGATAATCCCATCCTCATTGAACAATTTCCGGCTTTGAAGCTCCCCATGTGTTGACATTCCAAACCAAGATTTCAAGAGGTGCATCCGTTACTATGGGGGACGAAGCTGCTGTGTTGACCAGCCAGCTACGCCCCACTGAGATGGTCATCCATTGAGGAATCGACTTGCACCGGCGATGCGAGGGTTTTCCAACGAGCCCTTCATGTGGTGGTTTTCATCATTGGAGCATCCATGGGCATCTATGGGAACTTATATTAATATATATTAATCCTATAGTATAGTCTTACTCATGTGCCCAAAAATGATTTGTATGATCTTTCAGATATTCTCGTGAAATCTCAGTGTGGCCCTCTTCGATTCCTTCTTTAATGTGTGTGTGCATTCCTTTGAATATGTTATTTTCAGCATAATATTCGGCATAACCCACTACATGTCATTGGCATTGATGATGCCCAATGGATTAGCCTGATGCACCCAGGTGTGCTGGCCTACTTTCCTATGACTTCCGAAGTGAGACAGTCATGTAGGAAAATGGGTATGAATCTCCGAAAATTGGGTAAATTGGGAACATGATCATCATACAGTGCATTGAGGGCTACACCCTATTCTCAGACCAACCCAAATAGCGATTGGGATGATCCCTGAAGATAGCACATGTCACATGGCTCACAATGTGCTGACAACCCCCTTAGCTTCAGGAATCAACCCAATGGCTGAACGGTTTCGTTCTTGATGGCGACAACCACATGTTGGCCACTGCGTGGGAGGTTAGATCCAACACGTACGGCTGTGCTACTCACTTGCTCTTGGGATCACAATGGCTCACTGTATGGGTGTGGTCCAGGGGTCAACATGGGTGACCGAGTTTCACCTGTGGAAGCCCCTACCCAAGCAGTGAATTATCAGGGTCAAATGGAGATATTTAAAACACGGGGAATATATTATAAATGGGTTTGTTTGGAATAGGAAACCCGCGACTCCAGCGGTTTGTTGTCCATGTTTCATTGGAATTGCCATTTTTGGATATACCATGTACACCCGATTCCAGGGCAAGCCCACATCGATTCTTTCAAACTGACATGCTTTTGAATTGATCAAAAGCGCGGCCACTAGGGCACTTCCAAAAGAAACCCTCAGGGCAAGTGAGTAACACAGGGTACCAATCCTGTTGCCGCTCTCATCCGAAAGGCGTGAAAAAACCTGGCTGCCAAATAACCTCCACTTGAACGTATCGGGGGATCAACAAAAAGCATGGAAAGTACCCTTGAATGCTTGAGATACAAAGGGCGGAGGTTAAAACACCTCAAGAACCTGCATTAGAATCATTAGACGATATTATTGTAGATGTTGGATTATTGATGAAATGCACAAACTCCATATGTGCGCCAAACAGTTATACTTGTTTGTCACATGTTTGGCCTCCTCCCGGGAACAGGGCGATCAGAAAAATTGATGTGCCATCACAGGAGAAGCAGAATGCCCTGAATGAGGCCTGCGAGCTGGTAGGACGGGGGCAGAAATGGCGAGTGAAGCAACAAAAACGATGGAACTTCACCAAGAGAACTGGGTAAAAAGGCCATATTCAGCCGTCAAAATATTCAAAATGGGTAGTGAATCAGCAAAAGTGAAGATGTGAAGGGTGTTGGGGCCGAAATGGGTACACCCAGACTAGTCTCATAGGCTCCTAGGAACTCCTAGGTCTTGGATCTTCAGCCATACCACTCCAGAGCACTATGACCAGATGTGGTCATGTTGAGATGTTGAAGTCGATCCTGTTGCTCAACGATATTTACCAAGTCCATAAAGTAGGGCCGTGGCGGAGTCCGACGGAGGAACATGTGCGTGCTTCAAACGCTGTAGAAGCTGATTTTGAGAAGCAAAATCCATGTGAACCAATATAAATCCGCATCAATCATATAAATCCCATACAAATGGAGAAAAAAACATGGAACAAGAGAACTTAAAGATATTTGATAGATATTTGAAGAGTATACAACATCAGCCATGGATTCAGCCGTTGGGAAAAACCCTTGGATCTTGGTTTGAAAGCTGATGTTTTTCTCATCAAAATCAGAATATTTTGGGCTATTTCATGTCTGGACACACCAAGATATCATATTGTTTGATATGTGACGATATGTGTTTACATAAATATACGCATATATATATAAAGCACACATGTACAAACAGATATGATATGCATATGTACATATTTTTCACCGTCCATACATCTACGTATATGTGTGTTTGCGTGCGTGCCACCTCATATCCCATTATACATGTATATTCCCATAAAGTTGTTGGAGTATTGCTACTGGTAGTTTAGGTCCATCGCCCTGCACAGGGCACCCGAGTCTTTCCCGGCACTGGTTTATGAGGTGGTTAGGCCCTGGGGTATACCAAAACATGTGGAAAACCAATAGTCTTAGGACACTGATCCACAAATATCGGATTCTCCATGTCTATCTGAAACAGAAGAAGATACGGAATTATACCCCAAATTCAAAATGATAATGAACTGCATGGGCATTTCAATTGAGAATCATCTGCAAATATTCAGGATTACCAACAAAACCATGTTTGTTTACCAGCAGGAGCAGAGAATACTCCAACATCAGCTTGCGCATGTATTTCTTCAAGGTTTATCTGGACCCCATGATTTGCAGCAGTTTTCACCTCTAAAATCCAGTGGTTATACTATGCCACCATGTTGTGCTCGGTCCAATCCCATTTTGCGGGTGATGACTTTCACAATAATTATCCAAATCAATATACAAAAAAATGGTCATGTTTTTGGAATTGCATATGGATGTGTGCATATATGATCATATATATATATATATTTGTATCTATATATATATATATATATATATATACATACATACATACACAGCTCCAGTCCCTATGCAGTCTTGCATTGGCCTTCCCCAGGTTCGTTTGTTGGCCTCGGTTTGCCATGAGAATGTGGTGGCCTATAAGGAGGCGGGTCAAACGCAGGGTTTCTGGTTGTAACACTCTTATGGGACGAGTATTTCGTCTGTTCCCGCCCAGAAGGTTCATGTTTTGTGAAGGTTGACCATGATTGCAAAGGAGGATGGCGTAGAGTGTCCAAGTGGCTATTTATGTCAGCTCACTGAAGGACCTACAGAAACTCTTCCAGACTCAGCAATTGGGGTCACACCTGGCTATACTTCTTGCGTTCCTCACTCTAGAGATATGCAGCTTATGCAAGAGATGTGCTGTCTTGCCTTTTGACATGCTGGAATTGTGTTTCATCGTTCCCAGAAGCTTTATTTATTCAAATGTTATGGCATTGAACCCACGTGTTTTTCTGCATATATCGTTCAGCAACCAACTGACCAGCACTGGACTGGAATCAGCGTTGGGACGCCAGTGGAATCCCAATCTATGGCAGATGATTTTGGAAGAGCGTCGCCTGTGTGAAAAAATGCTGGAAAGGCCCTTGCGCGTAGGTTTTGAACATGTTGGCACCAACCCCCACGTTTGCCCACATGCAAGTAACATGTGCAAACAATATCATATACCTGTCACCTGAGGATGAACGAAAACATTGGCTATACATAGGGATTATGGCTTTTGGTTTCAGGATTGAGGGTTTTAGGGTTAAGGGTTTTACGTTTTCCGGGTTTGTATAGGGTTTTTGGGTTTCGGGTTTCAGGGTTTTTGGATTTATTGTTTTGCATAGTCCCAAAAGGAAAGCGAGCCGAGTGATTTGAGCGACACCATATGACCATCCCTTTGCTGAAAAAAGGGGAGTCGCTGCACCCTGAAACTTTGGAAACAACGGCATAGGCAAAACCGTGATCCCTTCCCACTATTAAACCCCACCTATTTACACTTATTTAAGACCAAATACAGGGGCTGTTGAATAAATAAATATAATATATATATATGTATATATATAAATATAATATATATATATATATGTATATATATATAATATATATATATATATATATATATATATCGGTGGGATTATATCCCCAAGGGATTCGTTCTTCGTCCCATGGCCAGTGCCAGGCCTTCTGGGATGATAAGACACGGTGTCTTTGCATAGTGCAGGAGTGTGCTGATGTCCCTTGGATGCGACGCGTGGCATGGAGGTGATAAGACCTGGTCTACTCTGGTAAGATTGGCATGCGACGGTTTTTTTCACTCGACAAAATGACAACGCGTCGGATTTGTAAGCGATCATTGGCATTATCAATAATATTCAATGATATAATATCAATCATCGACAGTCTGGACAATGTTCAACGACCAAGACCCATAACTGGGATAAATCATGGTCAAGGCGGGTTCCTTCCCAAGGAGAATCATCCCCTTGGGATCCGCCAAGATGGCAACACGCTCAACAAATGACTGAAGCACACTGAAGAAAAGGTGAATTCCATAGCCATAAGACCCGCAAATATCCAAACATCACAATCTAGATGGATCCAAATACTTCAGGTACAGCTAACCACCTCAAAATCATACTCAAACACTCCTCCAGAAGGTACTGGGACCCATAGGGGCAGATGTTTGAATCACCGGCTTATTGAAGCTTCTTCAATGGTGCCCCAACAATGACCAAATCCGTGGGTCCCACCTATGATCCATTTATCCATATTTTTGGCCCCACAACTATTGTGTACAATCACATGTATAATCTCTATTATTGGGGATGGTTGCTTTTCACCTGCGTTTGGTCACTACAAGACTATGTTGTATTATGATCGTCAACCTGTACTGCTCAAGAGTAGGATCACATGGCTAGTATCTACAATGTAGTCCAACAAGATCTAACTAGTCATAAATTAGGTGAGTCCTAACATGTCCGGGCGTGTCCCATCATGTCTCAAATCGTGTGTCTCAAACCCCTTTGGCTCATTTGTTTTTGCTCCATCGAAGCTCGCTGCTCCATCGGAGCAGCACCACATTGACAGGTGGCAATAATCGATTCATATTCAGCTCAAACTGAAGCTTGCGAAAGTCATCCATTCACAAGAAAAGAGAGTCCGAAATAGCAAAGTCCAATGCTCAAAAATTGGGCGACCTCTTCAGCGCAAAAAAGCGTCGGAAAGCCACTGCAGCCATGCCTCCAAAAGCAGCAGTAGACAAGGCCAAGCAAAAGGAAAGAGAAACTTGGCCAAGTGAAAACCTGGTGACCTGTTTTTGTTGGGGTCAATGAATATATACCCTCCGGTAAATTACATTTTTCATGGGAAAATGAACTATAAATGGGAAATGTTCAATGGCAAACTGTTAGTTTACCAGAGGGTACCAGCAATATAAAAAACTAGAGTGCTATATTATAGACCTGTCATTTGTGATGGTTCCTGATGGCCCAGGCTAGGTCGGCTAGGTGGCTGGCCATCCTAAGGCCAGTGTGGTTGTCACCTCACCCATTTAAGGATATTTAAGGATATTTAAGGTATACTTGGGGCTTGGAAGATATGTAAGGGCCTTGTTGACCAACAGAAATCGGAGATTAAGCAGAAAATTTGGCAACGCCGCCTCTTTGGATTTGTTCCTCTCGCATTTTGGGCTTTGGCTCGGCCTTTTTTTGGCCAGGAAAAGATTGCCGTTGACAAGACCTTCGGCTTGAAGAACAAAAACAAAAGCAAGGCATGCCCCCGGCATGCGCCGTTCACTTGGGCCCTTGAGCACCTACTTGTTCCAAACGAATTTCAGAAGCCCTTGGCAACTGTATTGACTGGCTGGTGTGAGAATCAGATAGAATCAGTCAAGTCAGTACTTCATTACATACTGGTTTTAGCCATGACTCACAGTCATAAGGTGGTTCGGTGTAACCGACGATGCTGGACGAAGCCAACCACCACCCTGCAGTCTGGGCTCTTTGTTTTCCCGGGATATTTGATCGGGTCGGATTCTCAAGACGTGACTTGTTCACGCAATACTGTATAGGTATACAGATATACGTATATATATATATATTTTTATGGTGGTTCGAGTCTGTGGCTTGGAACCTGGGCCATGACCCAACACTGAAGGTATTTGAACATGTATCTGAAGCCTATCGTTTTTGTTAAGCTTACCCACGTTTGCCATAAACTTCTTCCAAGCCAGCCTTGATCGATCGCAAGGTGGTGCAGAAATACATCAAGTCGATCACCAACAATGCCTCGGGTGCACCCAAAGGCCGCCTCCGCAGTTCCTTTCTTGGGGCTAAGATGGGTAAGGTTAGAATAACACGCTACCGTCACTAGCCCACTATAGCCATATGTTTGATGGTTACCACCCATTGATACTTATAAAGAATGTGGGATCAATGTGAAATCAATTTTCAACTATGCACACACATTATAATAACAGTACATATAGTTACCAATAGTCCTAATTGCAATTACAATCAATTACAACTATACCAGACATAATAGATTACTAGTATCATTACAAATCTGTAATAATGAGATGATTCTCCGAAATCTGAACTTCTGTTGTGCGATGGATCAAAATTGCTTTTGGTCTCGGGCTGCCACCGTTGAATTGGCGTAGGCGGCAAGGAACAACAAGAAAGAGACGCCAAGGCCACGGGGCCACAAGACAACGAAGTTTTTGAAGGGAACTGAGATGGGTGAGAGAAAGAAAAGGTTGTCTAAGTTGTCTATATATATATATATATATATAATTATTTTATAATTATATATGCAGATATTTGCACACACACTGTCACACACATATGGGTCGTCAAAAGCGTGTCATTTTCAAGTGAGTTATAGTGTAATACAGCATATATATATATATATATGCGTTTAATATTATATACATGATATATTGTGTGTGTTTCCCAGTCACCTTGCAGGAGTCTTTCTCTTACTTGGCCCCTTTGCTGCCGCTTCCAGCTGCAAGCGCCGCGTAGGAAGCGAAGCAGAAGGAGTTGCAAAAAGCTGCACTGATGAACTCCTTGTTCAACATGTCCACTGACAAGAAAGGCTTCCTTCTGTGGCTTCCAAGAATGATGGGAGAGTTTACAGGCAACCCCTATCTTTTGGGAAAAAATATTGTTCCCAGTGGATTCTCCAGTAACACAAACCATTGATAGATGGGCAGCTTTGTAGATTTCCAAGGTTTGTCCAAGGCATAGGACATGGAAAATCCCCGCACAGTGCTGGCCAGTGCCTGGTTGAGATTCTTTGCGCAGGCAGAGCATTTGACCCAGTAGCCAAGAAAAAGGCCAAGCAGGCAAATGCCACAAGGGGGAATGCTGAGGATGCTTGGGCACTTGCAGTTCAAGATGTTCAAGCACTGATTGAGGATATGCCAGTTGCCAGTTGCCAGTCCCAGTCCCATCATCAGAACATGTATCTGCAATCTTTGGGCGCCCGCAGTTATGGCCCTTTACCAGTTCTAAGTCAGTTATCACCTTATGGAATGATAACTGATAACCCCATTTATAACCATTTATAACCGTTTAAAACTGGTAAAGGGCCATAACTGCATGATGCAGTCTTAAAAAAAGGTCATTCTTTAGACGTAGCTCCAGATGGTGAAAGGGCCACTGGCCTACAGTCACTACACCGGTTCTGTTTCTGCATTCTGAAGCTATGATTTTGCTTGTGCATCTGTTTGGACTGACAATCTTTTTGTTTTTGAAGCCATGACAATCGGATGAAAATCCATGGTTTTAGAGGGTGCCACGTTTAAGGATAGGATGAAACGTTAGAGGGGCGCCCCCTGATTTTCATTGATTTTCTGTAGAAGACTTCTGGTGCCCCTGAATAATGTTATATGGTTCAGTACTGTTCAGTACCCAATTTCATACTTTTCCACTGAAATATGGTTGCCCTTTATTTCTCAGGAATTTCATCACCCTAAAAAGAAGGTACTGCACCATATGATGCAATATATTGTGGGGATATTTGATTACGTAGCCCTTACATAGGCCTTATATACGGTATATAGGATTATATAGCTACCTCCCATTTGGGTCCCTGAAACGGCCATTGATTCAACGAATGCAGTGAAGATACGAATCGGTTGAGGCGGAAGAAGAAGCGCTGGCGGCGGGGAAGAAGCTCAAAGATGAGGTGGGGAGTTTCGGCGAGGCTGAATCGCTTGGAGGTGGCACAATGGCACAATGCTTATGCCATGATGTAATCAAAATATACACCCTCTGGTAAACTAACATAACTATGGAAAATCACCATTTTTCATGGGTAAATCAGCTATAAATGGGAAATGTTCAATAGCTATGTTTGTTTACCAGAGGGTAATCAAATTATGATCATATCTTTATATATGCACATACACAGACAGTGCGATATCTACACAAATGATGGATGGTTGGACGCATGGATGGATAGAAAATGGGTTGAATTAAATAAGATATATATGTGTATATTTATCTATGATTATACACCCTAGATGTTTTTTTTGCCACCCATTGTTTTGACCAGATGGTACATGAGCGCATTCTACAATGGATAGCTGTGACAGGAAGAGGGGGACAACTTATTCACTGGGTGGTTGATCAAGGGCGGGGCAAATCCCCCTGCTAGCATGTTTCTCCATGGTTTTCCCATGTTTCCCCGAAAAAGAATCGATGAATCGGGCATTATAGAATTGCAACTATCGATGCTGCAAGAATCTCTTGCCACTTTCAGACAGCGTCTACTGGATTGACCTTGGATTCATGTAGAATGTAGAATATATATACCTGTATCCTCGAAAAAGCACAAATAAATGCTCATTTGAGAGATTTCTGCTTTCTGAGCCCTTTTTCGCCACATGAGCGTAATTGCACCACTTTTGGCATTTTTGCGCTTTGTT
>Ga0126342_10023722_pt1 | contig 10007 bp, 6 predicted proteins | sample Cyp1metagenome_FD_92528 | JGI IMG/M metagenome (GOLD analysis project Ga0126342, IMG submission 92528) | Coral microbial communities from Lord Howe Island, Old Settlement Bay, Australia - Cyphastrea 1 metagenome | ecosystem: Host-associated > Invertebrates > Cnidaria > Coral ... | reverse complement strand
TGTGCGTGCCGATATAGAACATGAAGTTAGCCATGATGCAAAAAACTCCCATTTTTACCACGTCTTCAGCACATACGAAGATGGCCGCCGACAAGCGCGGGCAAATCAAGGTGTTTGGCCGTAGATATACCTTTAGATATAATAACAATTTCAACATTATGGGGCAGTCACCGTGGTTATATCTATCAATAACCCCAACTGCACCCGGTTTCCTGTTGCGGTCTATCATCATCACCAATCGATTGTATATAAGTATATACTATAACTTCCTATGATAAGCAATACAATATACTTATATAATATATATATATATATATATATTAACAATATACTATAGTTTAATACTATACTATCACCAACAATATGTTTAATATTGTTTAATGGCTCAAGTGTTTGAACAAGCTTTTTCGCAGCTTTTTCGCAACCTACACTGCCCTTGCCGGACAAACTTTTCCAAGGAGGTTGGCAGGACGGACATCGGGACATCGGGCAAACACATACAGGTGAGTCAGGTGACCGAGTCAGGTGGGGTCTAGAAACATGCCACCCAGTTATGTTAGTTGGTTTCTAACACCTCTGGTTACTCAAGATATCTCCACAATAAGCCCAACAGTCACCAAGAATAAAAAATCATCTGCTTAGCATTTTGGCTGGGGCACCCACCTTGTCTGCATGGTCATCTTTGTGGGCCCAGTAACAATCACCATTTTTGCGCCCCAGTTGGTGTGCATATAAATCGTATTAAATAGCACTATACTACCAATAAGGATATGATATGGGCCAAAATGCGCCAAAATTCCCTGGTCGCCCGCGAAGCCAAACTTCGGTCTGTGCCGGATGTTCCCCCCTGTGAGCCGTCTCCTACAAGAGTTAGACCCAGTTGGCCACAAAACAGGTATACCGTAGTGGTTTCTTTATGAAGTCCTCTCAAACTGACATGTTCAATGATTGGAATCCCAAATCCCAAAAAACACAGGTTGATCATTATCATCGACCCTCTGGTAAACATTTACATAACTATCGAAAATCACCATTTTAATGGGAACACTCACTATAAATTGCCATTTTCAATAGCTGTGTTAAATTACCAGAGGGTAACTTTGGCTATCTTGTTGGGGGTGCATCCCAGTTAATAAGTGGGCAACAACCCCGCTTCTTTGAATATCTCCACTTCCACATGGGCCTATGGGTTGTTATTTTCGGTACCTTCTCAATGACGACCAGGGAAATGTGATCTTTGCATTTGGCCTCAAAGCGCCGCGTCGGGGAAATGTGCACCGCTGGCAGAAGAACTACTGGGTAATAAATATACGATGGATGGATGGATGGGTGGATGGATGGATAAGATCCGGTCAGAGAAGGTACGAGAAGATGTGTGATGTGTGATGTGAGCACTGAAACGCTTGGTGTTTCAGCCGCATTCCACACAAAGCAACAGCATTTCTGGGGCCAGCTGAATCTGCTACCAAGCTTCAATCACCATGTTGGCATCCTGGCAAGAAAAACATTGATCTGTGGCCGCCATGGCCTATCCTGGGGTACCGTCATTGCCCAAAACGGAAGCCCCAGACTCACCTCAAAGATCTTTAAGGCAGAACGGCGATGAAATAGTTGCGCATGATTGATTGTGCAGAATTAGTTCTTTGAAGCACTAAGCATGCCAGACACCATAGCAAGCATAGAGAATCCATCAGAAGTGCAATCCCATCATCATACCCCTAAATTCCCTAAATACCTTCCCAACAGCCCAAAATATATAGATTATATAACAACTACTAGACCAGAGTTCCACGAGGGCATCGTGCTTCATGGTGAATCTTAGATGACGAAAAAGGACGGGTATGATAATACAGCATAGCAAACAAATATCAACCCAGGTACCAACCCAACACTCAAGCCAAGAATTTCAGATTCTGCCTCCAAGATACCCCATAGATCCACATGTAAACCATGTCCTCACGCGGTCGCTCCTTGGGCCAAATGTCCTTGAACACCCCTTCGAGTCGCGGATATTGCTCCTGCGCGAGCTAGTTATCTAGTTGTGGTTCGCTACCTTTCTGTAGTTTTTGCCCATGGGGTTCTAATGAGATATGCTTGGGATTGGGATACTATAATTATCCATTGTGTATACATATACATAACTATAGTACTATAATGTACTATACATATACGTAGGATTCTGTTGGAAGCATTGAAGCATCTTTCAAATGGATCAGCACCGCGGGATGTGATCCCTCGCCTGAATCTTCTGTTTGATGCCACGCTGGACCGAGCTCTTTACCTGGCCCCGACCCAGGGACCCAGGCCGCTGGGCAGTCTGATGGTTGCACTTCGCATGCGCTTCTCCAGACTACAGTGAAACTCTAATGATATGTTGCTATAAAGCAATCCAAAACCACCCCCTAAATCACCATAAATGGCTGGTGTAAATTATGCCCATAAATGGGTGGTTGATTATTGCTCTACCAACATTACTCAAATTTTGCCATTATTTTAGAAGGATTTTACTCGTCTATCTTTTGAAGGGTTGCTACATAGGACAATAACACATCGAAATTCCATTCACGTGCCTATGCCTCTGGTCCATGTGCAATTCTCCGGCTGAATCACAATCAGTAAAATGGCTACCTTGACGCTCACAGTACACACTTTAGATGGCTGAGACCAAAAGAACAACTGGAGTAACACATTGCAATTTCATTGATTATTTTTTAATTTATTCATGACAAGCATGACAATCAACACTTGAATACATTTGATAGAAACATGTCATAGTACTAGTTGTAAATCATCAATTTATCCCTCATTCCTGCGCACGTGATCTATTATATGGATGATATTACCCTCTGGTAAACTACCCTCTGATAATTTAACATAGCTATTGAAAATGGTGATTTATAGTGGATTTACCCAGCTATAAAATGGTGGATCTTTCCATAGTTATGTAAACGTTTACCAGAGGGTAGCTATGGAAAATCACCATGTTCTCCCACTTTGATCGACCGCTCCAGGCCAAACACCCGTAAACACCCGCCTGGTTCTGTCCGGAGACGTCCGAGCTGCTGAAGCCCTTGAACATGGCACCTGGGGCTAAACCTACTAGGGCAATGATCCGTTCTACAATATTATCTGGTTGGTGGTTGAGCCCTACCCCTCTGAAAAATATGACTTCGTCAGTTGGGATGATGAAATTCCCAATATATGGAAAAATCAAAAAAGTTCCAAACCACCAACCAGTTATACATATCATATTTATAACATTTTATAAATCATAATGACTGTTAACAATCGACCCGTTCCCCACTTCCCTACTAAGCACTGGAAAAAATGGCGACCTGGTTAATTTGGGAAACACATGAACTGATGATGAAGGATCATAACAGTTGATGATTAAATCATGAATTCACATGAATTCATGATCACTGATGCTGTTTTTGTTGATACCAGGTGACATAGTGTTTTCAAGTGAAAACTGCAAAATGCCGAAGCAAGCCATTTGGAACAGTTCTTCGACCGGGATTGTGATATGATGTGACATGATCCAATTTTTTCGCTGTGGGGTACCCCAAACGTTGATGGTAAGAAAAGTTCTGCCAATCGAAAGTGTTGTAGAAAACGGTAAGCCAAATGGACAGCTGGTGAAGTTTTGGCTGGAGAAATTTGCAAGTGCCGCTTGTACCAGTGTTATATATGGTTGTTTTTTTTAATGCTGTGTGTGCTCCAGATTGACCAGAACTGTCTGGATCGACTCAGAAAACGCGAAAAACCAGACCCCAGCGACCCGTGCCTGCGGGGGAAGGGGGTCGCCCGGCGATTGTGATGTTTTTTCGTCAAAAGTGACAGTTGCTGCAGTTGCTAGCAGATCTTGAAACCACTGTGATTCGGTGTGATTCGGTGTGATATGTGTGGAAACTAAAGATTGAAGCTGTTCCCATGATCACCATGATCCGCTTTGAAGAGTCTTACTTCTATCAACTTCTGTTGAAACTCGTCCAGTTAAATATCGATTTATTCACCTTGCATCGCTGCATCGCTGGGTGCCCATGTGGCGACATGTTTCTGAGCTGGTGAACCACGGCAACAACCAGCGGGTCAACATTTGGTGCCCGTCAAGAGGATGGCTTTTGGTTTAAGACAACAAATTTACAAGAACGAGTCCAAAAAAAACAAAGTCTCAATTCTGACAATTCGGCATAACATCCTGATATTGAACGATATTGACGAACTTACCCGTAGCATCCCCTAGCTACTTACCATCTGGTTATTTCACAGTTTGCCATGGAAAATCACCATGCTATTAATAGTAAACCATGGTAAACCATCTATTTCTATGGGCCATCTATACCATGGCTGTAACAAATAACCAGAGGGTATATTAAACATTGACTTAACCAGAGTATTAACCATTGACATCCCATCACATAAACCACTATTCACCATTGATTCACCATTGATTCACCATATATTATTTCCTTGGGGGTCAAATCCTGTCCGGTCAGATCACCACGCGGCAAGGAAAGGCTTGGATCCCGACCCGGGCGAATGAGTGCGGTCGCTGCCTGTCACTGGATCGATGCCGGCAGATGGCGAAATTTGTCCACTGCGTGTCACGTGATAACTTACATAACTCTGAAAACAATGGGAATCTCTATGACATAACTATACTATGACATACCCTCTGGTAAACTAACATAACTATGGAAAATCACCATTTTTACCCACTGTTAATGGCAATTTTCAATAGCTTTTTGTATGTTTACCAGAGGGTAACTATAGTAATATCCCAATATCCCATTAAAATTACTCCAGCAGTATCTCTACACCAGTTACAGTACACCAGTCGTTTTTCAATCCTTTGGTGATCATCAGGGCTGTGCCCAAAAATGTTTCTGACCCAAGGCCAATGGAAAATCATAGACATCCAGTTGGGTCTTTCTGATAGGGTAAGTATAATAATATATATATATATAATTATATATATATAATACCTCCCAAACAACTATGAATTCATAGGGAACATATGGGAACATGATAATTTTTGTCAAAGGCCGAAGGATTTACGGATACCCTACATTCAGACAAACCCACTTGGTCTACGTATGTCTACAGTATATACAATGAAGATCACTGCAGGGTCTTTGTTGGTGCGAAACACTACAGAAGGTCCAGAAGTTAAGACAAGATCTTCCATTTGGGAGATCATCCCACAGATCGAAAGTGGCTCATAATAAGCTTACTTAGCAAGTCCTCGAAGTGGCTTATCCATGCTTATCCCACATATAAGTGGGGTATGACTATGAATTACTCATCAGCTATCAAGTGGAATGATCTTCCCAGCCGTCACCCAACGGATGGGAGTCGAAAAATCGGCTGCTTGGTGACTTGGTGGCTGGCTTCCGGGAACGTGGTGAAACAAGTGGGCCTTACTGCACTGGAACGATCATTGAATTCAGTATCTTGTCACTCATTGACTTATTGGTTGATCCAGTAGATCTGCTATAAACCACATGATCATTGAATTCAGTGTCACTGCTATAGCCCAACTCATTGACTTAAACAAAGTCCTATTTTGTGGTTTATTTGAGCAGCTCGTTTTTGGCCCTGTACAAAAAGCCCAGCCACTTGACGAACTGGTTGGATCATCCAATAAACCAATTTCTTAGGAAGAACTGGTTTGATCCGCCAGCAAGGCTGGAAATTTCTGAAAGGTTGGGACCCATTTTTTTACCCAACATTTCTCAAACCAACGATCCAACGTATATAGACCCTGACAATCAGCCTGACTTTTGGAGGAGAGTAGTCATCCAAGTTGCAATTGAAGATCTACCCTCCGGTAATCAAATGTGGCTGGCTTGCACAAAAACCCTTGAGTTCGATGATTTTCTCACTAAAGCTCCATTTCTAAGGCTTTTCAATTACCATGTTTGATGACAAAAGATCTACAGCCCATGGCAATTCATCACGTGGTTTCCCGCCTTTAGGGCATTGTAGCTGCTTCTGACCAGCTTGTGTGACCTAGGGAAGAACGACGGAAGGTCGGAGCGTTACATCCTTTAGGAGATTTAGCCAAGTGTTGTCCTTTGAAAAACTATTACCCATAGGATCCATGTATGCTATATACGGGAACATTTACTATCAATATACCCCAAATGTTAGTATATATATACCATACATGGATCCTATGGGTTATAATAGATTATGAAACAACATAAACATACGCATATAATGGGGCTGGATCAAACACTGATCATTAAGCTATAAAAATAAGATGAACCATGATGAACCATTCACATCAAGAACTGGGCTTGAAAACATCTTCAATCCGAAAGATGGACGGGGTGTGCCCCATCAAAACTAAAAAAAACAACCACCTTTCCAGTGAAGTTTTGCCCTGGTTCAACTTGGAGCCATATTCTACCAAGTGACAATGTTTTGATCTACCCTCTGGTAAACTAACATAACTATGGAAAATCACCATTTTATAGCTGGGAAAATCCACTATTTCAATGGCCATATTCAATAGCTATGTAACAAATTACCAGAGGGTAGTATAAAAATACACACTGAGGCAAACTGTTTGACGTGAAGAATCCACTGAGAATCCATGGCTTCCCCAGGAATCGATGTGATGTTGGTAGATTTTTCCGTCCCTATGTTGATCGTTCGCAGGGTTTCTATATCATCTACCCTCTGGTCATGACTAACATAGCGAACTGGAAAATCCGTGAAATAAATGGAGGTTTTAATTTTAATGGGACAATCATCTGTAAATGGGCCATTTTCCAGTTCGCTATTTTCACATCACCAGAGGGTACCCTCCAGTGATTAAACCCAAAACCCCATGGGAAACCCTCTACATGATGGATCAACCATGGCTTCGCCGCTGGGAGTCCCCAACTCCTCATCGCAGGTGCCCACGAAGTATGTCTCATTGAGGTCCGCGTGGAAACCCTCCAGACCTGGGCAGGACCGTGGGATCGTGGGATACCCACAGTTTGCCTTTCAGAGTTTGCAACTGCAAGGTGTCAAGTTTGAGAATTGGAGCAATTCCATCCGATTTCGGCATTTCGCTTGAAACAAGCCATATCGAGCATGAGAATCTTGATTTCTTCCTAGTGGCCTAGTGGTTGTGGCCAAACGATATGTATCAAAGGGGATCATAACTTTGATCAGCAAAGGAGTAAACTTCATTTCAGTGGTGATGGCATGAAAAGCACATCACCAATGAACAAGGCACATCAAACCATTTTCAGTGGAGATATGACATACCCTATGATGGGTTGTTGATTGACCCTAGGAATATGTGGACATAGCCTACAATAAAACTCATTTTCAGTGGACACATCTCCCGGCTCGGCTTCGCACATACGGAGACATCCAGATTTACCTGGCCATTGGCCAAAAACACGGCATGGTGTGCATGGTCGGAATGGACCATGCCGTGGAAAATGAAGTACAAACATGATCAACACCATGGTGGTTTCCAAAAACGGCCGACGAATGATAATCTTCCAATGTCATGTTCAAATATGTTTGCTAGGAAAACACTTGATTCTTGTGCACCAGCAAGTTTGATACTTTTCAGAACCATCCATATTTTGGCCAGTCAACGTCATGAAAAGTACCACCCCTACCGGACTCCCCTACCGGCCCTTTAGAGGGTAGAGGGTGAATACTTTCATCCAGTGTTTCACCTTGTCATCCTTGATTACCAGTGGAGCAAGAGATGATCCTGATGTTTCTTCAAAATCAACCGCTGAAATCCATTTACCTTCTGGTAATCGAAGAGCTATGTAACAACACCATTCTTTACCATGGCAAATCATCCATAAATGGGCCATGGCTTCCATAGCAAAGTGTTGAATTACCAAAGAGTACACGACATGATTCTGATGGTTCATTCATAATGACCCACTAAGTATCTACTGTATATATTCCAAGCCTGCACATCATGTTCCATGTGGGCCACTAAACATATACCCCTATCCCATCTCAATCATACTAGTTGCTTGAATCTTGAGAGGTTTCCTTACTATGTCTTATCACGATCCCAAATAAATTAGGTAGTATAAGTATGTATAAGTACCTATCTTCACCAATCAACATTAATCAATCAGCCTTCTTTTTTCATGGCTAATGTTTTCCTTACTATGTCTTATCACAATCCCCAATAAATTAGGTAGTACAAGTGCCTATCTTCACCAATCAACACCAATCAACCAGCTTTTTTTCATGGCTCATGTGTTTCTGGTTGGTGGTTTTAACCATCTTGACAAATATTAGTCAATGGGAAGGATTATCCCATATGAAAATTATGGAAAAACATGTTCCAAACCAACAAACCAGATCAGTATCCGGTATTAAATCCCAATATTGACGGTTAAATACGGTTAATAATCATCATCCATTATATATCCCATCATCCATTCTATATCCTATCATCTAGATATTATCCAGATCATCAAAGATCTGCCTCCACTACTATCCCAGTCATATACTAGATACACTGTTTATCCACTATTATACCAGAGGGTATATATTTTTTGTCGATAATATCCTAGTCATATATGATGGATATATATATATATATCATTGGAGGCAGATCTATGTCATATACCATAGATCATATATATCCTAGTATATCCTAATTAGTCATAACCAAAGGGTATATATTTTTTGGCGATTTCGCCATGCCCAAAGAACAACGAAGCAAGGCCGGTGATGCGATGTCTCCATCCTCCAAGGGCCGGCTGTCAGGGATACCATGGCAGATCACCTGCTGGCGCCATCCCGAAAACGTGGAAAATCTGGGGGAAAATCTGGGGAAAATATGGGGAAAATATGGAAAATCCTGGGAAAATCTGGGGAAACTATGGAAAACTACAATTCAAACTGGAAAATCCATGAAAATCCTGAAAAAAACTGGGAAACTCGCCTCGAAAACATGGAGAATACCGTTCGAATTGATTGGAAAGCCTCCAGTGCAAAGGGCCCCGGCCCAGGCCATGGATCATCTGAGTTGTCCTGGCCCTGCATTTTGCTTTTGACGTAGGGTATACTCTATAGCCTCCCACCTACCAGACCGAAGACATGCAATTTCCCATTCTCAGATTCCAACCATTCCAAAATAGTTCAAACCTCCCATTCATTCAGCTTAGAGGTGCAATCTTGGCTGCCAGTGCCTCGTTCACTGAGACGCAAATGGACTTTGGAAAACCTGGGCGCGTTTGGAAAACCTGGGCCCCAGCGACATGCGAAAAATCCCATTCCCCTGGGGCGCCCCAGATCTAAGGCCCCAAAATAAATAGATCCAATTACATGCCAATACTAAACCATATGGTTTTTGGGGACGACATCCTTAGAAAAAACGATGGGATGCGGAATTATGTTTTTTTCTGCCCTCAAGAGGTGCAAAACACCAGCTCGCTTTGATTCATCGGAGCCAGGAAACCCATGTAGTTCAAAGGGCTGGGGTAAAGGCCTCAGGGCTTTGAATCGACTGCGGTGGGGAACCAGCAGGAAGGTGTAACTGTGTAACTTTTTGGAGCGAGTCACCAATAATGTTGCGTCCTGATTAGTGTGTGGCCCCCCCCCCCAAAACTATTTCTGGACTCTCTTTAAAGTAGAAAGTCAAAATTTTTCTTCCCAAAAGAAAAACATATCCTCAATTAAGTAAGGATTTCAATTGGCTACAATTGAAATCTAATTACTATTGTTTTTTTTGCCGTGAAGTTGTGGTATTTGTAGTACTTGTAGTACTTGTAGTACATGTAGTACTTGTAGTACTTGTAGTACTTGTAGTACTTGTAGTACTTGTAGTACTTGTAGTACATGTAGTACTTGTAGTACTTGTAGTACTTGTAGTACTTGTAGTACTTGTAGTAGAAAAGCTGTTCTTTAATAAGGGTTTAATAAGGGATTGGTTCTTTTGGGAAAGGCTTGCAGTTTGAATTTGGCAATTTTGGAAATGGCTTGCTTCCCTTCTGCAGGGGCTGCTCTGGCACAGC
>Ga0126342_10023721_pt1 | contig 10007 bp, 13 predicted proteins | sample Cyp1metagenome_FD_92528 | JGI IMG/M metagenome (GOLD analysis project Ga0126342, IMG submission 92528) | Coral microbial communities from Lord Howe Island, Old Settlement Bay, Australia - Cyphastrea 1 metagenome | ecosystem: Host-associated > Invertebrates > Cnidaria > Coral ... | reverse complement strand
TGTGATAGATGCGATTGGCATCTGACAGAGACACAGCCGCAAAGCCAACTGCATAACAAAAGGTGCTGACTGATCGATGCAGTTGCTTTGTTCCGTTTCTGTCATTTTCAATTCTATTCGGGACCACATATATATATATATATATATATTGTCTTTACTTCGCATATCAAGGGCCCTCGGGTTAACAATGACTAAACAGCATGTTGAGGCTGCACTGTGGTAAAGTCAAAGGTGCGTAGGAGTGTCCACTGGGGTCATTTTAAAGTCAGGTACTCCAAAGCATTGATGGCAAACAATTAGAGAAACATGATTCATATGACGTTCTCTGCAATCGCCTGAGTGGGTAGCCTCCGGTGCGAGCATGTAAAGAATGAAACGGATCTGGAACCAAGATGACCAAACCAACTGAGATGGGGAAAACCCACCCAAGTAGACTTTAGGATTCGGCATTTTTTTTGGAGAGCACCGTTTCTGCTCCCTTTATACGGGGGTGTTGATCTAAGCACAAGATCCCGCAAGATCCCGCTGAAATCAATCGTTTTCTTTGGATTGGGCTCATTTATACATGATTTACCTGCTGGAAATAAACATGTTATTTTACTTGCGTGCGTCAGTGTGAAAATGGGCCATACCTATGACTGACTATTTTGAGTGGAAAAATCGATGGAATGGATCAAACATTTGGCCTGAAATGATACCCCCGTTTCTGGCCATCAAAGAATTTGTGTAATGTTGTGGGGCTATCCTGGTATCCAATGTTGGAGAAACCCATACTCTGGGTAAAGTTTGAGTGTTTATTGTTTACAGTAGTACTTTAATCTGTTGCCATTTGGTTTTTGGATAGTACTGAATTTGGCCATAGTATTATCCAATAGCTATCCAATATCAACAACTGCTATCACAAGACCTATCAGACCTGACGGCTCGACAAGTCTAGGCAAAATTGCTGATGTCTTTTGGCCCCCAGAAGAGTACATCACAAATTGGGATATCACAATGTTGATGTGTGTATAGTACTGAGGTATCAACCATTCTTATCATTCCTCCTGACAATTTTGTTCCATATCGTTGAAGATCATTGAAGTATCTTTCTGGAATGAATCATATCAATCCCAAGCGGATCCCATCTTCCAAATCTCGCAACTGGCCAACTTGCCGTGCAGCACTTCCAGTCCAGTGCTTTGGCACTTGCGATTCTTCACCGTCTTAAGAGAAAGATGGAACTTGATGAAACCTGAACAACGTGCAAGAAGATTGATATTGATTAATTACTGCCGCATTTGTTCTGCTCAAAAATGCCAGTTCCAGATAAAGTTGTTCCTTTTTGCCACAGATGTTTTCATAATTTTCTCATGGAACTCAGGTGCAATTGAACGCTGGGTTCAAGCCGACACATTGCAGGTGATTCCTAGCTTTCGGGCAGAAAAATAATCGTAGCCAGCGTTGCCAGGGACCCAATTGATCCAATTCTTTGTGTGTGTGTGTCATCATGTTCCGCAGTTTGTGGGTATAGCCGGTATTAATATGTATTAATTATGCGGTACATATGGTATATATGGTACAAATCGTATATATGGTATATATGGTGTACGTGGTATATATATGGCATATATGACATATATGGTATATATGGTATATATATGGTATATATGGTATATATGGTATATATGGTATATATGGTATATATATATGGTATATGCGGTGTACATGGTATATATGGCATATATGGTATATATGGTGTATATATATATAAATTTGGCGAAGCGGAAAACCCAAGGATGACAATTGGGATTCGAGAATGCGTGCAAAGCGCCACGATGTTTTCACCTTACCGCCTCAGGATCAGCCGTATGTTCCAACGGCTCAAGGGCCCTTGAATGGTAAAAGGGCATCGGCAGCATACATCACCCAAATGACCAAAATGGACATGCAAATGGACATGCATTTCAACACGCCCTGTTGGATGCATGCCGATCACAAATCTATCCACAGCTACTTGCGCAGCTCGCGCTGGAAAATTGCCGACTTTTCAATGCCTGCACCACCTTGAAACTTCACACGTTCGAGGTAGGTGGCAAGGTCAACACCAGGAGTGACCTTCTCTGGAAGCTGTCCTGTGTTCTTCGTGCCAAACTTGCTAAGAATGAACATCAAATAGTCATTGATTCCAGTGTCTTATTCGGACATTGATCCCATCTCTGCATAGGTGAGTCGGCGACTCTTGACTTTCTCCATCTTGCAAATGGTCTGGCCCCATTCACGGACTGACTCCACATCTGCTGGCAGAGGAATCTTCGTATTCTCGAACGGACGGGCATGAGAAGACAAATCCTGGGCTGGCATCGGAGGCGCATAGCCAAGGTTCCCCACATAGTTTCCACCAGGCGTAACGGCGCTCCAGTCTGAATCATCTGTGCCAGCTGAGGGCATAGGACCTGGCGAAACGTCACGGTCTCGCTTTCCAAGCATCTCTCCAATCTCCTTCATGACATGGTCTGCTGCTGGGGCAATGGCCTTGTTGTGGCCAGGCTCATGCATGTACTTGCGCAAGATCAGGCTTTCCTGACCATGCTTCACTGCACGCGCCCGCAAACCGGCTGCTTGGGTCAACTCGGGCTCATTGAGAGGCTGACTGCTCGGTCCCATCGCGGCTTCAGACTTGAAAGACTTAGCGCCACGACTCATGTAGATGATTCTAGGCACGGGAGGTGTGACTAGCGCTTGGATAAATCCGGACTGACAAGTCCACGTTGCTTTGAACCGCGGCTGCTGATTGCAGACAAGTTCACTCACTCACTATACAAACCTGTACACATCTTGGCTTTCGCAAGGAAACACTGGACCACTTACATGTATTATTTTATACATCCGGTCTTTGATTATGCTATACATTATTTACTTAGCAAGCGATTGCAAAGTATCCTCCAGCGAGAGGAGTCTTTTACTCTTCTTTCTCAGCAACCGATGGCTTGCGGCCCTTGGAGGCAGCTATGGTGATTTCAGCCTTTTCTTTCTTTCCGGATTGGGTACAAACAGTGATCTCATAACTTCCGACCTCCAAGATTTCAAAAAGTGGTTTGAGGTCACCCTTCAACTTGGTTAAACAGTCAGAAGACATCCTGAAAATATTAACGCAGTACACAAGTATGTTTTGATTTTCGCAAGTTTCCTTGGCAATCGAATAAGTCAATCTGCAGCCTACGTTCTACGGATAGCGCATGGCTACCGCAGCTCCTAGTCACTGCGTCGAAGAAACCCTTGCTATCAACGACCATTGCGGCTGGATGTTCTGGCATGGACTGTCTAAACTCTTTGGGAGGGACACCATGCACTGTTTCGGCTATGAGTGCTTGAACATTTCTATTGCATCCAAACCATTTTGTGCGGACAACGTCTCTGCTGCAACTGATGATCTTACTTTTCTCAATTTCTTTGATGACCAATGAATCAACCAGCAGGGACAACGCTTTCTGTCAAAAATGGCTTGTGTAGTCAAACACAACAAATAACCACCCTGGCTGTCATCATTTTCGCGGGTGCACCACCCTGCGTCAGCTATGCACAAGATTCGCCAGGCGGCGATTATTGGGACATTGCTGGGAAATCTCATGCACACTTTTCTGCCTTATTAAGCATAGCAACATGAGAAACAGCGGCATTATCTTGAACACCCTGAAGATAAGATGCTAAGAAGGCTACATCGGGCCGTGTGCTTGTTGCAACCCAGGCTAATTGGCCTGCGCACGCTCGCATGATGGTGGGACTTTGGAGTTTTGTGGACATGTTTCCCAATGGTTTCAGGGGAACTTCGGAGGGATTCTCGATGTAGTCTTCCTGTCCTACTTCGATTTCCATGCTCACTGGGTTCTGTCTTATCTCAACCCCTGTGTACCTAAGGGTATAAGTCCTGTAATCTCCAAAAGGCAATCTTTTCTTGAGACGGTCCAACACTGCGTCCATCTCAGGCGTTCCACCACCCAGCAAATCGTCGACATGGATTCCACAGATTCCTTTGATCTCCCCATTTTTTCTTAAGAAGTGTAAGCACGGATCTAGTTTGGAGGGTGTCAGTCCGGCTTCTTTTAATTCTCTGGTTAGTCTTAGGAACCATTGTCTAGGTGCCTCTGCCAAATCGTAGGCAGCTTTTTCTAACCTGAAAAGATCGGTGTCATCGAGATTCATCCATCTTTTGATTTCTGGTGGGGGTCTGAAGTAAATACCTCGTTGTTGGTGGTCTCCTGATAGAAAAGCTGTTTTTATATATGCTCCCCATATTTTTCTTTCCGCAAGGTTGGACTGTCTGTAGCTACTTGACCAAGTTCGGGGTCTTGCCATCCTGCCAATACCAAACGGGCTTTTGGAGTATGGTTTTTGACATCAGGGTCTGATGACTTTTTCCACACTAATACCCATCGGGCTCGGATTGTTCTTTCTGTGTTTATCCCTTTTGACTTACGGAAAGAGGTGACCTTATTTTCAATTCAAGAGTTCCATTCTTTTTGCATCACTTCAAGGAATAGTTTTTGGTCACTTTTGTTCAGCTTTCGGAATGACACCTCAACCCTAAGCTGCTTTGCTGGTGGTTGGTTGACCTGAAAACATGTCTTCAAGTACTGACCATAGGCACAAGGGGTTATCGGTGATATCCCCTGGGACTACATCGATAGAAATTTCAAAAACTTCTTGGGATTCTTTGAAAGAGTGATGGATGTACAAATCTTCATCATCCCCTGCTGGAACCGGACAAGATACAGCTTCATCTAATTTTACGGCTTCCTCATCGTCAGCAACGGTGGGAGGACCAGGGTCTGTGGCTTTTGGCTTTGCCGCATTGCCTTGCATGGGCTGTGCATCATCGCCCTCTGGGCTGGGAACAGGCTCTTGACCAGCAAACGATGGAGCATAACTTGCGCTATCACCACCGTCGGAATGGACAGGCTCCATGACTTCAGGCTCAACTACCGACGGCTCAGCAGCAGGAGGCTCTTGTATGGTTACTCTTCTACGTTTTTCTTCTCTTTGATCTTCAGTGGCAATAGGGAGCCAATGTTGGAATTGGCCCTTCCTGCAGAGCACCATGGAGACCTATTTCACCTGCGGCTCTTTTTCGCCAGTATTCTGGTGATCTATAGAACCTAACACTACGGGGTTGATCCATGGAAGGGTCTGGAACCACATTATCTTCAGGTTTTTCATCGGGATCATCCATGAGGTCATCATCAAGTTCTACATCATCATCGGTCAGCTTGCGATCTATGAGGTCATGAAATTGCCCCGCCCTCTCAGCTACAGTGTCAGCAGCTTGTTCTAATTCCGGATGCAGCTGGCCAACGGACATCTCTTTGATGAGTTCTTTGAACCTATTTTCATCTTCTGGAATGGGACGTAATCCTTTTGGAGAATATCGATGCAGATATCCGTTGTGAGACACCCAGATCAGCCTGGGAATTGGTCCACCTCGGGAGGATTCCATGCCAACAATACGGCCAGGGCCTCGCCAGGTGCCATGACGCACATTCAGTTGGCCACGACCAGCTCTACGGAACATGTACATTATTTGGCCTACAACGTAAGGTCCGCGCGCGGGGCGGTTTCTTCCAGCAATTGCACGTCTCCAGACTTCCTTAGCATGCTCCTCCATGAATGCCTTTCCAGCTTCTTCCCTAAGGTGAACCTTTGAGGCCAATTCGGGATCAGCAAAAACCTGGGACAGTGATGCAATATTTTGTTGTTCATCTACATCAGCTAAGGAGGCTGCGTGACGTGGCTCCCTTCCCACAAAACCATTGGCTTGGACTAAATCCACATTTTCTCAAGTAATCATTGCGCACGGTCACGCACATTTCAATGGTTTCTTTGGGACTTCTTGTGGTCGTTCTCCAAATTCTCATTGCCATGTTACGCAACACCCTATTGGAGGTTTCACCCAACTGCCAGTGAGACTCAGCTGCGGCTAAAAGCAGTTGGATACTGTTGTGCACCAAATATTGTTGGAAATCCCTACTGATGTTTCGGTGGTCGGGATCCATAAAAACAGTCGAACCCAGACTTCATGAAACGCTTTGGAAAGGCCGTAGCAGCCAGGCTCTACCACTACCTGCTGACAGAAGTCGGTTACCCGGTTGCAAGACAAACACATTTGAAAACATCCTTTTTGATTTCTTCCATTTGGATCCATTTGGCCATTGGCATTTTCACGTTTCAGTTCAACTTGGACGAAATCTAGACCGACAATCTGATTTGGTTGCTCAGCATGGGCCAAAGTGGCCTTTCGGTAGCTTGGCCGTGGCTTCAGTTCTTCGCGCACTGGGCACTTGAAGGTTCTGATGGCTTCTTTGATCTCTTCTGATGCTTGACATCTGTTGGCTAAACGCATCAACTGCTCTGGAGACGAGTGACCAGTGTTGACATGCAAACGACGGAAAAGTGCTACGGCTCTCTGCTCGACGCATTCAGCTGGCTGCTTTCAGAGCTGGCATTTTGAACGGCTTGTTCATCAGCTGCTGCTTCCATGTCAATGTCTTCTAAGGCATCTTGTTCAAAAACTTCATGACATGGCTGACGTTCAACATGTTTCATGCTGTGGCTCATCCCAGTGACCATCGCACGACAAAACTTTGAGGGGTATGTTTCAGCCCACTTGGTTAGGTTCTGGCCTGTAGAACTCCCAGCTAGATGTTCGTGAGGATGGTTTCCATGATATCGATATTTGGAAATTTCCTGGATGAGCGACTGCTGAGTGCTTACTATTCTTGTTGGCTTCAAGATCATGTTTCCATTTTTGGGGCTCCTTAATCCTAATGCACACTGGTCAATCCTACATGTCCAAACATCACCAATATTTAGTTCATTCCATGCCAGAGAGCTCAACGGATTTTCGGCGTGGCAGTGTGCTGAAAAGGCTTTCTGTAAGTGCAGGGCTTCGGAGACCATGTGTAGGTACCTCCGGGCAAGGGCACGTTACTTCAGGATTTCATTCTTGGCTTCTGGACACTTGGACATGTTGAGATGACACCATGGACCCCAGTGTGTGCATGGCCAACTAAACCAAACATGATCTGGCTGGAAATATGCAACAAGGAGTAAAAGCAACCTTCGATCGTTGACCCTGTTGAAATCTTGACCATGTTCAAACCCTAATTTAATGCTGACCTTTCCAATGATTCTTTCAAAGGTTTGAGACAACAGTGCCTTCCCCGTAAACACCTCGATCAAGCCAACGGGACAGTCAAGCTTGCTAGCTTGTGGACCCAACCGCTCTTGGATTATCAACCAGTTTTGACAAGGTCATGCGAGTGCTGGCATGTTTCAGTTGGTCAAGGGCATGCTTGATGGCTTTACGTGATTGAGGACTAAGGGAACTACTAGGGGAAACATCTACCCAGTCAGATTCTTCATACAAGGTTTCAATGGATGGCTCATGATCATGTTTATGGGGCTCACCGGCATCATGTCGACAACAACATACGCACTGCGGTTCAGTGTCGGGCTGCTGGACACTAGGCTCTGGTGCTCTAAGGATCTTCTCGATGTCGTCAAACCTCGATGAACCACCTGTGGCACGGATGACTTGAGCTCTTTGATCACGGCCGAGCCCAAACTTTCTCATAAACAAGTGTCCTAAGACTGATTGTGGAAAAATCGGACGAGGCTTGGTGTGTGAAGCTTCAACAGTGCCTAACACTCTCTGCATGTGCAACTGTGCTTTGGCCTGGTCGGCCTTCCATGTTCCTGTGGAGAAGGCTCGTTTGGAACCTTTTGAGGACTTCACCGACTCCGGATGAGTCGGGCTTTCGATGCTGGTGAAGCTGCTGGCTCATGTGCGGCACCCGATGCGGCTGCGGCGGATGCAGTCTGGGCTTCGGCTTGCGGCTGCTCAGGTTCTTCACCATGCACATCAGTTTCATCTTCTGGTGGAGGAGAAACGCTCGGTCCAGAGCGAGTCGTAAAAAGTGACTCATCAGATTCACTTGACTGCGGGTCAGATTCTTCAGACTCTGCCTGCTTGGAACCTTTCTTACCTCTACGCTTCTTCTTTTTGCGACGGGTCAGGTCACGCTCTTGGGCAATCGGTGTTACCTATTCAGCTGTGTCCTGAATCGGCTTGCAAAGGCTGTGGCACCTTCACCCACAAGGCGACGCAACAGGAAGAGGAATTCATCAATTGCCTCATGCAACTTAGTTTCTGGAAGATATTTGTAGTGTCTGTCCAGTGTTTTCAACACATCCAACCAATTAACCTTCAGTACTTCGAATGGATGCAACAGAAAGGTGTTCTGTTGCTCGCCATGCTTCTCCGCTAAGTCGGTTGAGGAGCCGAGGTCCGGCCAGATGCTGTTGCTTGTCTTCCAAACTGGCTCTGACAAGATTACCTTCCGTCTAAAGTCTCTGTAACCTGCAGGATGTCCATGCTAAATCTCGGAATGGGTCCTTCACGTCCATTTCGACAGAGAAACACTGATGGAAATGCTGCAGCACCACACAAACCTGGTGACAGTGAAGCCACCTCCGGTACAGCCTGAGCTGTCGCGTAGTACACGGATGTGTCAAAGGATCCTATGGAGCAACCTGCTCCGCTACCATGGCGAAGCGGAAAACCCAAGGATGACAAGTGTGGTTCAATCCACAAATGAAAGAAGAGAATGCGAGCAAAGCGCCACAATGTTTTCACCTTACCGCCTCAGGATCAGCCGTATGTTCCAACGGCTCAAGGGCCCTTGAATGGTAAAAGGGCATCGGCAGCATACATCATCCAAATGACCCAAATGGACATGCAAATGGACATGCATTTCAACAATATATATATATATGGTGTATGTATATATATACATATATATATCGCCAATTCCAGGACGGAGCCACATTGTGAAATGGATAGAGCTAGCGGATTAGACTGATGCATTGCTCTTTTCATCCAAAATTGGAAGCAGATCCACATTGGAAGACATAGAAAGATCAAAGATCAAAACCGATCATGACGTGGGGGATGAACATCCATTTACCATCCATTTACCGTCCATTTCCCATCAATTTACCATCCATATATTTGTCAATGTTGGCCACCAGGCCACAGGTTACCAGGACCTTAGGCTCGCCCAGGTATATCAACATCCCTTTAGTCTTGGAGGGGAAAGGAAATGTGATGTGAGACCAGAGGACAGGACGAGGGCCAGGGCCACGGAACGTTGGCCGAAGATTTTGTCGGATTTTTTTGAGGTTTTCTGAAGCCATTGGGGACTTTAGATACAGCCAAAATGGAACATTTTAGGGACAGCAATAGTTTTGAGCTACACCAATTTTGAGAAACACCCAATTTTTCCAAGCTAACTTTCTGTTTCCCGGAATTTTCCTGAAGAGAGATTTGTCCAGGGAAATATCATCCGCAGCGAAGTTGCCATTTTGGGGCTTTGATCGCTCCACCTTCTTATTTGCTGCTGGTTGATGAGGGATATGCCATCGGCTGCCATCAATATTATTTTATTTTTGATATTAACGTGGTAAACCATGGTAAACTTAGTAACAAACCATCAAACCCCCAAAACTTATGACAGAGTTTTCAAATTTCATGATCAGTGCCATTTTACTTCAGATTTTTTTAATAAACCCAACATGAACCACCAGGAGTAGCACTCAGTTCTAGGTCTTCCCGGTCTCCCCGAATTTCACAGGATGGATCACCATGGGCCGTTTTTTTTTTGGTTCGGGCTGAGCGAACTGTGATCTAGTTATGCCTAATATATATATATATATATCTCATATATATGTATATATATCACATATATATATATATTTATCATATATATATATATATATATATCATATATATCATATCTCATATATATATATATATATATATCATATACATATCATATCATATATAAATACATAAATATATCTCATTTATATCATATATATACATATATCATTTATATTTATATATATATCATATATATATATATCGCATATATATATATATCATATCATCTATCATCATCTATCATCATCTA
>Ga0126342_10023720_pt1 | contig 10007 bp, 9 predicted proteins | sample Cyp1metagenome_FD_92528 | JGI IMG/M metagenome (GOLD analysis project Ga0126342, IMG submission 92528) | Coral microbial communities from Lord Howe Island, Old Settlement Bay, Australia - Cyphastrea 1 metagenome | ecosystem: Host-associated > Invertebrates > Cnidaria > Coral ... | reverse complement strand
GCACCATGCCGCATACAGATCTGTTGGAACGTAAGTGCAAGTGAGTATCGCAGTTTTTCCCCGAATTCCTTGCTCTTCTAGTGTTTGGCAAAGCATCAGCAGTGAATCCAGGTGATGTAAAGCCGGCTTTGCAGCTTTCTTCGGGCCCAGTTTCTTGGAAACCATCTGGTACACCTCCCAACCCAGAACCGAAGCATTGAGCTTCAAGATGCATCCTTCACCATTCAGGCACTGCACATGGAGATCTATTTGCTCAGAAGCATAGCCACCGCTGGACATCGGCATTGCTGCTGAGTTGCCGGTCATATCTTGGATTGCCGCCCTATAAATCACTTAAAACTTAAAACACATATCTGCAAATATAAAGAACCTACTGTAAATATGATGCTTGCATATAAAAGTATCAAAATAATAAGCATGTGATTGTATCATGTTCCCATTTAGTCATATGTAATTATAGACATATACACATGTCGTACATGTTGTATATGTATGTCTCTCTGTGAATGGGTGCAGTTTGGTGCTGTCTCGTCAATCTGGGAACGCCTACTCCACACCGGATATGGCCAACTGGCCAGCAATGATGACCAGGATGGGCCCCCGTGATTAATTCTTTCTGAATAGGGTGATGATTGATGTGTTTGAAAATGGGGTATACACCCGCTTTAAATCACCATCGGTGATTCAGAATTCATCATGATTTACCAACTGATTTGGAGGTTGTCCTGGAATTTTCAGACAAACCGAACCGAACATAGGACATCTTGCAAGAGTTGATGAACCTGTGGTGATCTCAAGCCATGAACTGCGCGAATCTAATGAGGATATACTCACAGATGCAGATGGTAACATCAACCAACAAAAACACTCTGCTTTGTTGTTCAACGACCTGAACGTATTCAATCATATTCATACGAGTCACTGGTGACCATCATCCCTGTTTTTGACGGCTTGAAATGCAATGAACATTAAAGATAGTTGAAACAATCAACCAGTAAGATCAGTAAGCATCATGTCATGTGCGCAATCCTTGAGACCCCCATGACTAAGAATTGAGCGGTGCACATGTCTCGGAAAATAAGGTATCCCCTAAATCTCATGCTTAATCACCATTTGCCCTATTAAAATTTCTATAGATTGGGGGGTTTACCCCATTTTAAGACAACCCCATATCTCACCTGTTTCAGATCTCCAGAATGATCAGAGGTATTTTTGAGTTTCGGGGTAGGCCAAAACCTATGATACAGGCTTGGGTTTATCTGAATTCCACCAAATGTTCCTCTTTCCATGCCATTGGTTATCCAGATAATCCCAAGCTTGGTGGAATTCATCGATTGGATAAATGTGTGATTGGATAATCCACTGAATTAACCATTAGTATAGCCATTAATTAACCATTATTAACCATCAATTAACCATTAGTAACCATATATTAACAGTATATTAACCATAGTTAAGTAACTAAGTATGATTTTTTCATGGGATTTAACCATAGATTAACCATAGATTAACCATAGATTAACCATAGATTAACCATTGTTATTAACCATTGTTATTAACCATCATTAATCCAATGTCCCACCTGAATCCCAGCACTTGATGAAGCGCCGCAAAAACCGCCGGCGCCTTCCTTGGACTTTTCAGCTGCGAAGACGGCGCGCACCGTTTCGTGATAGCCTGGTTCAAACGGTGGGGACAAGACAGGTGTGAAAGTTGAGCAAAATCATACGTAAGTAAACATAATTACTGTAAACATATATCATTCATGTGGTCGCAAAAAGCGAAAAAGTATGGCCATGGCAATCATGGCAACAGAAAAAAGTTCAGCCATGAAGAAACGAATCATAGCGGGCCTCAAACCATCCCATTCTTGGTGGATCCAAATGGCTGATGGAATCTGCATCTCCAGTGGCTTGATTGGCACTTTTCGAGAACATTGATCCAAACAACAAGATGTTCGCTGCCAAACAACCACGACCCTGGGCTGTTTCTGTTAGATCGGCTTTTTATTGATGTCCCAAGTTCGATATGTCCAGATGTCCAGGGCTTCCAATCAATGGGAAGCCTCCTGCCACTTTTTTTCGGCAACCCAATGCCATCATTGTGGCTTAATCAGTTCCCCTCCCAAGAAATCCACGAAGAATTCACCAAGCACTTCACACGCCACGGCCAGGGGATGATTTATTGGGTTCCCCAGATACCAGTGACATCACAAAGAGGTCCAAATTGTCAATTTCTCCAAATGACCCCCAATTTTGTTGGTTTCATCCTGTGTTCTTCCGCATCACAATTCACAAGTATCACAATCATTGGCTTGCAACCGGGTTGCTTGATATCTTGCTGCTTCCCGTGATATCCCAAGAAATCCCATGCCTCTAAATATCCGATGATATGCCATGGCACATACCCTCTGGTGAACTAACATAGCAATGGAAAATCACCATTTTTAATGGGAAAATCCACTATAAATAGCCATTTTCCATTGCTATGTTAGTTCACCAGAGGGTATCCCTTTCCCCATGATCCAAATTCTGTGCCCTGGGGCGCTGACTCGCCGTCGCTGGCAAGCGCTCGCGTTCCTGGCGTCGTGTTCCGTGGTGAACCGTGGCCCAATGATCAAAGTGCCATGAATGAAATCGTCATTTACTACCCTCTGGTAAACGTTTACATAACTATGGAAAATCACCATTTTTAGTGGGTAAATCCACTATAAATCACCATTTTCAATAGCTATTTTGACATAAGCAGAGGGTAATATTAACTCAAGATCCAGTTGAGAGACACAACCGTTCAGCCCACAACGGGCTGAAGCGGGATTACCGCGGCCGGCAACCACGGGCTACCAAACCCACTGACAAAAATGCGGGATATCCATGGATATCCTAACAATGGACAATATTGGATTAATAATGGTTAATGATGGCTAATAATGGATTAGTAGTGGGATAATATATAAATGTTTAAAATTGTTCATATTGGATGTTTCATCAGTTGAATCCGATTTACCCTCTGGCAATCAAACATTGCGATTGGAAAAAACATCCAGATTTTGGTGTTTAAGTGGGACATGTGTCTATAAATGGGGGAAGCTTCCATTGCCAAGTTTGATTACCAGATGGTAAATCTATGATCATCCATTTGGTAACTAGGATGCACATCTGAGCCATGAAAAATAGCTGCATTAATAACATCTCATGAAATACTGGTTGATTAATTAATAGGTACCCTCTGGTGAACTAACATAGCAATGGAAAATCACCATTTTTAATGGGAAAATCCACTATAAATGGCCATTTTCAATAGCTATGTTAAATTACCAGAGGGTACTGGTTGATTAATAGGTATCCCGGATATCCCATGGGATCCCTCTTTATGGATTGGTCATAATCATGATCAACAACGTGATCATCTGCATTCAACAACGTGACGTGCGACCCTCTACAGTCATCGACTCGTATTTCAATTACCCTCTGGTTATGACTAACATAGCCATACAAGCCATGGCCCTAATCGAAATAGATGGTTTACCGAAATTAAAAATTGTGATTTTCCATGGCTATGTTAGTCATAATCAGAGGGTATATCCCCATGCGTTCTTGATCGTAAAACCTGATAAACTGGGTGGTGAAATCCCGATCAAATCCCAATCCCAATCCAGTCTGGGGTGGTGTTTGGAGCTCGCAAATACCTTGAAAAATCCCGCAAATCCTATTAAACTCCCACCAAAATCACACTGAACCATCAAACTCCCAGTAAAATCCCACTAAATCCATAAAAACCCTATCAAGTTCCCATCAAGATCCCACTCAATCCCATTAAAATCCCAAGTCATTTCTGGCGATCTAGATCCTGATCTCGCATGGCATCGAAGTCGACGCTCAAGACAGGAACTTGATGGAGAAGGAAAGCGCTCGGACAGATTTTCGGATGTCGACCAAGCCGATTTTCTGTGAAAAACCACAGGATGGGACCGTCCCAGCCTTGGGATAGTCGGATAGACCCTGTGAATAGTGAAGTCTTGGCGATTCGCCCTAGGCCATCTGGGCCCCGCGTAGCTTTCAAGCGCCCAAGGGAGCGCTTGTTCCCCCCTGTTTGTTCATGTAAGGATTTGGCTGATATACATCCCATTATAAACTCTCATTCAAATCGTCCAATCCCATTGAAATCCCACTCAAATCCTTTTCAAATCCTCTTAAAATCCCACCAATTCCATTCAAACTGAATTCCCCCTAAAGTCCCATATAAATCCCATGCATCAAACCCCAAAATCCCACCAAATTCGGCACCTGCGAATGCCACGCAGCCAGCACAAAGGTGCAGCCGGCCAGGGGCGCGATGTCACGTAGCGGTTCCCGCACTGCCTGACGTGACCAAAACCGTGGAAAACCGCGCACCAAAATGGCCCACTTTGAGGGGAAAAATGCTGATGAACCATCAAAATCTGGTTGGTGGTTTCAACCCAACCCCCCTGAAAAATGATGGAGTTCGTCAATGGGAAGGATGACATCCCATATATGAAATGGAAAAAAAAAATGTTTGAAACCACCAACCATCAAAAATTCTAGTAAACCAACTTAAACAATCCTTAAAGCACATAAAGAGATGAGAGTTGGTAGAATCCTACAACTATATAGTGAGAAATCACCGTTCTTTTTTTGGTGGTTTTTCTATATGCAGAAGTGTATGTGTATGAATATCCCTATGGATCCAAACACTTTCTGAGAAGATACTTGACCCCCTGAATCATGTGGAAAAATATCACAACAATTGACGTTTTAATGGGACAAATGATGATAAACCATCACATTTTTTGTTGGGGGGTTGACATTCTAAGATGATGTATATACATGTATATACCTCATGGATCCAAGTAAATTCTTATGCCTTGTTAGGAGGTATTTTTTCAGTATGATTTCGGGGTGCTATCTCAGGAAGTGTTGAGATGATTTTTCTCACAGACCTCTCCAGCACACCAAGTCCCTGCAACACCCCAAATACCCTCTGCTTATGTCAAAATAGCTATTGAAAATGGCCATTTATAGTGGATTTTCCCATTAAAAATGGTGATTTTCCATAGTTATGTTAGTTTACCAGAGGGTAATTTGGGAATCCTTTCATAAACTATCTTTAAGGGGCAAGGGGTATGCTGACTGGATAGAACTTACATCTTGATACATCTTGCACGTTGTTTCGGACCTGTCTGGGAACCTGTTTTCCTACAATGCACCTTGTCCTTAAATTTGGGAACGTTTGCTGGCAGGTTGACAAAATGTTGCATTGTTCTTGCAATTGGGCTTTCGCCAAAACAAAAGCACGCAGTACGCACCAATGGGGGTCTCTTGCGTCCACGAACTCACCAGCCAAACAACTACTCCCCCAAATCATCACAAATGCTTCAGAAATCACTTGGAATGCAAGCCAGCAACATATCCTCACCTACTTCTGCCTCGATCTCTTTCACATTTTCAAAATCGCCCAGTCAGGCGCACAGGCTTCCAAAATTTCCAAGCAGCCCTCTTCCAGGTGCTGACGCTAGCAACATCTGCTTGGAGATATGAGCAAAATGCGATGGGCCCCGGCCAGGCAAGGCAAGTTTTTACCAAGGCGAGGAACCTCCGGGTCCGTCTTTTGATCCGCAGCGCTCTGATTCTTCGCGAGTTGTGCAGCGCTTCAGCCGCTGCATAAAAAGTTTTTTGTACAGGACCTGCCATCCTCTTGCAAGAACATCATGCCATCACAGTGATGAAGAAATGAGATACATAAATTGACAGATAAATAGATTGCAAAAGAGGTAGACGTGCATTTTTGGAGGGGCTGAACCAGTGAAACTAAGATACATAAAATTAATCTCCTAAAACGAAGATGTCGGTGTGTACACATTGTAGCCACATCTAGATTAATATGCATACCCTCTGGTTATGTCAAAATAGCTATTGAAAATGGCCATTTATAGTGGATTTACCCATTGAAAATGGTGATTTTCCATAGTTATGTTAGTTTACCAGAGGGTATTTTTGGATCTATGGAAAACCCAAGCAAAATTCATCAGAACCCCCCTTTATGGGGACGGTGTTTAGAATGTTTAGAGACCACCCATCGAAAAAAAATAATCAGAATCTCAAGATGTTTTGGGGATGGTTTATTATTGGGTTTTACCACACATTATATATACAATGTGAGGCCCCCAAGATATCTAAGTTGGTGCACATAACTCCAATTACACTATGGTTTATGGTACGCAAATAACTATAGTTACTGGGGCTTATAAACCAACTTATAACTGGGGGGCCCCACTTTGTATCTATACTATTTACATACAAGGTGAGGCCCTGAGTAGTTCTGTTTGTTGATAAGCCCGATGAATACTATAGTTATATCTACCCTCTGGTAATCTAACATAGCTATTGAACATAACCCATTTATAGTTGATTTACCTATGAATAGCATGGTGATTTTCCATAGTTTTTTGTAGGTTTACCAGAGGGTATCCCCCTAATCAACCCAACAGATAACCAAGTTATGTGCGTCCACTCGCCTCACCTTGTAAACCATCCCATGAGGCGCTAGAAGTAGGAACTCGCCCCATGGTAGAGCCCTAGTAGTTTGGCAATTTACCATATTCATTGCCCCCATGTTTGTATATGGTAAATGTATTGGATAAGGATCCAATATCATAATTCACCAAGTATAGTTTGTATATGGATCAATCATGATAATTCACCAACCTGAAAAGTCTGACCATTTCGGGGATAGTTTCCCTGTACGAACAATCGAGATCCAGTGACATTTCGCGACGTGCGGTCGTTTTTTATGACAGACAAGTCATATAAATCCCAATTTGTGGTTGGTCAAATCTTGAATTGTTGGTGAAGTTCCCATGAAATTCCCATGAAATTCCCATGATACCACCTCTTTTTTGATGGTTTAAGTCACCCACATGTTCCAACGAATCGTCGCCTCCATCACTTGCGTGGAGCTGCACTCGCGACAGACCGACAACATGCTTTCCAGCCTCGGTGTTGACAAGGCATCGTCGGTCACGAAGATTTGTTCAAAGAAATGAGTAGAAAAACGAGAACAATACATGACATATACAATCTATATATACTATAGATTGAGATAAATAATAACCACCGTTTAAAAGGGTGGGCGTACCCAAAATGTAAGCTACATTGTTCAACGTGTTTTTGAAGGGGGCCTGGAAAATGTAAACTTACATTTTGAAGGTATTTTGAAGACCCTCCACACAAAAACAACACCTGGGGGACGTTCAGCGACCAATTTTACATTTAAGGGTGGGTCCCCAAAAATGTATCTGACATTTTGGTATGGTCCCCCCATGAAAAGTAGCCTTAAAGGGGTGGTGATGATAAATATATAAAATATAGCTAAACCCGCGCGAAAATCAAAGGTGGCAATCGGAACTCATACATTTTGTAGAATAATTCTCCGTTGAGAGTAGTGCCAGATTTTTCCATGACTGAAGGGTAGTGGAGAATCACTTGGAAGAAACTGGTGTTCAATGATGTTTAAATGTGATTCATCATCATTCTATGTTCATCATGGTGTGGAGAATCATGTTTAAATGTTGAGTCTTATGCATCATTCATCATCATCATCATCATTCTATGTGAGACGTCATCAAGACGACATATTGTGAATGGATGTTTTTTCAGCGACGGGAAATGCAGATATTTTTCTCACCACAATCCTTGAAGTCAAGGTAACCGAATGTTTTCACATGTTGCTTAAGCAGCAAAATTGAAAATATGAGACTGTCGAACACTGCCAAGTACCCGAAACCATTGGCCGAATACAGCTGGGCATTTCTTGATCCATTGGCAATGCCGAATATCAAACAATACTATGTGGGTGAAAGTACCCAATGCTGGCCAGTTGTATCACTAAGACACTATGTACGGTGCTTACAACCCAGTTTTATGTGGATGTTGGGTATGTTACGTTGCACAATACGGAGTGTATGTATACAGTATTGTGTTTTCCAAAAACTCACAGCTATGATACCTATGATACCTGATTAGACTCATCATATACCCGTTTTTGGTAGCTGCCATATCTATGTCTATATTACATATTGTATAGTCTATACACATACGCTAGCTGGCTAGCTGGTAAGCCAAACAATAAACCCCGACGGCTTATCATCTCCCCTGAGTTCAGCCACACTCCCATTGTGGCTTTGGGACCGAAAAAAAGATAGTTTGAATATCCATATCATATCAATTACTTGTTATTTTAGGTTAATGGTAATAGAAGTTTCATTTAAACTAGAACATTCATTACATCACTATATCAACTAATTATCTTACAATATATATATAACTATGTAGTAACTATGTCATTCATTATTTCTACGCTCAACAGTAGGTTTCCATGGCAAATCCATCATGTCAAAAAGCCATGGTCAGTCTCATCGAACTTCATGGGCTATTTTTCTTCCAGGGCTTTGTTACTTTGCCAGCCGGTGATGATATCCAGACCAAACAGCTAATTGGTGGTTTCAACCTACCATTGTGGTTGATATATACTGTTATATACTGTTAATGGTTATGATATATATGGTTTTCATGATGGTTAATAATAATCTGGTTGGTGGTTGAAATACCCCCCTGAAAAATATGACTTCGTCAGATTGGATCATCATCCCAATCTGGTTGGGGAAAATAATCCAAATGTTCCAAACCACCAACCAGATGATCAACTACATTTCTATTATTACATCCCCATAAACCAGGATCTTGATGGTGAAGTGAAGTCCGTTAAAAAATACTGGTTGCTGTTTTGAATCCCTCTAAAAAATATGAGTTCGTCAATGGAAAGGATGACATCCCATATATGATGGAAAATAAAAAATGTTTGAAACCACCAACCAGTATACAGTACCATATTTGTCTACAATATAGATTTCGTACTCGTGGCCCGTAATTAATCATAATTCAAGATTTACCTCATGAATGTCAACCAGGGACTCATAAACTCTGTTGAATTAGAAGCTGTTCTCCCCCAAATAGTCATGAATTACTATTGAATTTGGCACCCAAAAGACAGACCAAATAGTGACGATTAAGTTTACAACATCAAAATCCCTGAAGCCAAATTCAATGAATACCGTAACCAAACATGGCTGGCGAACGGAAATACACGACTACGAACCTAATGGAGGTTTTGTTCGTTGGGAAAATCATCGAACTTTTTATGGGGGATTTTCCAGCAAGCCATGGAGCTGATGACACCACAGGGTATATTGCTTATGCTCATCTCTGAATCCAGAAACTGGCCACTTTAATTCCACATTTTCAGAAGGTGGCTTTATGACCATCCCCGAATTCACGGGTGAATCTCATCATTCTCAAAAATCATTGAACATCATAAACCAAAGTAATATAAAAAACAACAGGGAAAAAAAAACATAAACCAAAGATAACCAAAGATCTAACAAAATCATACTAGACCTCCCTTTTTCATTGTTGATGCTTAAGTCATGTCTCAATTGTCTCCAAGGAACGCCGCAGTGGCACGACTCAGGGTGCGAAGGAACGTGACCACCTGCAGAACGGCGGAGTTCATTGGAAACCATGAGGTGAAAAACCATAGAAAACATGATAAAAGAAGATAGTGAAGAATGTTTAAAAACTTAGGGGAAGATGGATTTTTTTCGGCTCAACAGAATCCGAAAAAAACATGTGTTCGTCCTTTCAGAAACGATGGCGGTATTCGCCAAGTAAAACTCATGTTAGATCCAGGCATTTGAAACCTCGCGGTTTCATGAGCAATGGTTGATGTTCCCTTGGTGTCATCAAGCATAGCAATAGATACCCCCTGGTAAATGTTTACATAACGAACTGGAAAATCACCATGCTATTAATTGAATTAAGGGGTACCCTCTGGTAATTTAACATAGCTATTGAACATGGCCATAGACATAGTGAGTTTGCCCATTAATAGCATGGTGGATCTTTCCATAGTTATGTAAACGTTTACCAGAG
>Ga0126342_10023719_pt1 | contig 10008 bp, 9 predicted proteins | sample Cyp1metagenome_FD_92528 | JGI IMG/M metagenome (GOLD analysis project Ga0126342, IMG submission 92528) | Coral microbial communities from Lord Howe Island, Old Settlement Bay, Australia - Cyphastrea 1 metagenome | ecosystem: Host-associated > Invertebrates > Cnidaria > Coral ... | reverse complement strand
ATGGCAGGATGGCAGGATGGCAGGATGGCAGGATGGCAGGATGGCAGGATGGTGGAACACCTTGGAACACCATGTTTTTTTCCTTGACATCATGATTTCACTTATATAATCAACTAGTTACTTAACTGACTTCACTATTTAAAAAAAAAATCACCTTTTCCAAAATCTTTCCATTTTTCAACATCGACCTTTGGTCGTTGTCAGCGCCCAAGGATACTTCACGGGCCGTGCGCCCACAGCCGACGAGTTTCAGATGCATTGGTCCCAGATGGATCTCCTCCGAGTAGGACGAGTTTCCAAGAAGGACTTGGCCAAGTGGCTGAAGAACGGTGCACCCCAGGTGGGAGTTTTGCATCCTAAGATGGTGATCTTTTTGGTGGATTGGCCATGGATTTTGGTGATCTTGTTGAATCGTGTTGGGCAGGCTGACTCTTTGATGTTTGAGGATGTGATGTTGATACATCGTTTCTGTATTTGATGTTGCTGATGTTGCTGTGTGGTGGGTCAACCTGCGTTGGATAGACAGCTGATTTTTTTCAATAGCTATGATTTTAATTTTGGGATGTCGTTGATGCCACCCAAAACTCGCGCATTTCACCCAGTTCTGTTTGTCCAGCCCACTTGTTGCCATTGCACTGCAAGAGCAGCCTGGTCGCTCGTTCCAGGCCTTTAGGAGCTTGGCGCCCCCGGTGGAAGGTGACAGGCCTGGCTTTGGCAAACTTAGAGCTGTAAACGAACAGTTTGCGAACTGGATGATTTACCATTTACCCTTGAGTAAAAGAATAATTATCCCCCATATACCATTTTAGATGGTCTATTTTAGCTGGTCTATTTTCCATATGTCAGATGACCGGAGGGTTTTTTGTGACGTACAATGATCGTTCATTCTAGAAGGGTGAAATCCATTTGGATATGGGGAATATGTTTTCAGAGCCCCTGACCAGACATCCAAGATGATGTCAAGATGATGTGGGCATAGGGCAACCACCAGAAGCTTGAGTGGTCATCTTGATCCATAAGAATTCCATAGCATTCAATTTGTTTCCAACACTTCCAAAGGTTGGATGAAATGGATTGCCATGGATAGCTATTTCCAACATTTCCAGCATATTGTTTCCTTTCCGAAATGGACTGGTGATATCGGTTATCGGACCATCTGCAGCTTTTGGATCCCATAGCCGCAGCTGTCAGGCCTGAGGCACCTCCTCCCAGTTGGGACCTGAACTTTTCAGCTCAGGCCAGTGGCCAGTGCAGCGGCAAAACTGCGCTGCTGCGCTGAGGTGTCACGAAGAAGTGGGGAACTCAAAAGTGGGGAACATCACAGCTGTTTTATGATTCTTCTGGGGCATTTAACAGTCATTCCTCTGGTATGTTTCCATCATTGATGTCAAACTGTTAAACTCCTATCTGAAAATATCTGAATCAGGTTGGTGTGATCTCATGACCCTAGTATGATGATATGTTCATGTGCAATACATGATATAAAATTTGCTTAGCATATATTTGCATATATTTCACCTCTGAGGCCCGGAGAGATCTTCCGCCCAGCTCCAGGGTTATGGCACAAATCCCCCATGAAGGGGTTCCTGATCCTCAGTTTTTGCAGCGAAATTTCCACCAAAAACTGAGTTTTTTTTCAGAACATCTAACATTTCCCCATGAAAAGGTGAAGAATGGTGAAGAAATGGTAGAATTTTGAAGCTTCTATCATTTTCGATGGGGAAAATCATCCGCAAATGTCGGATTTTCATGGATTTTCCATTGCCACCAAGGGAGAGTGCTCATGATTGGAACAGCGTGCCAAAGGCCCGATCTCCAAAATCGGGAAGTCACTATGCCCAAAGCCGGATCTTTGGGAAACCTTCCCAGGTTCACCCCAAAACGATGCTGAAACCAGCTGAAGCCGATAAACCAACAAAAATTGCCAATATCTGTTGTAAACATGACTATACCATCTGGTTATTTAATATAGCGAACTGGAAAATCACCATGCTATTAATTTCGGTAAACCATCTATTTCGATTAGGGCCATCTATACCATGGCGAACTGTTAAATAACCAGAGGGTAAAACATTATACACCAAGTAAAGCCACGAGATTTTCTGTGCCACATCCCACAACTTGGCATATCTTGGCGACCGCCATGACCCTGAAGGACTTCTCCCATCTCAATCTGGCCTGGCGGGGCAGTCAGAGTTCCGGCCACAGAGTGCGAACTGAACTGTTTGGATACTGGTTGGTGGTTTGGGACATTTTTATTTTTCCATATATATATATTGGGAATAATAATCCCAACTGACTAATATATTTCAGAGGGGTTCAAAACAACCAACCAGCTTGGGTTTGTCTGAAAATGGTGAAATCTTAGGCCATGTGTGGCAAACTCTTGTGGAAAATGCGGTGATATTTTCAGACAAACATTTTTGTTTGCAATAGTCTGGCGAAGTAAAGCCATGGAAATTGGTTTTATGAAGCTTAGCTTGGTGTGTTTAAGATGTTGCACAATATTGGCTTCAAGGGGCATCATAGGAACATGTTGTGCTCAGCAAGCAATCTGGGCTCAAGCACGGTGTCATTTGTTTGTCGACTTCCCATCAACTTCACCATGGCACGGATCTTGGGTTTTCACATGTTTTCACGGTTTTGTCGACTTCACGCTTTTACGTTGAGACTTGGTTTTTTCGGACCTCGCAGCTGTGAACCACTGAGGGGCCTGTGAAGTTTGACGACATCGACAAGATCCCCAGCTGCACTCGAGTCACCATTTACTGTGGGCAGCAGCCAAGAGTTCCCAATCTGGTCAGAAGTGACAGCGAATCAGGAAAATTGATGAAGACTGATGAAAACTGGTAATTAATGGTAATTAATGGTAATTAATGGTAATTAGCTACGCAAACTTCATCCCATCTCCAGGTTTTAGGGATTTCCATGATTTCCCCAGCATTTTCCCAGCATTTTCCCAAGTTTGAGGACTTCCAAGGAGGTGCTGAGTGACGACTACCAGACCAGTGGCTACCAGATCAAGGTACCACTTCAACCATCGATGCATCCGTGCGCAAGAAATCAGGTATTCAACTTCTTCATCAACCATGAAATATATATATATATAATATTCATTCCCTAAGCAGGTGGAAAAGTGATATATATATAATATTATATAGTATTTAGAGGCAATTTATAGGCATATAAACTCGCGCACACAAAGAACTAGAAATATAACTATAAATATAACTATAAATATAACTATAAATATAACTATAAATATAACTATAAGTATAACTTAATAACTATAAATATAACTATAAATATAACTATAAATATAACTACAAATATAACTAAATATAACTATAGATATAACATATAACATATAAATAGACTAAGAAGTAAATAAATACATAGATAAACACACACACACAGATATATGTATATATATACATAATATCTATCCATCAATGCATATTGCTTGGCATATGGACACAATGTGTCTTGAAGCTGCGCCAGGCAAAGCAGAAGACCAGCTGGCAGGGCTCCGTGGTGACCACCGCTGTGGACCTGGTGCCCGGGAGCAAGGACCGCCTAGCGCTGCCCGCTGTTCTCCCACTGTTCTCCCAGATTTCGGGCAGAAAAAAATGGCAGATTTCGAAAAAACATGGTGAAAATGAGAGAAATTGAGGAGATGATTTTGGCGCTTTTTTGGAGGATTTGTCGGAGCATATTTTTGGGCACCAGTTGTAAGTGGGTTGTTTCATCACATTTGATTGATAACCCTTGTGGCATTTGATTCAAAATTAGATAGGATGTTTAGATAGTGTGCACTCAAGCTTGCTCACGTGTCCATCAACTTGATCAAAAAAAACATGGACAGATGTGGATTCAGTTCGTTCTGCACAAAAGGCCAAACTTATGCGACCTTTTCACTTACAATCGGTAGATAAGACATGTCTGAACGGAATAGCCTCGAAATCAGCAGATGGGCTTCGTTTTTTCTTACAGCAGTCTGGCAGCTGCAATCTCTAAAGGATGATCGATTTGATAACATGCATAGTCGGCATAGTTGATAGGTGTAAAAATCGTCAGTGTTCCGTTGGCCATTGAGTTGAACGTTGAACTGAGACATACAGTTGGACCTTTTGGCTCAACTGAGCCGACCAGGAGTGTGTGACACCAGCCAAGTTGACCATGAAACTGCCAACCCCTTTTGGCTGCCCATTCTTCGTGCTGGTCTGGGTCTCAACGCCTCTGTTGGTTGGGACTTGCCATGTCCTGTTTGAGTCCAAAGGCGTCTGGTGCTACTGACCTTTTTGGTTTGCTTTGTCCTGAAATGAGGCATGCTCCCCAAAATAGCAAACGGATTTCTCCGTGCTGAGCCATGCAGATTGCAACTTGCAAGGAGAAGTTGGAAATGGACAAGAAGGGAGGTCTTAAGTTGGAGGCTTCGACTGAAAAGGCGGACCCTGCGAATGACAGAAACAGACGCCAGAAAATTCATAGAAGTTGGCATGTTGGAGGGTGAACGTGATCAATTTTCATCAATTATCCTCCAATATCATGACATGATCATGAACAATCATGAATGTCCATGAAATGTCATCAAATGTTATCTCAGATATGAGTTCCCCAAGTTCCCAGCAGATTGTCAACATTTTTCAACATTTTTGGAGTTGTAACTTCGGTACAACCTGCCAGAACCAGGTGGCAAAGGGGCTGAAGATCGAGGTGAAACCAGAGTTGAACGACCCTGCGAAGACGAAGACAGGTCATAGTGACAGCACCGAGTTGGGATACGAAAAACTGGGGGTTTCTATTCATCCATTTTTTGTCATATATACCTTATATACCCATATAAATTCATATAAGTTGATATAAATTCATGTGTAAATTCATATCGATGCACATCTATATCCATAATGATCATTTAGTTATACCTCACACATCCTCGCACACTATTTAAGTTTTTTTTTCTCATTTTCTTTCCAGTTTTTTTTGGGAATCATACAGGACGGGGCTTTCAAGATAGCGTTCAGTTGGTTCATAAGTGGCTGAATTCTATGGTTTATGGTAGATACTATAGTTAATGAAGTCTACAAACCAACAAACATCACTGGGGGGCACCATCCTGTATAAATGGAGGTTTCAGAGTTGGACAAATGATACATGATGAATGATGACAATGTGTATTAATGCACACGCACATGACACACACACACACATATCACATATCACACACATATATATATATACATTTAGATATTTACATATTTATTATAGGTATAATATTGGGAATAAATATGTAAATATACAAATATCCCCATATAATATCTATTTCCCATATTATATATCGATCTTTTCATCTCCCCATTTTTTTGGGAACCTCCGCTGCAGGTCTCACCTACTCGGCCCTGAAGGACGTGCGCTTGGCCGCCGACTTCACCGGCGTGGCCGTGCAGGACACGGTGGCGGAGATCACGGTGCAGCTGCTTCGGCAGGAAACCAGCGGCCACGGGGAAAAAACATGGGGAAACCACTTCAGGGATGCAAAGAATGAGGAAATTCTATGGGATTTCAAGGGATTTCTGTTGGGTTTTTAATGGATTTCCAATGGATTTCAATTCTTCTAATTCTACGATTGTTTTGATTGTTTTGCTTGCGAAGAAAAATCGTTCCGTTGACTTTTTTCCCAAGGAAATGGTCTTGCTTTGCAGAACACTGGAATGTCGATAGATTCTGAGCCTTGAAAGTACTGATGGAGTACTGACCGAGTTTCATTTCATCTCTCAGTTTTTCCCCAAAGTTTCATTCAAAATCCCCAAGAAAATCCCCAAGGATATTCAACATGATTCAACTGGCTGAGGCCCTGTCAGTACGTGGTGCTGGGTGCCAAGATGAAGGCTCCCTGGTGCCCTGAAGTGGGCATTCGTGCCGTCCACGGGCCATACTTTGCAGCTCGGATAGCTCAGCGACGGGAGAGTATGCCCAGATGTCACTGGCAGCCACTGGCACTTCTCAATTGGGAGTTAAGTATCACTTCAGTATTATAATTATAAGATTTATAAGCTGAAGAAAGTCATTATAAGTCATATCGATTCACTGAACCTTCACTGGAAGTTGGGATTCTCAATTTTTATTGCAGAATTACCCTAGAGGCTAATCTTTCACATTTTGCGGGAAAATCACCATGCTATCAATGGGTAAATCCACGAACTTTCGACTGGGTCATTTTCAACAGCTAAGGCCTCCCTCTTGGCGAAGGAGAAGTTTTCCACCTTTACGGCCTCGTGCCACTACAAGGTGAACCTCTGGGTTTCACCTGGTGGGTACACCGGGTACACATGGTTGTAATGGAACTGAATGTTGAAGTAAATGTTATATAATAATATATGATATGATTTGATATGATTAAAAAAACAATAAAATAGATAGTCATCAACCGACACACACACACATTGCTGTATATATAGAACTTTTTAAATTCGGAATAATTCTGAATACATGATAACAATGAGATAATATAATAAATAGACACTAGGATTCTAGGATTGGCAACAGCACTTTTGTTGCACATCGCAGTGGCTTCACCAAAAATTCGTTTCTTTGTTTAGGCACTGGACAACGTCCGTGTGGCGGGCTCTTACGTCTACGGCGGCAAGAAGCCTCTTGGATGCATGTTATGCCCATGTAGGAATGTAGGGCCGGTAGATGCGGGTAGGTTGAAAGAAGAATGGGGAGTATCATAATGACATAATGACATATCAGACATATCATTGCACCGCCACAAAAAAATAGATTTGTCCAAATCCAGTATGACTCATGATTTTCCTGCATCATGGATGAATTTGTGGAATCTCTCTGGGTTATTTGGACATGGGAAACATGGCAGGAACGGCACCTTCGCCCTTGGCTTGACATATTCGTGCAACAAGAACACCCTGATGAAGGCCCGCGTAAGCTATGAGCTTCCACTGGAAGCTATGCAAGTTGTTCATAGTTGTTCCACATGTGAGAGCTACATGGGATTACTTAACTTGTCATTACTTGTCATTCTCTTTAGAGAATGCTTTCGTTGTAGACTTTTTAGTCAACAGTGATGTGTTTTTCTCTCTTGGTCTCTCCATGATGCTATCACATCTCTGGTCAACATGATCACAAAAGACAAAACAGCACAACAGCATCACCAATGGCTCCTCAAGCTCTCTATTTTGGATGATAAGAACGGAACTCCATCGCACGTTTCTGCAAGGCCAAGGGGGTAAAAGAATAGGGGCCTTATTGTCCCTTGTTGTCCCAATTTTGGGGGACAATTGGAAAACATAAACACCTTGTCGTAGATCATGGAGATTCTCCATGATTATCCTGGCAGCGAAGGGCAAGGTTTCAATGATTCAATGGTCGTTTCTTGTTTTTGTGTGGTTGCAACCATGCAATGTTGGTTCGTATCACCTTTTCTCAGTTTGTCTCTGCAAAGTGATCAAAGTGATATCCCCTGATCTCTCGTTTTTTGGCTGTCCATTTGATCCATTTCAATTACATTCCAAGCTGATATCACCTGTGATTCTTCGCTTAGCTTCATCGGTATAGCTTCGGATTTTCAGGAGTTTCATCCTCTGCATCCGTTTTTCTGAATTTTCCCCATCGTTTTTCCAGTGATAAACAGCAGCTGATCCCGTGGGGTCCTTTTTGGTCCCCATGGTTTTTTCCAGGTGAAGTTGGAGAAGGATATGGTGGTGAGCTGCGGTTTGAAGCAGACACTCTCCAAGGGCTTCACTTTGCTGGGTGGGATGAAATATGATGCCAACAAAGGTGCCAGAGCTGGGTTGATGGATGGAGATGGATGGAGAGGATGGGGATGGGGATGAGGGTTTTCGAATGGGGATGGGTCTTTTTCGGTTTTGAAAGACTTGGAAAGCCGTGGGTTTTCTCAGGTCTTCTTGGCCCAACACGTTTGTCCAGCGCAGGGGCCCAGCCGTTCCCAGCCCCAGGTGAGCGCTCCTATGGTTTGCAGCTGAGCATCGAGTGAATCTGAGCTCAGTTTGTCCCGTGACGCACGGCCGTATCCACACCATTTGTTGTGGAAAGAGTTCCGCTTCTCGTGAAGAGAGCAACTTTTGAGAAACAGCTCAAAAACAAGGATCAAAGGATATCTAACGGTCAAGAGTCAGGGCAGTTTTGTGTGTTTCTTTTTCCAGGTGCTCTTGTTTGGAAGATCATGATATATTCATGATATATCATGATCATGAAAATCAATGAAAATCAGATTGCTTGGACTTGTTGGCAGATCTGGAGCCTGGAGTCTTGTTGGTCTTGCAACGCGATTCGTTGCGTGTTGTCGGCTGGGCTTCTTGGTGACTCTCCGCAGTTTTCCACGTTTAGAGGCAGCAATTCAATCGAGGCTACCAACGAACCAAAAAAGCAAGAGCAAACTGAGCAAAATGCTAAGCTGCTAAGTCCTACCTGCTTCCAAACATATCTCACTTGTTTAAGCTCTTGCCAGTTTTCACATGTTTTCACTTTCTTTTTGAAACGAAGGAAGCACATGCTGCGCCAATGCTCGCGTGTGTGGCCATGGAGTCGTGCCAGAGGTGGTCTTTTTGGTAGATCTCGTGGCTTCGCTTTGGTGAACCAAAGTCGAATTCATCGTCTCAGACCACTGGCGATTGGTGCTGTGGGCGCTGCCACTGCCACTGCCTACACTGCCTACACTCTATGGAGACGGGAAGATGAAATTGAACTGCCTGCGGTGCCTGAACCGACCCCCACCTTCAAGCATCCCTATGAGACATGGCCATGGTATCAGAAAGCCTGGTTTGCGTTCAAAAGATCTGTTGCTTGCCTGTGAAACTCTGTGAAACACTGTGAAACTCTGTGAAATGTGCAGCTTTGCCATATAGCAGCTACTAGTATGTAAATTTGGCGCTTGGTCGTCCCACATCTTTTCTGCAGGTTTTTTTAGCTTGGGTCTTTGCGCCTTTCATGTGTCTGACACTCAGCAGTGACTTCCAGACTTTGAGGGCTGATCATGTCTTTTTTGAGAGTCAAGTTTCGCATGCTTCGCGTGCTTCGCATGCGAACCAGGCGCATCGACGTTATTGATGCTCTTTGGAAAGGAAAGTGAAAATTGGCGGGAAATTTGGTTGCAGCAGATGCTGGCATGCGGCTTGGCGAGGTCCAGTGCGAAAAAAAGCCCATCTTTATCCATGGCTACTGAAAGGTCCTTAAAATGGCCTAAGATGAGGTATTTGGAGGTATTTTTTGGCAATCGAAGTGATGGAAAACCGGAAAACCATGGTTTGAAATCACAATAAATCACAACAAATCACAACAGGACAGCCATGTCCAGTTATTTCTGAGCTACGCGTTTTTTTCGCTGCCAGCTTTAAAGGTACACAGCGAGCCGGTGCCGCTTTCCAGAAGTTGCTTGAGCTGCAACCCCAAACTCTCGTTGAAACAGAAGTTGGGTCACAGTTTTGCGGCTTTTCATGGCTTTTGCATTTCCCACGTTTCTGGTTTTTCAGTGAAAACCAGCCACAAAATCGTCATTGATGTTCACGATTTTCCTATGGTTTTTGGTGGTTCCGGAAGACACCACTGGGCTAACCAGTGGGCTAACCAGTGGGCTAAGCTGGGCTTCAGGGAGCAGCCAAGGTTTGGTCAATGGCTCTCCATGCGCCCAGACATGTTCCCTCCAGATGTCATTGTGGTTTTGTCCAAGCTTCGTGCGGATGCTCCCGCGCATCCTGGGGTACCTTGCTGCGAAGGAGTGACAAGAATTCGGCTTAACGGTTACAGCAAGTTACATAATATCATTAGAGATGGAATTGACATGAACTGACATATACATACATAGACTCCGTATATATATATATATTATATGTGTTTGTGTATGATTTATATATATATATATATATTTATATATATATATATATAACATGAATCCGTAAAACCTCAGTGATGTATGGGTTTGTCTCAAATAGCGTTTTTTAAACGATTGGATGTTGGCGGCCATGGTTGACT
>Ga0126342_10023718_pt1 | contig 10008 bp, 8 predicted proteins | sample Cyp1metagenome_FD_92528 | JGI IMG/M metagenome (GOLD analysis project Ga0126342, IMG submission 92528) | Coral microbial communities from Lord Howe Island, Old Settlement Bay, Australia - Cyphastrea 1 metagenome | ecosystem: Host-associated > Invertebrates > Cnidaria > Coral ... | reverse complement strand
TGCTGCTGCTGCGGCTGTTGGTTGCTCGTTGTTGATTGTTAGTTGTTTCACAACCTCTCTGCCCTGACGCGCTCCCCCTTGCCATGGCCGGGGTCGGCGGATATATATATATATATATATACTTTACAGGTGTACATATATACATATATACATATTTACATATATATATTTATATATATATATATATACGCACAGCATATATCGTTGCAAAATATTGGGGGGGTACACATGTACATTGAATTAAATATATATATATACTTTACAGGTGTACATATATACATATATACATATTTATATATATATATATGCACAGCATATATCGTTGCAAAATACATTCACTCACATACCATATACAGAGCTAGCTGCGTCCACGTCTCAACGACTTGGTAGTCCGCCCGTTTGGGGCTAGTCCAGATCCAGGAACGGACAGATGGACGTGAGGTTCATGATGAACTCTAAGTGTCTCGGCGAGTTAGTTTACCCTGTGGAAAATTTCAGGATCCTATGGAGGTAAGGCCGTATTTTGTGACGATTTTCCCTTAGGCCTCAAAAGCGTAAGCCTTATAAACATGGGAGGTAACTCCAATTGAGTTACCTGAAATGGCCATTGATATCATGGGGGCGGCTATAATGGGGCATTCACAAAAAAAAAATCATAAGATAAACATCCGATGGATCTACCACCTGGTAGTGATTAACAGTTTGCGAACTGGAAGGCATGACCCATTTAGTTCGATAATTGTCCAAAGCTATGTTAAATTACCAGATGATAATGTTGATTTAATCTTTAGGATATGGGAATGTTACTTGAACATGGGGATACTTAGGGAATGCAGTGGGAGAAAAGCAACAATATGATATGGATGTGTGTGAAAATGGAGTATACCCACAACTGATTGGCAGTTCAATGAGGAAGATTATACAAAGTGGGGCCCCCTAGATAGCTAAGTTTGTTTATAACTCCAATAACTATAGTTCATGGTACTTATAACTATAGTTATTGAGGCTTATAAACCAACTTATAAGTAGGGGGGGCCACATTGTAATACACCGTTGGATTTGCTTTCGTCAGACACACCCGGTGTAGTTTCTGCTGGTGTACGGGATCCGATGGGGCCTGCCAGTTACGAGTATACGTATTGTTTTTAAACCCACCCACATATATATTATACATTATATTATTTGTGTTTTATCTATTATACCAATCTTAATTTTATCCTATTTATTAACTAACTGACATACCCATGGGTGCCCTTCTTGCAAGATATGGCTGGTTTTTGTTAAACGCTGGGACCTTGCCGGCCCCACATTTTTACGCTGCTTAATAGGGGCGTATTTTTCCCAAGTAATCCCATCACCCGTTCGTATTAAGCACCCCATAGAACTATGGTCCCAGTTATGTGGAAATTCCCAACAAAAAACCATGGTTTCGTGGCCAGGGGATGTTTAATATTAGAGGGAAGGGATGAAAAAGTTCGCTTCTGGTTTGTTAGGAATACATTTTTTTGATTGACCCAGATGGGTCAAAAAATGTCCAATACTCTGATGTTTCCGAAATGCACATGGATTTTCACATGTGTTTGCCAGACATGTTTGAAAACACACCAGGATATTTTGATCAGCCTGATTTTGTAACTCCACTGGTCCCACCATGCCGGATCAATCATGGTGAGAACACCTCAGGTTTGCAAAAGACAACAATCTGCACAGACAAACCTTTTTTTGCCAGGGTTAAGTCAGATTTATCAAAGGTTAGTGTTCCCTTCAATTCGATCATTTTACAAATTACAACGAAAAAACATAGCCCACAGTTATGGCCATTTATTAGCTATAACTGGTTAGTTCTATGGGATTATACATTCTATACATGGGGTTTTCTAAGTACTTATAACTGGTATTTCGGGCCTTAACTGCAATATGTATAATTGGGATTAAGCAACCATACTTATTTTGGATTTCTGGTTGCTAGCTGTGTATCGGGATTTTGTCAGATCCATACTTAGAAAACCCCATGAAAATAGAATGTGTTTTTATCCCGTAGAAATTACCAGTTATTCCCATATTTAATGGGAAAATCTACGGTTTCCTGTAGATTTTCTCTTAAACCAATCCATTGCAGTTAAGGCCCTTTACCAGTTATAAGTACTAACAAAACCCCATTTATAGAATGTATAATCCCATAGAAATTACCAGTTAGTTCACTAAAAACGCCAGGGCCATAACTGCAGGACAGGAGTTCTGGATGTTGGATTCTCCTGCGATCCTCACAGGAGAATCCAACGAAAATCTCACTGACAAAAAAACCCTTTGGTTATGACTAACATAGCGAACTGGAAAATCAATAGCTGGTTGGTGGTTTTTCCAAAACCATAGGAAAACCATAGGAAAACCATAGGAAAATGGAGGTTTACCCTCTGGTAAACGAACAGCTTGCGAACTTGAAAATGGCAATTTATTAGTTGAATTACCCATGAAAAATGATGATTTTCCATAGTTATGTTTGTTTACCAGAGGGTATGGAATAATACCACCATTTATGATTTACAACATTTACAACCATTGCCTGTATAATAACCATTTAAACTGGTAAAAGGCCTCAACTGTAATATATCTATACTTAATGTGCGTATAAACCAACAAACAACATCACTGAAACTATAGTTTTGAAAACTAAGTTGGTTTATAAACTATGGTTTATGGTAGATATGTCTAGAGTATTTCTAAAGTAATTTAAGTGTGGTTTATAATCCAACTTTACTGTATCTGTATCTCGAAGGAAGCCACCTTGCAATCTGTGGACTGTCAGGTTTGGTATCAAGCGTGTTGCCACTCTGAAGATTAGCTGCAAGCCTGGACATTACATCAACAGCAAGCTGCGTCACTTGCCTTGACATTAACTCGGGCAATGGATATGGGGTAGATCCAAGGGCCAAGTGATTGTGGTATATGTAGGGACAATAGAGAATAGATGTCCTTTCCTACTGTTTTGTTGATCGATAGAGGAGCACCCGCCCAATGAACGTCCAATTTTCTAGCTGATCTATGGATGAAGCACGGCATACCAAGCCAACCTCTGTATTCTCCCCAAAAGGTCATCGTTGGGACACTCTGGCAACCCACAAATAGATAGAACAGTTGGAAACCGAGAAATTACAGCAACATATCATCTACCCTCTGGTAAATAAACATAGGCCTTGAAAATCACCAATCTTTAGTGGTTTAACTAATCTTCCAACCCTGATGACTGCCAGGGTCTATGTTAACTTACTGGTGGGTATACCATGCTGGAAAATAGAAAGCTTCTACTTGTTACATCCTTTGCGGGGACCCTGAAACATCATTCTGGCTTCGGCCAAGACAATGCGGATCGGATGGCGAAAAATGGTGAGGACGCGGGTACCGTTCAACCACTGAAAATGCCTCTTTTGATGAGTCAATACAGGGGATTGTACAAGGTGCCCCTGAGATATACTGGTTGGTGGTTTCAAACGTTTTGTTTCCATGATATATGGGATAATCCTTCCCATTGACTATTTTTTTTTGAAGATGGTTAAAACCACAAACCGGAGTTGGTTCAGGTGACCCTCATTAAGTATAGATATAACTAGGATCCCAAGCTCTTGGAGTTACACACCAATTTAGTTCACTATAGGGCACCAGCTTGTACTATTGGGGGTTATTAGAATCCATAGTAATCACATATTTACCAACCAATTCGAAGTACCCTGGTTGATTGGTTCAAATGGGGAATGATACGACCTAATTTATCGGGGATCATTGTCATGATAACCTACAATTTAACGGCATGGGATAGACCTATTTTTCATGGCCCTTTTGATGTTGTCAATTGGAGTGACTTGAACCTACACCTGCTGGAACCAATAGCAGGAGGCAAAGTGGCGTCCAAATCATGTGGTCTCCAAACTTCCCGGTGTACTTGCACCCCATTGTGGCGCTGAAAGCATGGGTTCCTTCTTTTGCGGGTAGATACGCCGACATGCAGAGCACATAAACATGATATTTTTTTTGTCCTTTAAACCGATTAATCTTGTTTCTAGGGGTACGGGTACCTGTTCACCGCAGCTTGTGATTGATGGAATTGATAACCTGAATCCCACCAGTGCCGTGCTGTGGAAGAATTAGAATGACACGCTCTGTTGTTTTTGTTGAATATCATCATTAATTATTATTATGACTATGTTCATTATGACTGTGTTCATTATTACATATATTATCATAATGTTTTGTTATTAGTACTATCATCATTATTATCACTATTATCATTATCATTGTTACTGCTATCATCAGTAGCATCACTATTATCATCACTATTACCATCACTACCCCATTTTTATTGCGCATTAATTGTGTTTGTTCCATTTTGTCTTTGTTCATTAACTGTCCCATGTTTTATCATCATCATCATCATCATAATCATCATCATCATCATCATCACTACTCTCATCATTACTATCTTTATTTTGATGATTATCATTATCATGGTTTTGGTCATAATTATCAAGCTTGTCATAATTATCATTATCATTAGCATGATCATGATTATTACTATTTTTGGTCATCATTACCATCTGGATTAAAACAATGATTATCATTATTACCATCATTATTATAACCATGATAATGATACCATAATTGTGATTATTATAATGGCTTGGGGGGATTACCATCTCTATTTTGACGATTACCAAGCTTGATGATCGAAAAATTCCCCAAGTCGGTTCCATCAGGCTTGGACAAGACCTTCCTGAAGGAGAAGGTTCGCGGTCAGATCAGCCCTGGACGCCGCATTATCTCCGACAAGTGGAAGCCTCAGAGCGACAAGGGGATGGCCGACTTGGACAAGTGGCTGCCGGATTTTGAGCAGTTATAAATGGTTTATACATGGTTTATACTATTGTTAAGGCTGGAAATACCAGTTATAAATGGTTTACCCTCTGGTAAACATACAAAAAACTATGGGAAATCACCATTTTTAATGGGTAAATCAACTATAAATGGACATTTCCAATAGCTATGTTAGTTTACTAGAGGGTATACAAAGTGGGGCCCCAAAACGTGATGTGAACGTTGGTTTAGATTCACCCTAGTAACTAGTTCGTTATTTGCGTACCATAAACTTAAACCATAGTTATTGGAGTTATGTTCACCAACTTAGCTATCGTTTGGGGGCCCCACTTTGTAATGGTTTATAACTAACCAGTTAAGGCCGTTAATAACCAGAGTTAACCATGTTTATGATTATTTCTATGGTTATTTCTATGGGGTTATTATTCCATAAATCGAGTGATTTCACTGACTTCTAAGTGGTCTTTCGGGCCACAACTCTAGGACCGTCCTTCTTTTGTTTGTTGAAAAACAACAGATGCAAGGTTGGGGCGCCTATTGTTAGCTAACTTGCTTTTTAACTTTTATGCAGTAGGGTTTATTGTGACTATGACCATATATGGTTATGGCCAGCTGTACCAGTTATAAGTTATAAGTCAGTGAGATCACCCTATTTGTGGAAGAATAACCCCATGTATAAGCATTTATAACCATTTACAACTGTTTAAGATTGTTAAAGGGCCTTAACTCCTTAACTGTATAACCATTAATCCCATTCTAACGTGACCATGACACCTTCATATCAATGTGTAAATGTTTACCCCAGGTACGTGCAAACCAGCTTCGATCCGTATGGAATTCTCCAAGTGCTCCTTTATCGCCATTGGCTTCGCATCATCAGAAATAATCAAGTACTTTGTTGATTTTGATTTACCCATTTTTAGAAACCCACAAATGGTCTTTGAAGAGCTTGGTCAGCAGGCTGATTTTCCACTTGATATGATGCTGCTCGTTGTAAATTGATGTTTCTTGTCCTTGTAGACCTTGTCTGGTTGGTGGTTTGGAACATGAATATTATTTTTCTATATATTGGGAATGTCATCATCCCAACTGACTTTTATATTTTTCAGAGGGGTAGGTATACCACCAACCAGTTGTGTTGCTAGTCTAGCTCCACCTTCCAAATTTTGGTCGGTCACAACCACGTCCATGGGTTGTTGTGCGTGTAGCCTCACGTCGGTTTCTCCAAACATGAGGTATCCGGTATGCACAAAAAAATCGCCATGTGAATGGATCAAAATTATGACACTGTGGTTTCAATCCTTTGTTATTATCAAGCCTATTTGCTTCAGTTATGGCCCGAAATACCAGTTATAAGTCAGTGAAATAACCCCATTTATGGAATTATAACCCTATTGATAGTCATTTATAACTGGTAAATGGCCTTAACTGTATTGTGATCTCAACTGAGTAACACTTTTCGGAGGGATATCAAAACCACCACCAGATGAATCGTTCAAGCTGGGCCCGCACAGCTATAAGTTCGTTTGTAAATTTGAAAAAAACAACAGGGTGTTATATCTACCATCAACATCCATCAGCTACAAGGTGGTGCCCCCCAGTTATAAGTTGGTTTATAATCCCATTGACTATAGATATATCTACCACAAGTCCTAGTGAAAATAGAGTTATGTGAACCCCAACTTAGCTATCGTTTGGGGGCACCACATTGTATAGAATTTACACAAAAAAAAATCAGCAATTGAGATGTTTCGGGTCCACGCCATGGTGACCCGGTGACCTTTCAAAATTGTTTTTTTTGAGTCATAAAACCATCCTCAAATCCAGTCGATGTGATTTGTTTTAACAAGTTCTTTGAGAATTCTGTGCATTTATCACTTGTTTACATTTATTTACAGGATGTCTTTCTTGTTCAGTTTTGCTGTTAATGATCCCAATTCCATATCTGCCCTTCGGCAATTGAATGCAGCTATGGAAATCATCATTCTTCAACACTGCACACCATTATAAATCGTCTAACTACATGGGCCATGCTTACATAACTAAAGAACCAACTGGTATACATATATATATACATATATATATATACATACATGAATGTAATTGGGGAAAACCTTAGGTTACCTGGGGAAAGTTTCCTTTGGAGGTCCACCTTGTTTGAAAGGACGTAACGGGTCCTGGGGTCCCCAAAGGGACTTGGACTGGGGTCCCGAGAAGTTTGGAGCCAGGAAAAAGAGCGGGAACATCTCGGAAACCCTCACGGAGACACTTGGCGAGCTGGGCTTGGGCATCATGGTGAGCTTTCTAATGGAAGCTGTGGCTGGGCTGTTGATGTTTTTTTAGATGGTAAACGGAGGGCTAGTTCACTCAACTGAATAGGATATGGTACTTGGTGGTGAACTACCCACGGCGCGTGGTTGTGGGTTATAAATGGTTATAACTCACCCCAGTTTTTTGAGTGGATTAACCCGCTCCTTATCCCATGTAAATCACTGGGGTGAACTAACCCACTTACGAGCCGTGGGTAGTTCGCCACCAAGTACATTAGCACATAACTTATCATAACTATAACCTGAACACCCCCAATTGAAGTAGGATTGTCAACTCAAGAACTACTGTGGATGGGCCAGCGAAATCCTGCACCACCGATTTGGGATGGTTGAAACCCAAAGAAAATATTGGCATTTTGCCCATCGATATCAAGTGGTGCAGGATTTCGCTGGCCCATCCACAGTATAATACCCAACATTAATGTGTATATATATATATAATTTTAGTCGTTGGTTAATGGGTAAGCAAGATTATACATGATCCTCCGAGATGATAAGTAACAATATATTATCACAATGAGTTTTGTTGTTCAAACTGCCAATTGAGAAGCCATTCATAGCACATAACCACTTCCTAGATGATAAGTAACAGAACCAGCACTTGTTAAATCCCATTAAATCACATGTTTTCCCTAGATATTATCAACAGTCAGCTATAAATCCCAATTAAATCACCATTTTTTCTGAGTTCAATCCCCATTTTCCTATGGTTAACGGGGGCCCCAACTTGTCGCGAGCGTGTGGCCGTTTCTCTCAATGCAGAGCCGAGGATGAGGAGGATGTCCAGCCTTCAGATGATGCAAGACCAGGCGCCCGGGTGCGGAGAACCGGGGCAAGTTCTGGCGGACACGGGTTTTGGATGGCTTTGACGTGGGCATTATATATATATACACATACATACATACATATATATATATATATATATATATATATATAGATAGTGGTTGTAACATTATATTATTTATCAGACATGTATATCATCGAAGGAAGTTTAGAAGTCAAACTTCCGACAATATGGACAGATGAAAAGCAGAGATGGAAAGGGTCAGAGAGAAGAGAAAGATCAGAAGAGAGAAGAGTAGAAGAGAAAGAGTCAGAAGAAAGAAGATGCAGATGCGCGAAAAGGTAAGAAAGTCGCGAAACACTGTGTTTTTCCAATGATTTGTGGCTCCGAAGGGTCGAAATGTAGGCTCGCTAAAGCGGCGGGTGCGGAGCCAGCTGGCCAGATGAGAGATGAAAAATTGCACGCCGTTTTGGCGCGAAGCACATTTCCAAGTCAAAATGTACAAAACACTAGGGGTGCGGACCACTTTTGGCAGTTGAGATGTCGAAAAAGTGCATTTCCAAGTCAAAATGTTCAAAATGGGTGCGGACCACTTTTGGCAGTTGAGATGTCGAAAAAGTGCACGCCGTTGTGGCGTGAAGCACATTTCGAAGTCAAAATGTTCAAAACACTCGGGGTTCGGACCAGTTTTGGAGGTTGAGCTGTCGAAAAAGTGCACGCCATTGTGGCGCGAAGCACATTTCGAAGTGAAAATGTTCAAAACACTGGGGTTCGGACCACTTTTGGAGGTTCAGACGTCGCTTCGCTTCACTACACTGCACTACACTACACTCCACTACACTAAATTACACTACACCACACTACATTACACTACACTACGCTCCACTACACTACACTACACTACATCACATTACACTACACTACACTACACCCCACTACACTACATTACACTATATTACACTATCTTCCACTACACTTCACTACCTTACACTACACTACACTCCATTACACTACAACTACAACTACAACTACACAACTAGACTCCACTACACTCCACTCTACTCCACTACACTAAATTACACTACACTACATTACACTACACTACATTCCACCACACGCATGCTAGCACAGCGGCAGCCGAAGATTCGTGCTCGTTGTTGCTTGGAAAAAAACACACTGCGACGACACCGTGAGGGAGACACGTCGGAGGGATGTGCTAGATTTCTTCATGTGTTTTCTTAGCATCATGCATGATGCGAATGTAGTCTGTTGTGTTAACACTGTAGGACCTGTTGAAGTTTCAATTTAGGAATATGAGGGTTGTATCAGTACACGGTGGATAGATGGATAGATAGATAGATAGACAGATAGATAGACAGATAGATAGATAGATAGGTAGATAGATAGATTAGATAGACAGATAGATAGATAGATAGGTAGATAGATAGATAGATAGGTAGATAGATAGATAGATAGGTAGATGGATGAATAAAAAGATCGATAGATAGATAGATGATAGATAGATAGGTACCTAGACAGATAGATAGACAGATAGATAGAGAGACAGTTTTGAGCGATAGATAGATGGAGAGATAGAGAGATAGAAAGACAGATAGATAGATAGATAGATGGATAGATAGATGTCTAGATAGATTGATAGATAGATAGGTAGATAGAAAGACAGATAGACAGATAGACAGGTAGACAGTTAGACAGATAGACAGATGAAAGGGAAGGAGGGAGAGAGAGAGAGAGAGATAGATAGATAGATAGAAAGATGGATAGATAGATAGATGGAAAGATAGATAGATAGATGGCTAGACAGATTGAGAGATAGATAGATAGATCGATGGATAGATAGATAGATAGATAGATAGTCAGAGAAAGAGAGAGAGAAAGAGAGGGGACCTCAAGCACCTTTCGGTCCATCAGTGGATTCGCTCTGCCATCCCGGATTCACAACAACCAAGCTCTCCTATAGGTTTCCTATTTTTGAAACTTCCGCCACCGCCTTGTGCGGTACTACTG
>Ga0126342_10023717_pt1 | contig 10008 bp, 13 predicted proteins | sample Cyp1metagenome_FD_92528 | JGI IMG/M metagenome (GOLD analysis project Ga0126342, IMG submission 92528) | Coral microbial communities from Lord Howe Island, Old Settlement Bay, Australia - Cyphastrea 1 metagenome | ecosystem: Host-associated > Invertebrates > Cnidaria > Coral ... | reverse complement strand
CTATGGCCCTTGCAACAGTTTGGAGACAAAACCGAGCATTTCTGTGGTATTTGCATCGTTTTGGAAGTGGAGCCTCTCGCCCGTAAGGTTTTTGCAGGACATTGGACCTAGAAATCGAGCATTGGCAGGGCTCGACGCTGCCGTTTCGACAGCACCTGCAACACTTTGGAGTTCAATTTTTTTATTTTCGATGGTTGTTTTGAAACTTGTGTTGGTTTAAAGTTTGTTTATGTTTGGTTTAGGGTTGATTTTGGCTTGGTTTGATGCCTATTACGTTGACTTAGGTTGGTTTAGGGTTAGTTTAGGGTTGGCCTTTGGTTTACTAGGTATCTATTCAGGGTTGGTAAAAGGTTTATTATTTAGGTTTCGTTCAAATATTTATTTGAAGTTATTCAAAGTTTTTTGGTGTTTATGTAGGGTTGGTTTAGGGTTTATTTTGATTTCGTTCAAGACTTTGTGGTTTAGGTTTCGTTTGGGATCTATTGAGGGTTGGTTGTTTGTTTATTTAGGGTTGCTTTAGGATTTGTTTAGGGTATATTTAGGGTTGGTTTTAGGGTTTGTTTAGGGTTGCTATTAAGATTTGTGTAGGTGCTGCTCAAAGTTTATTTAGGGTTGATTCAGGATGTATTTGGGATTGGTTCGTGGTTGGTTTAGGTGTTATTTAGGGTTGGTTCAGGGTTTCTTTAGGGTTGGCTTAGGGGTTATTTTGGGTTGGTTTAAGTCTTTATGTAGGTCTTGTTTCCGGTGTCTTTAAGGTTGGTTTAGTGATGTATTTCTGGTTGGTTCAGGGTTGGTTTAGGACTTATGTAGGGTTGGTTTGTGGTTTATTTTGGTGTGCATAGGATTTATTTAGGGTTGGTTCGTGCTGTTTAATAGGTGTTCTTCAGGGTTTATTTACGGTTGGTTTATGTTTTTTTAGGGGTGGCTTAGGGTTTTATTTGGGGTTGGTTTAGGGATTAGTTGCGATTGGTTTAAAGTTGATTCTAGTTTCGCTTACAACTTATTTAAGGTTCGTTTAGGTTTCGTTTAGGGTCTATGTAAGATTTGTTTAGGGTTTATTTAGGGTTAGTTTAGGGCTGATTGAGTGTTGGTTTAGGATTCGTTTAAGACTTACTTTGGCTTGGGGGGGTAGTTTAGGGGTTACTGAGGCTGATTTAGTTTTTTTTTTTACGGCTGGTTGATTATCTTGAAAATGTTTTAAGGCACCAGAGCCACCAAAGGACGGAAGGACCAAGGGACCAGAGGACCAAAGGACCAAGCGACCAGGGGACCAAGGGAGAGGACTGAAGGACCGGGAGATTCAATTATCACAAGATTTTTGATCCCTCATATTTTTTTTAGTGATGTTTTTTTTTGATGCCTTATTCAATATTTTTTGAACCCCATGCCTCTCCTTAACATCATGCTGTTGGTATCTTTTCCTAGCACTGCAAACCAAGGTCATGCTGGTGTGGGGTGAGCTGCCCGCTCCAAACCATTACAAAATATGTCAAAATATCTTTGCCAACCGCGAGGCCCGATCGCAAGATCCTTAAGTGCTTCAAGCGACGTCAAGTTCATCTCCTTGATGAGCCCTCGCGCCAGTTCCTGACATACAAAAAAGTCTCGGCCTGCGTGCTCTAAGCCCTTGCAGAGCTGCCTGAGTAAATAGGTCTTGCCAGTGCCGTGGGGGCCCACGATACAAATTGATCTGGGTGGGAAGTGCCGCCGCTTTGCTCCACCGCTTGTGCCAGCACATCCCTAATCCTCACGTGCTGAAAGCCTTGCGCAACCAGAAATTCAGCCGCTGTGCCTTTTCCACTTCCGATAGTACCTCCAACCAGAAACATGCAAAAATGGTGATCTTTCCAAGTAGCCATGCTATTTGCCCTCTTTCTGTTTAAAGAGCCATCGCTGAACCTGAAATATCTATATAATGGAGAAAAACGAGCAGTTGCCCTTGCCTCGCCTGTCAATCCTACAATCTGAAGACTTTGGGTCTGGATCTTGCGCCGCTTCCAGGGGGGCAGCTCCTGCAGGCAAATGAAGAAGCTGCTTGTTGACCTCCTACCTGCTCTACATCCGATCTACCTTGTGTAGTTTCCCATATCGCTATCAATGCTTTCAAACATGAGGCCCCCGGCAAGGAATACAGTAATGTTCTGAACATTCTGAATGATATTGAATAGATTTGAATAGTCATGAGGACGTGGTGCTTTCGAAAATGGGCTCTGAACTCATCATCCCCTTAATATAGCTGAAGACAAGTGCTTCATCGGTGGTGGTTGGTCTGTCGGACATTGTTGGACATGCTTGAAATGAGAAACTGTGTAGCATCATTTGTCCTGCTGCAGATTCAACATACTCTGCAGATGGATTGGTTCGTGTGTCTATGTCTGTACTAGTATCTGTATCTCTGTTTCTGTCTCGCTCTCTCTCTCTCTCTCTGTGCCTCTTTGACTCTGTCTGCCTGCGCCTAAACCATTTGAGTCACGTGGGCTCAGTTCAGCTAAGCTACCTTCTCTGGACTCAAAGAGAGGTCTCGCTGCATGGCAAGGCGGGCCGGGAATGCAGATTCTAGATTATTTTTTGCCGTGTCGGAAAATTGTAACGGCCTGACGCATGACATCACGCAAGAAGCAAAACTCATCATGGCTTCTGTGCCATCACGACATTGTTTGAATGTTTTATAGATTGACTGCCCGTGGATGCAGTTGGACATGTAGTTACTCCATCCATGCCATCTGAAGGCTCTCATGGAAGCCTTGAGGGAGGCAAGAACATGAAGGGTCTGATCCAATGACATCCCTCTTTTTATCCCTTTCGACACAAGTCTTCTATCCCAGATTCAAATTCTGCTTTTGCTGCAGGGAAAACAAGAAGGATTCTGTTGTAGGCACTCCCTGTCAACGGTCATTTTCCATCCCTGGCAGACGCCCAGAGCTGACTGGTAGGTGTCTCCTTTGACAGTCCGTGGATCCAGCTCTCTCTCTCTCTCTCTCTTTCTCTTTCTCTCTCTCTCTGATAGCGCTCATGTCACAAATGCACGCGCATAGACATGTCAATACATTCTGCATGGTGTCCACATCCATTCAGCATGAACGGGTGAAGGTCGACCCTCGGGGATGCCATTTTCCCCAGGACGAAAGAAACAAGATGAAACAAGTCACCATGGGTCCGCCTCCATCAACCGTATGTCCGCAGCTCCTGGAGTTGACCCTTCAAGCGACTGCGACTGGGCTTAGGAGACATAGGAGACAGCCTTAACATTTGTTCTCCACTCTTTCGAGCTCTTTCGAGCAAGGGCTGCTCGTATGAGTCCCACAAACAAAGGTGCTGGGCGTTGCCGATTGGATGTAAACTCAGGATGATACTGCACCTCAGTGCCCAAGGTCTGTCGGATTTTGTCGGATTTTGTTGGCATTGACACCACAAGGCTCAATACCACAGGGCACAGCAGTGAACCGAGCCGGGGACGTCCATGTAGAACGGGTGCGTAGGCAATTCAAAGGCGTCCACCTGCCGATGCCAAATTTCAATGCTACTGCGAATACCTGCAAACAACTGCTTAGTAAAATCAAGCTTGCACAATCTTGCACACAACCTTTGGGCAAACATCGCAAGTCGTAGTTGCCGTTTAGAGCCGTTGCTGGTGCTCTGTTGAGTCTGGTCACAAATGTTCTGCTCAGTTGTTGTTTGGTTCGTGACTTTCTTTTGGGATCTCAGTTTCAACTGAAGCCATAGCCCGATGGAACAGGTGCCTCATTGTCTGGCCCAAAGCCAAAAAGCACACCATGCTCCTGAGATATGAAGCAATGTCTGTAACTTTCTGTGGCTTGTCCCGACATTGCTTCATAAACATAGGCAAACGGCATCAAACGGCCACTATTCTCCTGCAGTTGTTCTTTGACCCCTGGCCAGACCTGCGCAGATCAACATGATCCCCGCAAGGCCAGTCTGCATTCAATCATATTCAATCCCTCTATTGGTCATAAATTACTTCAAGGTTTGGTCGGTTTGGTCACGTAAAGACAAGCCATCAAAAGACTTCGAAACGACTACGGCAGCAAACCGTGGAAAAGTGAGGCAGAAAATGGCTTGCAAAAAAGGCTTGCAGGCCAGCGACATGATCCGACATGCTTCCATTTTCCAGAATATACCTGAAAATACTATAACCTGTCATACACTGTAGATTATAGATCCGTATGGTCACCATATAGGTAATTTGTTAACGATGCAGATTTAAACTGTTCGGCCGCCCAACCTCGAAGCGATTCCGGTAACGTTCCACACTGCTTTCAGCAACGCTCTTGCTGCTTTCAGCATACAGAGCCTGCATCCGGCCCTCGGGCAGCCGGACTTTCGATGCACCTGTGCCCGCTCAGTGCATGTGGATTGCATTGATTCCACCGTGGAAAACGTAGAAGCCGATCTTTGCCCGTTTTCATTCTTGGACCGTTGCCCATTCATTCTATATCAAACTCTGTGAACATGACAAATCTTATTTCGCTTCTCTGCCGCACTGCCCGCCTTTTCGCAAGATGCCATCGCGACGCTTCACCACAATGGCATGGGGCGGCATGGCATCTTCCTCAACTTCTTGGGAACAAGCGCAGGGGTAGCCGAAGTCACGCGCCAATGCAATCACAGCTGCCTGGAAGCCCCAGCAAATCCCCAAGAAAGGCAAACCTTCCACCCGGGAAAATCGGCACAGCTCCACCAACTCCTCAAAGCCTCGAGCTCCAAAACCGCCGGGGACACACAGTGCATCCGGGACTTTGTCAGATACGTCACAATTGCCCTTCCGGAACCTCACGGACGCATCACAAGCACGGGCTGCATCCTCCAAAGCCCTGAAGATCGAGATGTATGCATCTTGATGCTCATACTTCCCGTTGACAGCCACCTCCAATTCCCTGCCGCCTGGACTGGAACCCCGGAAGAAGCCCATGTCGGGCTCGTTCACTGTGAGCCGAAGCCGACTCGAAATCATTGTCAAAACACCTTGTCTGTAGAAATGCAATGGCAGCTGCGAAATGTCAGCCATAGTGATGGAGGCCCACACCGCCTCCGGGTGTACATCACAAAGATCAGCCAATTTGCTTTTCGTCTTATCAGCAACAGGATCATCTGTGCGGCATATCCTTAAAGGCAAGCAAGCATTTTGATGTGGCATCTGAGTTCTGAAACGGCAAACAAAATCTTGAACTATGCAGCATCGTTTGCCCAAACAACACCTTTTTGCGGCGAGCAAATCACTCGCGGAGACAATTCCATCTGTTTGAGCTGAAGAGAGGAAAGGAACAACTTGCAATCACATGATTCACACATCCTAGATAAAGAAATCTGAGCTCAGCACATCTTGGGACATTGTGTTGTCTATGTGACCCTTTCTGACCCAACCTACTGTCTACACATTTACACATGACATCTAACCCTCTCCGAGCATCAAGAAGTCCACAGCGATGCCACAAGCCCGTAGCCGTCGCACACTGTCTTGCGCGAGCTTGGTCTTCTGCTCTCCGCCCCAAGCAACCAATGGTACCATCAAGCAGAAAACCATTGGAGCCTCTGGATGACAAACAAGGCAAAGGCTGCTTGGCTTTTCCTCTCATAGATTTCGATTTAAATATTTGAAAATCAAAAAATGTATAGAATATTATAGAATGATATAGAATGTATAGATCAAAACTGCACTAATGCAGAGAATGCAGAAGTTTGAAGTCAATCTCTGGTTTGCTCCTCTGGGTCCGAGGAACTGCCCTCTGCAAGCGACGCAAAGCTTCCAGATGGATTTCAGCGTCCCAATCACCTCACACAGCACGAACAGAAAACAAAAAAGAGAGCCAGTAATAGCTATGTAATAGCTACTAGCAGCTAGTATGAGCCAGTGCTAGTTGCCTCGTTGCCTCGTTGCCTCCGAACTGCGATGCCTGTTGACATATCCCCAGCTTTCTTAGCACGTATTGTGACCCGCCCAGAGTCCATCCAAGTCGTAGTTTTGGTGAAAACTGAATATGTTCCTATGATCAGCTTGCATGCTGTGTCAGGTCCAAATCCTAATGGGATGATCTTTCTCATGTCCGACACGGTTCACAAAGCAGTAACAAACAAATCCCCTGTGCTTCTTGGCATGCTTCAATTTCACCATTTGGAATTTCAAATTCAGTCGAAGAATGGGCACAAAGTGGACTGAAAGTAAAAGACATCGAAACTTAACAATGAATGTATTCAACAAAACCCAATGTTTTTCAGTATCTGTTCGAATTCAAACTCAGAAGATGCCCTACCCCTGCAAGTGCGTTGCACATCTGAAACCAAGCATGAAGTTTCACACATCGTCATTATGTAACAACTTCAGGCGCTAGGAGAAAATACTTTCCTGGCGCAAGTTACTTCCTCCAATCATCTTTGAATATCGGAACCAAACACCTTGCAACAGTCTCAAGTTGTTCTTGAAACTTGGAGCCAAAGCCTAAATGCCGTAAAGTTTTAAAGGATTCGTTCTCAATTTATCGCCTGGTCTTTCGCTGGTGAACAAACGATCACTAGGTCGTATTGCAAGCCTAGCTGGCCTAGCTCTACTGCTTTATTCAAGGATTAGAACTACTCAAGTCAATGCGGGAAGGGAAGCTTCACTAGATTGAGCCATCATTGGCTTGGAGAATACTTTCAAGCTGCCATTATATCACTGCAAACAAAGACTTGCATACATATTGCAAAGGGCATTCGCGATCTCGCATAGCTGAAACGATATAAATACTCAAATCGCACGCCGAGCAAACCAAACCTGATGGCTTCTAAGCATTGGTTGCTGCCTAATCTAGGGTCTTGGACAAGAATTGCATCGCAAGATGAAGCCTTGAGAAAAGCAATCATTGAAGGCAAACCTCCTGAAAGAAAACGTGAACATACTATTTTGATCTATTTTGATCTATTATCGGACCATCTGGAATCCAGCAGCCTGCCCGGGAAAACTCCATCTGACTCTTCTTGGCTGCTTTGAAGGCATCTAATGGAGGACTGATGTATGCAGTTTCAGTTCATCGGCTGATGTAAGGCGCTGGCCTACTGCGCCTCCAAGTTCGATGAGACAAACGTCAGCTTTCCCACGACAGGTTGGACATTCTGCTGCCCGGGTGATCAACTCTACATCCAGCTCAACTGCCTGCTTGGTAAGTCGCACTGTCTGCCCAAGGTACTTGTGCTGCCGCTCGTTCTGAAGCACCTGCCCTAACAACTTGCCAGATGTGATGCTATGATCTCCGCAGAGGGTCAGGCCTCGCAAGGCCATCTGTGGAGTCTGTGGAATTGAGAAGAAGAAAGTTGAAGAAAGGACTAGTGAGGTCGTGGTAGAGTGGTAGACTGGTAGACGATCCCCAAGGACGTCTACATGTGCAACCAGCGACTCGAAATGACACGTGATCAAGCAGCTTGTTCCAATTCCGAGGCTCCGAGGGCGCGTTCATAGTGTCCAAAATCCAAATCCACTTCCGTTCCATCGTCCAACACAAAAACTTCACCATGATCTTCTGGCGATAAAGTGCCCGCATCCTCGTTCAAGTAGGGGTCTATCTTCACCACTGTCACCTCAGGTCAACGAAAAAGCTCCCTTCGAAAACGACAATTTCAAAGGAACAAAAATCAACGCAGCAACACGTTAGATAGCCCTGGGCAATAAGACAAGTGTATCCAGCCCGCCTCCACTCCTGCAGCCTGCAGTAGTGACCCAACGGCACACAAGGCTGATCCCTGCGGTCATTGAAAGTCAACCGCCATCAAAAAACAGCATCAAACTAAATAATGAGTGGCCCGAAAGTCCAAGGTGAAAGTAAAGGAAAGAAGAACCAATAAGTGTCTAGCGAGACGCATGTATGCTACATACGTTGAATACATGTCAATGTAAGATATGTGTGGATGTATGTGATGTATGCAAAATAAAAGCAGGTGTTTAACATGTAGTACAGGGGCGTGCTGTGTTCTTTTTCAAACATTTATCTTTATTTATTTTGTGTTCTTACCTTGGGGGAAACCAAAATCAACAAAACCTGGCATTACAATTCTTGCAGTAAAAGAAAAACATTATATATAATGGATACAAAGGTATAACATATCTGAACTTGGCTATATCTGTAGGCACGTAAGAAAAGAAATAACATTTAGGAGGAATTGGCATAACTATGTGTGAAGCTAACCTGGCATGAATATGCATCCAATGTGCAAAACGTCTAAAACATGTATCGACGATATGCAAATTGTCTGAGGTGTCTGTGCAAGATTTGGAAATGATTTGCGGACATGCCAGTTTCACATGCTGATGCAAAGCAAACCGTGTTCTAGCCCCGCACAGAGTATGCGCTATTTCAGAGCCTGTCCGGAACTCCGTATGGCCAAACACAGCCCCTGCATAGCCTCCAAACTGCCGAAGACAGCCTGAACATCCTCCAAATGGTTTGACATAAACTGATGAACATACAAACATGAAACTAGGTTTCGTGATGTTTCGTGTAAGCTTCGCGGCGTTGACCCCCTACAAAGATCAACAAAGAACGGGTTGAAAACGTTGCTGAAACGAGATATAGCACCACTATCCCGGCAAGAGACCCCGAACAGTTTTATCGTACAAGGATGTACAAGGATCTCTGAACGATATCCATAGTAGTACCTTAAGACCTTTCAGAGAATGGGACAAGATCGTCGTGCAAGGACCCTGAAGAGGATCTTACAAGATCACGAAGCAAGAACCTCAAAGAACATCCCGCAAGAGCCTTCATACAAACACCTCTAACAGGACGCTTCAAGATCTTCATACAAGGACCGCTTGGAGGACTTCGCCAGGATCCACAAGATCTTCTCACAACGACCTCCAGAAGATCTTCACACAAGGGCCTTTAGGAAAATCCGTGGAAAATGTGACAAGATCGTCGTACAAAGGCCTCAAGGGGATCTTATGGAATCTGTGGGTAAGAACCCCCAACAGCATCCGGCAAGATATCTTCAAAATCTCTATGCAAAGGCCTCTTAGGAGACCCCGAACGGTCTTCACACAAGGTCAAAAAAAACATGTAAGACCTCGTACTCCGACAAACACAAAGTGTGAAGGAGGTTGCGCAACAGGTTGCACGATAAAACAATTGAGCACCGCGCCCAAAGGAGAGCGATTCAACACGCATAGAGTGATGAGACGGTTGCGCGAGCACCCCGCCGCCACAACGAAAGCAATCCGGCACGCACAAAGTGACGAGAGGATTGCCCAAATGATATGAACATGAGCACTGCGCCGCAACGAGAATCAAAAATCGACGTCCAACAGTGGACATCACAGTTCCAACAAGGTTTGTAATTCTTAGCATCTTCAGTGAAAATTACTGCACTTGCCACGAAAAATTGAAGCCAAGTCAAGGCATCCGAAGTATTGCACCTGCTACACAAAGTGATCCCAGCATAGCTGCCGCGAATAATGACCATCGGCAGCACCTCTTATTTCGACCCACGCCTGCCAACGTTTTCGCAACGCGCACTTTGCCTGCCACGCGGATGAAGAGATGTCCGAGGTCTTCCACCTGTCACACAAAGCCAGGTTCTGACTCTCCAAAATTGACGAATCCTTTGCACCCGCCACGCAAAACGTACATAGCTCCGAAAACGGTATGCCAGAGCAGGGAACTCTCGTCCTGCAAGGGTCACGAACAGGTATGGGACCACGTTCGGCTCACCGGCCCCTAGCTCTTAACGCAGGGACCGTGTAGTACCGTGGTTTTACCACCCTGTTTGAGGGAAAGTTCACGGACATGTAAGGTATGTGAATATATATACCTGGATCCTCCCTAGGCTGCGTAATTTTAGTACTTTCTGGGAAATGCGCCTCTTGGAAAAGAGGGCTGAACATTCTTGCTGGGGGCTGATCTCATATTTCGAGCTACTTGGGACCCATCAGACTGCAGAAAACATTCCCCCCACTGCGTTGCACCTGCCAGCGGTCTGAAGGTTGGGCACAAATCCAGCCATTGGGTGACATGGCCAAAAAGG